>Ga0209067_10000421_pt1 | contig 27329 bp, 25 predicted proteins | sample ColStrG_CSR_2013_FD_187199 | JGI IMG/M metagenome (GOLD analysis project Ga0209067, IMG submission 187199) | Freshwater sediment microbial communities in response to fracking from Pennsylvania, USA - Cold Stream Run_MetaG_CSR_2013 (SPAdes)... | ecosystem: Environmental > Aquatic > Freshwater >... | reverse complement strand
GCTTATGAGTAACCTATCCTATAGCAAGTTTTTTAAAATTTATTTAAATTTAATTAAGACATAAGCCAATAAAGAATCAAAATAATACCTTAACCAGGCTTCAAACTACCTCCCATTTTAGCTTATTGGATTTGTTTAAGAAAACATCCTTTAGAAAATTTAAAAAAGCGGTGGATAGTTTCGAATTATCCAAGGAAGGCCAGGTTACTTGATCCTATTGTCCCAGATCAAGTTTCAATTTGATGGGCCGTTTTTATTTCTTGAATTGTTGAGAAAATCTCTATAAAGTGTTTAAACAATTATAAATATTGGATGTAAATTTAAATTAGTTAAGGTAAATCGATAAACGTAAATCGATTTAACTGATTATCTTTAAGAATCGCGAAAGTAGCTCAGTTGGTAGAGTATAAGCTTCCCAAGCTTAGGGTCGCGGGTTCGAACCCCGTCTTTCGCTCCATGAATACCAAACACTATTTAATTACTGGGGCCACCTCCGGAATTGGCTATATGGCATTAAAAATGCTGGCTAGTCAGGAGCCCAATTCCATTTTCATTTTCCCTTCCAGAAATTATCCATCGGGCAAAAAAGTCCAGGATGAAATACGATTAAGTTCGGGTAACCCTAGTATTTATTTTATTGAAGCCGACCTGGCTAATTTTGCCGATGTTAGAAGATTGGCCGAAGAAGTGCTGAATAATTACCCAAAACTGGACGTCCTGGTAAATAATGCCGGAGTTTATATGCCTAAAAAGAAAATTACCAAGGATGGCCTGGAGGAGACCTATCAGGTGAACTATTTTAGCCCTTTTCTTTTAACCTATCTCCTTTTAGACCGATTAAAGGAAAGCCCTGATGGACGCATTGTCAATGTAAGTTCGGTAGGCCATTTTATGTGTAAAAAATTCAATCCCGAGCAGTTAACCTCTGGTAAAAATTTTAGGGGCTTTGGTAATTATGCTGCATCAAAACTTGCCCTAATTCTTTTCACCTACCATTTATCTAATTTATTAAAAGGAACAAATGTAAAGGTGAACGCACTACATCCGGGCGGTATAGCCACCAGAATTGCCCGGGGCAACCCTTTCATTAACCTCATGATGAATTGGTTGGGAACCTCTCCCGAAAAAGGAGCCATTCCTATTATTTACCTGGCCCAATCCCCAAAAGCTAAAGATTTTACGGGCTTATATTTTGATAAGGAAAATCCTAAACCGATACCTTCATCCTCCTTGAGTTATAATGAGGATTTGGCTTTGGAAACGTGGAATTTTACCCTTCATTATCTAAATCTTCCTCTAAAATTCTAGTTATTCTTTTTCAATCGAACCCCCACTGCTTTTATCTTTGTTTACCTGATTAGGATTACCTGCATAGAGAACTGAACCACCACTGCTCGCTTTTGCGTCCAGTACCTCCTGAACCCTCAGGTGGATACTGGCTCCACTGGAAGCATTTGCTTGTGCTTTTCGGGACATCAGGTTTTCCGATAGCAGGGAACTCCCAGACGAACTACTCAAATCCTCCAGGTTGGTCCTTCCTTCCAGTTCCATTTTAGACCCGCTGCTTGCGTTCGCAATGATTTCGGATTCCTCTATTTTCAATTTCATACTTGAACCAGAACTGGTGCTTAGGTCTAAATGAGACCCGCTTAGGGTATTATGCCCAATAAGACTGGAACCGGAACTCGTATGAATTCTGTTTAATTCCCGGGCTGAAACAAAGGCTTTGATATTATGGTGCCCATTATTCCAGGACCAGGCTTTATTATGAACCCCAATTTCAAGAACCCCGTTATGAACTTCGGTGAAAACCTTGCCCATAATTTCTTCATCGGCCTCAATTTCCACCTTTTCTGAATTTCCCATCGTCAATTGCAATTCAATCCCGCTACTGAGCTCCAGGCCGTTGTAATTATGGACATCACGGGTTTCGTGGATAATTCTTCCATTACCAATACCTTCACCATTTCCCAGGTAACAGGAATTCAGGGAAGTAAGAAGGAAAAGGGAAATGAGTATTCCCCCAAATCTTTTTAAGTTCATATGCCAGTTTTTGAGGAGTAAGACGCTTGATATTTAGATCAGGTTACGTATTTACCCCTCAAATTAGCAAATTTTATTAGGAACTGCAAGCCTCACAACTTCCATCGATGGGGCAGGATAACCCGCTTTCATCGACCGCTACCACTTCCAATACCTCATCTGGTGATGCAGAGGTTGGAATTACAGGCTCAAGGCTTTCACCGGCTTGTTTTTCAATGGTAAACCGAACCGCAGCAGAAGCAGCCTGGGTTCTAAGGTAATACATACCCGTTTTTAGACCCTTCTTCCAGGCGTAGAAATGCATGGAGGTTAATTTAGAAACGGTGGGTTCCTGGATAAATAAATTTAAGGATTGAGATTGGCAAATAAAGGCACCACGATCTGCTGCCATATCAATCAGGGTTCTTTGTTTAATTTCCCATACGGTCTTATAAATATCCTTAATATGGGAGGGAATTTCAGGAATTCCGGCAACAGACCCATTGGCCTCGATAATCTTATTTTTGATATCGGAATTCCACAAGTTTATAGCAGCTAAGTCCTTTAATAAATGCTTATTGACGACCACAAATTCTCCGGATAATACCCTTCTGGTATAAATATTAGAGGTATAGGGTTCAAAGCATTCATTATTTCCCAAAATCTGGGATGTGGAAGCGGTAGGCATGGGAGCCAATAAAAGAGAATTTCGTATACCAAACTTTTTAATTCTGGCTTTTAAGGCATTCCAGTTCCAGCGGGGTCCGGGTATGGTTTTCCACATATCAAATTGGAAAACCCCTTTCGAAATGGGCGAACCGGCAAAGGTCTCGTAAGCACCTTCTTTTTCTGCTAAATCATTTGAGGCCGATAATGCTGCGAAGTACATGGTTTCTGCTATTTCACGGTTTAACACCTTCGCTTCTTCGGATTCAAAAGGTAAACGTAATAAAATAAACACATCGGCTAAGCCTTGTACGCCTAAACCTACCGGGCGATTCCGCATATTGGAATACTTGGCTTCTTCAACCGGATAGAAATTATTATCGATAATCTTATTCAGGTTTAAGGTGGCCTGGTAGGTTACTTCATATAATTTCTGATGGTCGTAAACACCATTCACTACGAAACGCGGAAGCGCAATCGAAGCCAGATTACAAACCGCAATTTCATCCGGAGACGTATATTCTATGATTTCGGTGCAAAGATTGGAACTCTTAATGGTACCTAAATTCTGTTGGTTGGATTTGGAGTTGGCAGCATCCTTATATAATAAATAGGGGGTTCCGGTTTCAATCTGAGAATCCATGATGGCAAACCATAGTTCCTGTGCTTTTACGGTCTTTCTTGCCTTTCCCTGCTTTTCATAACTTTCGTAGAGCTTTTTGAAATCCTCTCCCCAACAATCGGCCAGTCCGGGTGATTCATGCGGGCAGAATAAACTCCAATCCCCCCCAGCTTCCACCCTCTCCATAAATAAATCGGGAATCCAAAGTGCGTAGAACAAATCTCTTGCCCTGGCCTCTTCCTTTCCATGATTCTTTTTCAAGTCAAGAAATTCAAATACATCGGCATGCCAAGGTTCCAGGTAAATAGCAAAGGCCCCTTTCCTTTTTCCTCCACCCTGGTCCACATAACGGGCCGTATCATTAAATACCCGTAGCATGGGTACAATTCCATTGCTGGTTCCATTCGTCCCACCAATATAGGATCCTGTAGCCCGGATATTGTGAATGCTTAAACCTATACCACCAGCCGATTGAGAAATTTTGGCCGTTTGTTTCAATGTATCGTAAATACCCTCAATACTATCATCTTTCATGGTTAAAAGGAAGCAGGAAGACATTTGGGGTTTTGGGGTACCGGCGTTGAATAAGGTAGGGGTTCCATGCGTATACCAACGCTCGGATAACATATTATAGGTTTTCACCACCGAATCCAGATCCGATTTATGTATTCCCAGGGCTACCCGCATATACATATGTTGAGGACGCTCGGCTACCTGACCATTTAGTTTTAATAAATAGGATTTCTCCAGGGTTTTGAATCCAAAATAATCAAAACCAAAATCCCGGTCATATATGATATGGGAATCCAATAATTCCGCATTTTTTTCAATAATTTCCCAAACATCGTCGGCAAGTAATGGGCAGGCCTGCTGAGACTTTGGGTCAATATAATTATAGAGGCTACGCATGGTAGCCGAAAAAGATTTGGTAGTATTTTTATGCAAATTGGATACCGCAATGCGGGAAGCCAATAAAGCATAATCCGGATGACGGGTCGTTAGGGAGGCAGCGGTTTCTGCGGCAAGATTATCCAGCTCGGTAGTGGTAACCCCATCATATAATCCTTCAATGACCTTTTTTGCCACATCGATAGGATCGACCAGGTCAGGGTTTAATCCATAGCATAATTTTTCAATTCGGGCCGTAATTTTGTCAAATTTTACCGATTCGGTCCTTCCATCTCTTTTTATTACAAACATCTTCTTTTAATTTTTTTTGTTCAATCAATCTATCCGGAGGTCCTCCCTCCTTCTTCACCTTTCAATTAAAAATCTTCGTCCAGACTAAAGGTCTTATTCTGTTTTTCCGACATAACCCCCGATTTCTGGTAATCCCCTACTCTTTTTTCAAAGAAATTGGTCTTTCCCTGTAAGGAAATAAGTTCCATAAAATCAAATGGATTGGTGGAATTAAACATCTTGGCATAGCCTAGCTCCACCAGCCAACGATCCGCCACAAACTCAATATATTGCTTCATTAATTTAGCATTCATCCCAATCAAATCGACCGGAAGGGCTTCTGTAATGAATTCCTTTTCAATCATAACCGCATCGGCTATAATCTCAAACACCTGCTCCTGGCTTAAACGGTTTTCCAGCATTTTATACAGCAAGCAGGCAAATTCACAATGCATGCCTTCATCCCTGGAAATTAATTCATTGGAAAAGGTAAGTCCCGGCATGAGTCCTCTTTTCTTTAACCAGAAAATAGAGCAGAAACTTCCAGAGAAGAAAATCCCTTCCACTGCGGCAAAGGCCACTAATCTTTCAGGAAAATTCCCCCCTTCTATCCAACGTAAGGCCCATTCTGCTTTCTTCTTTACTGCAGGAACCGTATCAATGGCATGAAATAAATGATCTTTCTGAATAGGATCCTTGATATAGGTATCAATAAGAAGGGCATAAGTTTCAGAATGGATATTTTCCATCATGATTTGAAATCCATAAAAACAACGTGCTTCCGGGATTTGAACTTCACCCATAAAATTCACGGCAAGATTCTCATTCACGATCCCATCACTGGCAGCAAAAAATGCCAGGATATGGGAAATAAAATGGCGCTCTCCGTCACCAAATTTTTCCCAATCCTTATAGTCAAGGGATAAATCAATTTCTTCAGCAGTCCAGAAACTGGCTTCTGCCATTTTATACATTTTCCAGATTTCCGGATACTTAATAGGAAGGATAACAAAACGATCTTTGTTCTCAGCCAAAAGGGGTTCTACCTCAGCGATCATATTATACTTTTTAAATTTGTGATTATTACGAGCGATCCGGAAAAAACTACCGGAGTGGTGAGATCAAAAGTAATAGAATGCGATCCCGAAGGTTCATGATACTTTTCAACATGGGCTTTTTTTTAGTGGAAAAAGAAATTTAATGCCCTTTTTAAATCCCTGATTGCTTATTTATCCATGAAATTAAATTTAAAGGAACCACCTTGATTATCAGGATAAAAATGACATTGTACTGAAATTGAACCTAAAGTTTTCTTTTTCAATTGAATATATTTGCGTATTATTTATGAGTAAAAAAGGAAGAATTTTGGTGGCCATGAGTGGCGGTGTGGATAGTTCAGTGGCAGCCGTCATGTTGCATGAACAAGGCTATGAAGTTATTGGGCTTACCATGAAAACCTGGGATTATGCCAGCTCCGGAACCTCCGGAAAAGAAACCGGGTGTTGTAGTCTGGATTCTATACAGGATGCAAGAAACCTGGCAGTGCAAATGGGGTTTCCCCATTATATTCTGGACATTCGGGAAGAATTCGGGAATTTCGTGATTGATAATTTTGTGGATGAATATATTGCCGGTAGAACCCCCAATCCCTGTGTACTCTGTAATACCCATATAAAATGGGAGGCCCTGTTAAAAAGAGCCAATAAATTGGATTGCGAATTTATTGCCACTGGGCATTATGCCAATATCCGCAAGGAGAACGATCGCCATATTGTTTCAAGAGGATTAGACCATAATAAAGATCAAAGTTATGTTTTATGGGGAGTTAGCCAGGAAAACCTAAGCAGAACCCTATTACCTCTGGGTAATTTCCATAAAAAGGAAATAAAAGAAATGGCAAATACCATGGGACAAGAAGAATTAGCCAAAAAAAGCGAGAGTTACGAAATTTGTTTTGTACCTGATAATGATTACCGGGCTTTCTTGAAACATAAATTACCGGAATTAGAAAATCAGGTAGCCGGGGGAGATTTTGTCCTACAGGATGGAACCAAGGTGGGCAAACACCGGGGATATCCATTTTATACTATAGGTCAAAGAAAGGGACTCGAAATTGCCCTTGGAGAACCTATGTTTGTTTTAAAAATAATTCCTGAATTAAATAGGGTTGTTTTGGGCAAAGCCGAAGAATTAAGGGAAAAAGAAGCCAGGGTAAGACAGGTAAACCTGGTTAAATATGCCCATTTGCCTTCGGGAATGGAAGCACTCACTAAAATCAGGTATAAAGATTCAGGCACCATGAGTACCCTGGAACAAAATGGGGATCTTATACAGATTCGTTTTCATCATGATGTTAGCGGACTCGCCCCGGGGCAATCGGCCGTATTCTACGAAGGCGACGATGTATTGGGGGGTGGTTTTATAATGAATTAAGCTTAATTGATCCTGATTTCATCGGTCAATATATATGCCCTACCTCCATCCTCTGGTCCTGGCGGGGGGATTATGGCTTTTACGCGCACAAACCGAGCCTGCACATTTTTAAATTCCCTATATAATTTTACCCTTTTTACCATTTTCATATCATAAATTTCTTTTCGGGAATAAGAAACCAGGGGGCTGAATTTTTTTCCGTTTTCAGAAATCTCCACCTCCAGACTATCGGGTAAATAAATCCCTATTTGAGGATGATTTAAGAAATCCATTCCAAAATTATTCAGAGGCCGTACCTTACCTAAATCCAAAACGGCCAATAAAGAAGAACCGGTAAATCCCAACCATCGCCCATCAAGGGGGTTATCCGTACCCCGTATTCCATCGGTGAGTAAAAAACCCGAAAGACCTGGAAATCTTTTGGAGGGGCGACTTCCCAAAATCACCTCTTTGGAGGTAGATAGAGATGTTTCAAACTTCTCCTCATTAATCCCGGAAATTTGGTTCCCATTTTCGAAACTAGCCATCTTTATGATTTTATTCCCCTTCACCAAAAATGGACCTGAATAAAGATTGGCAGAAGGGGAGGGATTGGTCCCATCCATGGTATAATAAATCTTTCCCCAATTCAATTCATTCGACAAGTTTAATTTTACTGTATTCCAGGCAGTATCCCTTTCAGGAAAATCGTTTACATTATAGGCCGAACGGGCATAATTTACCCCGCCGGATTGCAAATTATTCAAATACAAGGGGAGACGATTTTTAAAACTTTCCCAATTTTTATTTTGCGGAATATCCCATACAGATTCAGAAAGGGCAAATAACCTTGGAAATAACATATACTCGGCATGGGCAGGATCGGATATCGTTTCCGACCAAAGGGCTCCTTCGCCTCCTAAAATTAATTTTCTTTCTTCCATGGTTAAATCAGGGGGGGCTGGGAAAAATTGGTAAGCCGTGGTAAGATTTAATTTGGAATAGGCTTCCGGCTCCTGCTTTGGGTCCCCCTGGTATAAATCAAAATAGGTAAAGGTATCGGGGGCCATGATCACCTCATGCCCTTCCTTCACGGCACGGATGCCTCCTTTATTGCCTCTCCAGGACATTACCGTAGCTCTTGGTGCAATTCCACCCTCCAAAATCTCATCCCAACCTATCATTTTTCTTCCCCGGGAATTGATAAACGATTCCATTCTTCTGGTAAAATAGGCCTGGAGCTCATCTTCCGATTTTAAATTTTCCTTTTTCACCCTTTCATTGCAAAGGGGATTCGTTCTCCAAATGCTTCTATCTACTTCATCACCCCCAATATGAATATAGGTCGAGGGAAATAAATCCATGACCTCAGTTAGAATATTTTCCAGAAAGCTATAGGTGGAATCAAATCCTGGATTAAAACTATTTAAATACGCCCCTTTCGCTCCCGATGGCATTAATTGAGGTCCTGGCAGGCTGGAATATTCCGGATAGGCTACCAGGGCTGCCTGGCAATGACCTGGCATATCAATCTCAGGCAATACCGTAATATGCCTGTCCTGGGCATAGCGAATAATTTCCTTTATTTCTTGCTGGGTATAAAATCCCCCATAATTCGGGACCTCACCAGGCTTTTGGGGTTCGGCTTCCGAAAACAATTCACCAGGTCGTTGAACTCGAAATGCCCCTACCTGAGTAAGTTTTGGATATCTTTTAATTTCCATTCTCCATCCCTGACTATCGGTTAAATGCCAGTGAAAAACATTCATTTTACACCATGCTAAATAATCCAAATAGCGTTTTACGAAACCAATAGGAAAGAAATGCCGGCTTACGTCCAAATGCATGCCTCTCCAGGCATATTTTGGATAATCCAAAATTTTCAAACAGGGAAAAACCAGGGGCTTTAGTGCTCTGGGCTCAGTGGAAGGCAGCCCTCCAAATGGAAATAATTGTTCAAGGCTAACCAAACCATAAAACAAACCAGCAGCCGTTCCCGATCGCACTTCAATTTTTTGGGGAGCAATTTCCAGTGAATACGTTTCCGGCCCATCGGTAAAACTACCCTGTGTACTCAGGATTATGCAATTCTCATTGGGTGCCTGGGTTCCTGAAAGGGTAGGGAGTATAAGGCCCGTAACTTGAAATACCTGATCTACGAATCGTTTCGATTCTTTTTTTGCCAGAGAATCCCGGGTATCTATAAAAACTCTGGTGGAAGAATTTACGGTAAAGCTCCCATTCGAAAATTCCAGATTCTGAGGATAAGGCAATAAGGGTAAAACAGGGTTCTGGGCTATAACCGCCTTTGAAACCAGGATACTCAAAAAAAGAAGAATTGAATTTTTCATGAAAAGGACTCCTAAGTTTTTGCATTTTTGGAAAAAAATGGGAATTCATAAAAAATTCACCAGGATTTTTAAAAATCTCTAAAATAATTGAATAATGGGAAACCATTAAATAATTCTGAAGGAGTATTTTTGACAATCCGTTTGGGATAATCCAAAAACAAAAAAGATTCGCTATGCTAAAAAAGCCTACCCTATTAATTCTGGCTGCCGGGATTGGAAGCCGTTATGGTGGTATTAAACAAATTGATCCCATGGGTCCCGGTGGGGAAACCATATTGGATTATTCCATTTTTGATGCCATTAGGGCCGGCTTTGGAAAAGTAGTTTTTATTATCAGAAAAGATATTGAAAATGATTTTAAATCTATTTTTCATGATAAATTATCCGGTAAAATTGAGATTGAATATGTTTTTCAGGAATTAAATAGCCTTATTCCCTCTACGTTTTCTATAGCAAACCGGGTAAAACCCTGGGGTACCGGTCATGCGGTTTTATGTGCCAGAGAAAAAATTGATGCTCCTTTTGCGGTCATTAATGCCGATGATTTTTATGGATTCAGTGCCTTTCACCAAATGGGTAAATTTTTATCGGAGAACAAATTTGAGAAAAAGCATGCCCTGGTAGGGTATTATGTTGAAAATACCTTATCCGAAAACGGGACCGTTTCCCGAGGGGTTTGTACAGAAAACCCGGAAGGATATTTGACCTCGGTAGTGGAAAGAACCAAAATTTTCAGAAAAGAGGGAAAGATCTATTTTGAAGAAGGGGAATCGGATATTGAACTTGCCCTTCATACTCCTGTTTCTATGAATTTCTGGGGTTTTAATCCTTCCATTTTTACCACCATTCAGGATCAATTTGACACATTTTTAAGGGACCATTGGGATTCCCCAAAAACCGAATTTTATATTCCCAGCTTTGTCAATCATATTCTTGGTACCCGCGAAGCAGAATTTAAGGTGTTCCATAGCGAGGATGCCTGGTTTGGGGTTACCTACCAGGAAGATAAACCCATTGTAAAGCAATCCATTCAGGAATTAATCAAATCGGGAAAATATCCGGCAAAACTTTGGGCTTAAATTTTCGTAAGGATTAGAATACCTTTTAGTCTAAGGTCCTGAATAGTTTCTGGATTATTCATTGGGAAGAACCAGAGGAGATATTAATTGTTTATCCGGATTATGACTTAAGCATAATTCCTTAAGGATTTAAAAATATGGAAAAAGAACATGTAAAATGCCTGATTATAGGGTCGGGTCCTGCAGGTTATACCGCTGCTATTTATGCCGCAAGGGCAGATTTGAAACCAGTTTTATACACCGGAATTCAGGAGGGAGGCCAGTTAACCACGACCACCGAGGTAGAGAATTATCCCGGGTATCCCAATGGAACCCAAGGGCCTGAAATGATGATGGATTTTAAAAACCAGGCCCTGCGTTTTGGAACAGATATTCGTTTTGGTTATGTTACCGAAGTAGATTTCAGTGAAAAACCCCATAAAGTTATTGTCGATCAAACAAAAACCCTATGGGCCGATACGGTCATTATTGCCACTGGGGCTTCGGCCAAATGGTTAGGTCTGGAATCGGAACAAAAATATAATGGATTTGGAGTATCGGCCTGTGCGGTCTGCGATGGTTTCTTTTTTAAGGGACAGGATGTGGCCATTGTTGGCGCCGGAGATACTGCTGCCGAGGAAGCTACTTATCTGGCAAAGCTATGTCGCAAAGTTTATATGCTGGTTCGAAAGGATAGTTTAAAAGCCAGCAAGGCTATGCAGCATAGGGTTTATCATACCCCTAATATTGAAATTCTCTTTGAACATGAGACGCTCGAAATTTTGGGAGATGTAAAAGGAGTGCATTCGGTACGGGTATTAGATAAAAGAAACGAAGAAGAAAAAACCTTGAATATTACCGGTTTCTTCGTAGCCATTGGTCATAAGCCCAATACCGATATTTTCAAGCCCTGGTTAAAAATGGACGAGGTGGGCTATATTGAAACGATCCCAGGTACCAGCCGTACCGAGGTAGAAGGTGTTTTTGCCTGCGGAGATGCGCAGGACCATATTTACCGCCAGGCGGTAACGGCTGCAGGTTCTGGATGTATGGCCGCCATTGATGCCGAACGGTATTTATCGGCCATGGAACATCATTATGTGGAGGCTTCGGCTTCTTAAAATCGGTATTCCCTTGGTTTATTTAGCCGGGTAGTATTTTTCTATATTGGTAAAGGCATATCCACAGGAAGTGGTCATGCCTTTACCCCCTATACCGGTTACCACCTGAATTCTTTCCTCCACGAACTGATCGAAAATTTCTTTTGATTTGGATTGGCTATAATACCCGTTCCAGGTTCTCCGTAAATCCCAGGTAGGTAAATTCAATATTTTCTTGGCCTCATGAAGAATTAGGGTATTAATGGATTCGTCCATGCCGTAATCCATGGTTTGGGCAAGGGATACATCGGCATACTCGTGGGAATCGCCAATGATAATAGAGCCATCGAGGGATTGTTTAAATAAAATATGAATTTGGGCATCACTCACCGCCTTGGGAGTCGCATATTCAAACATGGTTTTATAGGACGGACAGGATTTGAACGCATAATACCGCTTTATAGATAATCCGCTTAATATGGATCCGGGTAATTTCACCTCTGGCATAGGAACGGTTTCCATCATTTGAAGTTTAACTAATTCCAGATCTGATTTTTGAAATAGATCGGGCATTAGAAATTGAAAATCCCTTCCATTACAAATCAATACCCTTGAACCATAATACCGCTGGCCCTTGGTATCGACCACCTCTACCCCATTATTATTGGACGAAACTTCTTTAACAGGAGTAGAAGGATGATAATTTAAATCATGTTTGGCAATCAGGTATTGCAATAAACGATGAACCATTAAACCGGGTTCAGCGGTCACCTCCTGAGGAAAGTACAAGGCCCCCTTACAATAATCCGATTTTACATTGGGAAGCCTTTTAATGCATTCTTTGGCATCCAATACTTCATTTTTGTAATTCAGTTTGGTGTATTTTTGGGAAATCTCCTCCAAAACCTTCAATTCCTGGGCCGTTGAGGCTATATACGTAGAACCGTTTTGACGAATAGAAATATCGTATTCCTTTTGTATTCCCAGATAGGTATCTAAACTAATCTTTGCGTATTCGAACCAATCCCCTTCGAGCATCCCGGAAGGAATCACCTGACCAAAATTACGGACCGTGGCTTCAACAGGCCTTAAGTCCTTTTCCAAAAGAAGTACTTTATACCCCTTACGTAAGGCAAACAACGCATGAAAGGACCCTAAAGCCCCTGCACCAATAATAATGAGATCAAATTTTAGATTAACCTTAGAAGAGTACATAGTAAATCAAATTTAATCCAGAATTGTTTACCTTAAGGAAACACAATGTTAAGAAATTGTTAAATTTATTCTGTAGCCGAAATAAAATAAACTTTTAATAACTCGGCCTTTTCTTCACTATGGTTTCGAACACCATGGGGCAATCGTCCGTCAAAATATAGGGTATCGCCGGTTTGAATTTCCACCTCATGATCCTTAAAGAAATAGCAAATTTTACCCGTAATAACGTATAAAAGTTCGAAAGCATTGGTAGCAATGAGTTTCCTATAGGCTTTTGCTGGAATTTCAATTTTATTTACCCTAATAGAATAGGTGCCCAGTTTTTGAGCCAGGAGGAATTTATAGCTTAATTCAGGAGAATCTTCCCTGGATTCAAGTTCCCCTCCTTCCCGCTTCACTAAAATATAGGGTTCATCCCCATTGGCATTGAGGTTCCTCACTAAATCAGAAACATCCACCTGCAATGCCACCGCTATATCCAATAAAACACTTAGGGAAGGCATGGTCCTGAAGTTTTCAATCTTGGAAATTAAACCCGGTGATAAATTACTTCTTTTGGCTAATTCCCTAAGAGTGAACTTTTTCTCGGCCCTTAATTGCTTAATCCGAATGCCAATGAGACTGAGTTGGTCGTTTTTCATGCGATTTATAAAATTCTGTCCCCCCAGAGAAATTTATTCAAAACTAGCCTCCGGGAATCCCATTAAAATGCCGAATATAAAATATATTTGTTTCGCCTACGTAAACATTTTAAAAACTTTAGAAAGCACCATTCTTTATGATTCTCCCTAAATTAATGATCTTTGATATGGCCGGAACCACCGTCCGTGATAAGAAGGAAGTAGAAACTTGTTTTGAAAAAGCTGCTTTAGAAACCGGACTCAAAATGAGCCCTGAAGAGATTACCGCTGTGCAAGGCTGGTCTAAATTATTTGTCTTTGAAACTTATTGGAAAAGACAAGGAGAAATGGAAGGTCTGAGCCCGGAAGAAATAAATGAGCAGGCGCAGAAATCCTACCAGTTTTTTAAAAATATTCTAGAAAACCATTATAAAACCACCCCGGAGGTAGTCCCTACCGAAGGTTGTCTGGATTTGTTCCAATTTTTAAAAGAAAAGGATGTAAAAATAGGCCTCACTACGGGATTTTACAGAGAGGTGGTGGATATCATTCTGGAAAGATTGGGATGGTTATACCCGGGTTCTCCTTTTACGAAGGGAAGCCTCCATTTGGATAGTTCCCTGGCTGGTGACGAGGTACAGGAAGGAAGACCCGCACCGGATATGATTCATTTAACCATGAAAAATCTTTCCATTCATTCCCCAAAGGATGTATACAATATTGGCGATACCCCATCCGACCTGGAATCGGGTAAGCGGGCTGGAGTGAAACTAAGCCTTGGATTAACCAATGGAACCCATACCCACGAGCAATTAGTAAATATCCCCAATGATGGACTTTTTTCTTCCCTAACCGATTTTCATAAATTTTTACTTTCCTAATTAGTAAAAACACAAAAAGGGTCATTGATCCAATTAAATACCAAAATTTCTGGTCAAACCCTGGTCGGATTCTTCATTTTCTATAAAATTTCCTGGATCCTCTCATTAAAAATATTCGCGGTAGGAAGGGGAAATTGAGTCACAAACACGCTACCTTTAAAAGAAAATTTTTTCTCCCAAAGGAAATTAGGAATGGATTCGTCTTAAGGGAAAACAAGACTATGAAAAAACGCTTCATGACCCTGATTTTTGGTTTTAGTTATACCTTAATTCAGGCCCAGAATCCTGGCCCCCCTCCCATGCCCAATCCTGATGAATTATTGAAAAGGATGGAAATCGTACTAAAACCCAAGTTAAATGCCAGTCCGGAACAATGGAAGGGCTTAGAAAAAGTCCTTCGGGATTTTATTACCAAGACAGATAAATTGAGAAAGGATAATCCTCCACCCCCTCCAAAACCGGAAGTGGAAATACAGATGCAGAAATATGAAGCAGAAAGAAATTTAAACATTCAAAAAATTTTGAATGAAAAACAGTATTCCGAGTTTCAAAAACTGGAAAATCAATTAAAACCACCAAGGCCTCAGGGCCCTCCAGGGAATGGTAAGCCTATTCACGATCCAAGACCAGAAAATGGGGAGCCTAAATAAGGGGGACCTGAGCCATCCATGAAAGAATCGAGATTAGAAAATAAGCACCTTATTCTACCTTCATTCTTACAAACTCAAATTGGTTATTTAGAAACGGATACGGTCGAGGAAAAATTTAAAAAATCGGCCCTTGTCCTAATTTGTATACTTACTGGAATATGTGGTCTGATTTGGGGGGGAATTTACTTTCTGATGTATGGAATGGGTATAATTTCCTTCCTTCCCTGGTTATATTCCCTCCTAATGGCTTTCAGGGTTTGGATATTCTCTTATACTAAAAACTACCATTCCCTAGCCACTTCCTTTCTATTTATAATATTAATTATCCCAAGCCTCTTGCAATTAGTTTTAGGTGGTTTGGTTCAGTCCAGTACGGTGGTTTATTGGTGCATATTAGCTCCCATAGGAGCCCTTATGTTTCAAAGAAAAAAAGCCAATTATTGGTTTCTCAGTTTTGCTGTTTTTGTCTTTGGCTCTGTATTCGCAGATAGGGAATCTATCCGAGACCATTGGACGGGCGAATTATTTATCGGCAAGCTCCTATTCGGACTGAATATTCTGGGCCCCACATTATCCATATTTATCACCATGCGCTTCTTTGTGGATGCCTTTTTTAAAGAACATTTCCTGGTCATGGAAGAATCCCAGGAATTAAAAGAAGCCAACCTGGAAATGAATCAAAAAGAAGAAATTCTGACCCGGGAAACTTTCGATTTAAAAATGGCCAACCAGACTAAAAACCTATTATTCTCCATTTTAAGTCATGACTTAAAGGGACCATTCAATAATTTAAAAGTCATGTTTGGCATGATCGATGAAGGGTATCTGGAGGTCCAGGAAATGAGAAAATACTTTCCCAGGATTCGAAACCAGGTGGAAAATGTCTCTCTTTTTTTAGAGAATATTTTACAATGGGTTCAAAGTCAGATGGAAGGATACGAAATGCAAATTAAACCGGAGAAAATCCAAATAAATTCCATCATTCTAGAAATTATTGAATTATTTAAGGAAACCTCGAATGCTAAAAATGTACCCATTGTATTTTCCCCGGACCATAATTATGAAGCCCTGGTCGATCCCAATCATTTTCGACTAGTGATGCGTAACCTTATCAACAATGCTTTAAAATTTTCCAATCCAGGAGAATCCATTGAAATAACCACCGGAGTAGAAAAAAACTATATTGCTATATCGGTGGTGGACAAGGGAATAGGTATACCGAAAGAAAATTTGGATACCTTATTCGATGGCCCTAATTCATCCACGGAAGGGACTATGGGCGAACATGGCACTGGACTAGGTTTGGTTCTATCCAAAGAAATGATGGAAAAAAATAAGGGAAAAATTAGAGTCCAAAACAATTTGGAAAAAGGAAGCACCTTTACCCTGTTATTACCCCATATGGTTTAATAAAAAAGGAAATCAATCTTCCTTTTCCAATATTTTCACCTGCCTTATCATATTCCTTACTTCCAGTTCGAGGGTTCCATTATAGACCCCACGAATATGCTTATGTTTATCCACCAAAATAAAATTTTCCGTATGAAGAAACTGGGAATTGATTCCAGCATTGGTCACATTATCGGCAAAATAGCCTTTCCGGGCCAGGGTATAAATGGAATCCCGGTTTCCTGTTAACAAATGCCAATTGCTTTGTAAGATATTTTTCTCCTGGGCATATTTAAGCAAAACCGAAGGCCTATCGGTTAAAGGGCTTACAGAATGGGATAGGATAACCACATTATTGTCGTGTTTAAATACCCATGCGGCCTTTTTCATATTGTCCATCATAATCGGGCAGATATTCCCACAACGGGTAAAGAAAAAATTGGCCAGAACAATTTTACCCTCTATGGCTTTGTCGTTTATGATATGCTCATTCTGATCTATCAGGGAAAAAGAAGGCAGAATATGCAATTGGTTAAAACCTGCATCTCCGGGGCTTAACCAAATAGGAGTAAAATCCGCATCGTTGAAATAAGGAATTTTACTCTGTATCGTACCGGAGCAGGATTCCAAAAGAAATAGGATTAAAAAAAACAACATACTTTTTTTCATGGTAAAGGTTTTAAGAAATTGTTGATACATAATTTTTGACCAAATAATCCATATTTCTCCCCGTTTCGAATCACATAATTGGCCCGAATTTTTCCATCCGGCCACCAGGCCTTTTCGGATCCCTCTTCTTGTCCATTTTTATATTGAAAAACTCGTTCCAGTTTCCCGGAGGCATACCATTGTTTAAATATGCCAGAATAGGCGTCTTGTATGGCTTCAAAAGAAAACTTCTGGTTTCCGTTTGGCCACCAGGCCCTTTGTTCCCCTTCCTTTTTCCCATTCACATAGGTCCTTTCTTCCTTTTTCTTTCCATTGGGAAACCATTGGGTTTGAATTCCTTCCTGCAATCCATTCAAATAGGCATAAATAAACGCTGTATCCTTATTTGGGTATAGTAAAAAAACCTTACCTGAAAAGCGGCTTCCTTTATAGAAAACGGTATCCTGGCGATGCATAAACGAAAGATCGTTTGACGAATAAAATTGTGAGGGAACGGCTCTAGGCCTCTGGGGATATGTTTTTTCCTGCCGGGAACAACTTATGCCCGAAAAGAAAAAAATAAAAATCAGAAATAAATCCCTGAACCGCTTATTGTGAAATTGTGCCTTCCGTTCCATAAAATCCATTACCGTTTAAATAAGGTAAATCCTGGGTGAAATGATAATGATAAATGCCATTGGGGTATTCCGCAGTAGCTGTCGTATGTCCATGGTAAGCATCCAAATCACTACTGGTTAATACCTTCCCATTTTCCATGGGCCCATACACGGGGAATCCATCCAATAAAAAGCCTAATAAAGACGATCGGGTTAATTTCGTATAGGTAAGATAAAGAGGTTCAACATGGTAATGATATTGACCGGTAAACTGGGCATGCCCCCAATATTGGTCGAGGGTTTGGGCTTCAGTGGTTAAGGCAGCCATCATGGCTGCATATTGGTTATAAAAGGGTACGCCGTTTACCGATACACCAATAGGCCCCATAGGGGTTGCTGAATGCGTAGTGGCTACGGTTGGGTGTAAAGGAATTTTAAATGTTAGGGACTGGGTTTGAATGGGATTATTATTACTTACCCAGTTTACTCCACCAAAAGTGGTTCCACTAAAGGCTTGATAAAGGCTATTCGAGGTAGGCCAATAACAGGATTTATGGTCGGGCAATCCATTCGATTTAATGGTTATATAGGTGCCATCGGAGCTTATACTGGTTGCCCCATAAATCTTTTTATAAACCGCAGGAACCGTATCTGATCCGGTACTCGAATTAGAACTTGTAGCAGTAGATTCCTTTTTACAGGAAGGGAAATAGAGACCCAAAACACTTAATAAGGCCAGGGACAGAAGGATATTTTTCATTTTCATGGGTTTTTAACTAATTGCTTTTTAGTTAAGACGCCAAACAAAAAAGAATCCTTTGCTTTTTATTATTTTTTTCTCTTCCCTGATAAATAATTAATTGGGGCAGGCTTTGATAGGGTCAGGTGAATAGGTAATTAATTCAGAACTGTTTATTAAGCCTGGTTTACATAATAAACTATAAATTTTACCACATTTTCCGACATGCTTATTGGTTTTAGTAATGCCTTCAATTCTATAATAATAAATAACGTACGAATTAGTTTGACTAGGGGGATTCCAGTTTATATGCAAATTGGTGGTCGTGTAAATTATAGTATAATATTCATCGTAAATAGTTGCTTTTAGCGATTTTAAATTGTTCCCAATAATAAACTGATCATTAAATCCATCATTGTTGGGGGTAATAGCCGTTGGAGCTATAATTATTGCAGAGTCTGCAGGGGTCACGACATCATTTTGCAGTCCATCGCAATTAATGGTATTAGCAGCAGGAAGGGGTTTATTGGAATTCTTGCAATTCTGGAATAAAAAAAACAATAAAGAAGTCAAAACAAGAAATAGGGTATTTCTTTTCATTTTTTTTTATGTGAGGAAAATAATAATGATTTAAGCCAGATAATGGTGTATAAAGTGGGTATAATATTTTTTTCAATTCCTAATTCTGTAAAAATACCCATAGCCAACCCTTTTTTACCTAAACCGAATCGCTTTTACCGGGTTTATTTTGCCCACCAGGAAACTGGGGCCTAGTATCATAATCAGGCAGACTACCAGGGTGCCTACATTTAAGGCCAATACATTCATCCAGGAGAATTGTATAGGAACATAGGACATATAATAAACATCCTGATTTAGTTTTATAAAATGGGTTTTATCCTGGAAATAACAGAAACCAATTCCCAGGATATCTCCTAATAGAATTCCGACACTGATCAGGAAACCGGCTATTCCTAAAAAGATTCTTGAAATTTGGGCATTGGAAGCACCCAGTGCTTTTAAAATCCCTATGGTGGAGGTCCTTTCCAGGATCATGATTAATAATGCCGAAATCATGTTTATTCCGCCAACCAACAACATCAATATCAAAATGACCCGAACATTTACCTCGGTTAAGGTTAACCAATCAAATAATTGAGGATATAATTGGGCAAGGGTAAATACCTTTAAGCGAATGGGAAGTATTTTACTTACTTCCTCCTTCATTAAATCCGTTTTGGCCGGATTTTTTAGATTAATTTCAAGACCCCCAATTTCCGATCTTTTCCAATCATTCAGGCGTTGAATTAAACGGATATCCCCTATAACATAAATCTTATCCAATTCATCCATTCCCAAATCATAGATTCCTTTCACCGTCAATTTCCTTTTTCTAAGGGGGTCCTGAATAAAATACATCAGAATTTTATCCCCGGCATGGATATTTAATCTTCTGGCAATGACTTTGGGAACCAAAATATCGGTCGAAATAGAATCTTTATTCAGACCTAAAGAACTTCCTTCCAGAAGCCTGTTTCGAAATAAATCTGTTTGGAACGAAGTGGTAAGTCCCTTTAAAACCACCCCTTCAATATTTCCCCTAAAGGTTATTATGCCCGTCTTGGTAGCAAAACCAGAAATGCCTATTACCTCGGAATGAGCCTTTATTTGCTTAATATCCGAGGAATTCATAATAAAAGGTTCACTTTCAGGAGATTCATTCAGGCTAAATAAACTAACCTGGAGGTCCCCGGAGAAGCCTCTTAATTTATCTTTTATGGTAGATTGAAAACCCGACATAATAGCCACGGTGCATATCATTACCGATAGTCCAAGAGCAATGCCTGCAAGGGCTATGGTAATAATTAACTTCGAAAAAGGCCTTTTAGACTGGTAGGCAAAACGCCTGGTTAATAATTTTTCAAAAAAAAACATGGACCTCCAAAAATGGAATTTCTTTTCCTGATTACTATAATAAATTAGAAGCTTTATTCATTTTCGTATAAATACTATTACCGACATTTTCCGGGCTTTCTTATTTTGTTGTATTCAATACTTTTTTATTATGAAAGGGACTTTATTTTTAAGATTTTTACTCTCGATCCTCCTCCTCCTGGGACCATTTTCCAATACGGGAAAGGGACAAATTAAAACAGGGGCTTCGCGAACCGAAGAATATATAAACTTTCTTAAGGGTAAAAAAATTGGCCTGGTAATCAATTCTGGTTCCCGGATTGGAAACACCCTTATACTGGATTCCCTGCTACATGCAGGGATCCAGGTTAAAAAGATTTTTGCTCCGGAACATGGTTTCCGCGGTCATGCCGAAGCGGGACAATCTTTAGCTAATGAAACCGATTCTACCACCGGCCTACCTATTATTTCTTTATATGGAAAACATATAATGCCCGATTCCATCGATTTGGCTGGATTGGATTTGCTGATTTTTGATTTACAGGATGTAGGGGTGCGTTTTTATACCTATATATCCACGCTTCATTATGTAATGAAAGCTTGTGCCCATTGGGGTAAGCCTTTATGGGTTCTGGACAGGCCAAATCCCAATGCCTCTTTTGTCCAGGGACCTGTTTTAGATACCAATTTTCATTCTTTTGTGGGTATGCACCCAGTCCCTATTTTATATGGGATGACGATTGGAGAATATGCCAGAATGCTACGGGGAGAAAATTGGATTCATGAAAAAAAAACATTAAGATTAGAGATTATACCCCTTTCCCATTACCGGCATGAACTAGCCTATACCCTCCCTCAGGCCCCCTCCCCCAATCTTCCCAATGCTTTATCCATTTCTCTATATCCCAGTCTTGGCTTGTTTGAGGGAACCCGAATCAGCGTTGGCAGGGGAACCAATTTCCCTTTTCAGGTATTTGGCTCTCCCTATACTTCGTCTGGGAATTTTAATTTTACCCCTGTTAGCATTCCTGGAAAAAGCAACCATCCCCCCTATGAGAATATAAAGTGTAAAGGAGAGGATTTAAGGAGATTGGAAAATCCAGCAAATCCACAGGGCTTTGGACTAAATTTAAAATGGATTCTTTGGGCAAAGGCACATTATACAGGGAAAGAACCATTTTTCAACGATTTTTTCAACAAACTCGCTGGAAATGATACCTTAAGGAAACAAATAGAAAATGGAACCCCCGAAAAAGAAATTCGATTCAGTTGGAAAGCAGGATTAGACCATTTTAAAACGATTCGGGAAAAATATTTGCTTTACCCATAATCCTATTAGTTTTCCCATATTTTTGAAAATGGCCCTAAAAATTATTTTTATGGGAACTCCGGCCTTTGCCGTTCCCAGTCTTAAAGCCCTTTTAGAAAACGGTTATGAGGTTCCAGCGGTATTAACTGCCCCGGATAGGCCGGCAGGAAGGGGCCAGAAAATCCAATATTCTGCTGTAAAAGATTTTGTTCTTGGGTATAATGTACAAGGACTAAATGGGCAAATTCCTGAAAAACAGATTCAACTTTTGCAACCTGAAAAATTAAAAAATCCTGAATTCGTAGATTTTTTATCCGGTTTTAAGGTCGATTTGCAAATCGTGGTGGCCTTTCGTATGCTTCCCAAGCTTATCTGGGCTATGCCCCCATTAGGAACTTTTAATTTGCATGCCTCCCTATTGCCCCAATACCGGGGAGCGGCACCCATAAACTGGGCGATAATCAATGGAGAAAAAATCAGTGGAATTACCACCTTCTTTTTAAATGAAGAAATCGATGCAGGTAAGCTAATTCTTCAAAAAGAACTGGCTATAGGCGACGAGGAAACTGCCGGGGAATACCATGACCGATTAATGGAGGCAGGGGCCTCTCTGGTGGTACAAACGGTTAAGGCCCTTGAATCTGGTTTGATAAATACCCAGGAGGAACAGGAATCAAGTCCCTTGCAGGTAAAGATTGCCCCTAAATTGGATAAACTTACCGGATTGATCCATTGGGAGAATACTACGGATAGTATTTATAATTTAATTCGCGGTTTAAGCCCATTTCCAACGGCTTTTACCTATTTAAATGGATTAATGCTGAAAATTTTCAAAGCAAATAAAATGCTACTATCCCATAGCGAAGTTCCCGGATCGGTGGAAACAGATGGAAAAACTTTTATACGGTATTATTCAAAGGATGGCTACCTGGATTTGGTAGATATTCAATTGGAAAACAAAAAAAGAATGCAAACCCAGGACTTACTGCGGGGGTATAGAATGCCGGCGGGTATTCAATCAAAGTAAATAAGGAATTAATTTTCCATTTTTACGGGAGATTCCCCTGAATATTTTCTCCATTTTTCCAGGAGTTCCAGGAAATTTTTGGGTAGCTCGGAATCAAAAAAAACAGGCTGACGGGTTTTGGGATGAATAAATCCCAGGTTTTTAGCATGAAGGGCCTGTGCCGGCATTAGGTTAAACGCATTTTCAACAAATTGCTTGTATTTGGAAAAAGAAGGCCCTTTTAAAATTTTATCCCCCCCGTAGGAAATATCGCCAAATAAGGGATGCCCTATGGATTTAAAATGGGCCCGAATTTGATGGGTTCTACCGGTTTCCAGGGTGCATTGTACCAGGGTGCAATAGGTGAATCGTTCTACCACCTTATAATGGGTAACCGACCATTTTCCCTTTTCCTCATCATCGTATATTTCCATGATTCTACGGTCCTTCGCTGAGCGTCCAATATAGCCGGTTATGGTTCCTTCGTCCGGTAAATCTCCCCAAACCAGGGCAAGATAGTTTCGGGTAATGGTATGATCGTAAAATTGCTTGGCCAGAAAACTCAATGAGGTTTCATCTTTAGAGATTAATAACAAACCAGTGGTATCCTTATCAATTCGATGCACCAAACCCGGACGGGATCCATTTCCTGCTATAGAAGGAAGATTTTGGAAATGATATACCAGTGCATTCACCAGGGTTCCGGTATAATTATTAAATCCGGGATGGACTACCATTCCAGCTTCTTTGTTTACAATCAACAATTCCTCATCCTCATAGACAATTTGAATCGGAATATTTTCCGGGTATACCTCCGTATCCCTTGGGGGATACGCCATAACCAGACTGATAATATCCCCTGGTTTTACCTTATAGCTCGATTTGGAGGGCTTTCCGTTAACTAAAATATTACCTGCCTCGGCGGCATTCTGAATGCGGTTTCTGGAAGTATTTTCCAGTCGATTCAATAAAAATTTATCTACACGTAATAAGGACTGGCCTTTATCGACAACAATTTTATGGTGCTCATAGAGTTCACTATCAACTCCCTCTTCAATATCTGCATCTACGCCTACTTCTAACATTTCCAAATTTAATCAGGATTTAGTGAAAACCATTACCTAAATAAGCGGGTCTCTTATTTCCTGTTCTGTTCTACCCAATCGGTAAAACTCTTAGCCGCATTCGTAAACTCAGAAGGCATCATAATCACCGTGGTGGTATTATGGTCAATTCCAATTTCAGAAAGCATTTGCAATCTTCTTAATTCCAAGGCAATTGGGCTTCCTTCCATTTCTTTGGCACCCTGGGTTAATTTTAGGGATGCCTCTAATTCGGCCTCTGCTTTTACAATTCGGGCTCTTTTTTCCCGTATCGCTTCCGCTTCCCGGGCCATGGCTCTTTGCATACCTTCCGGTATTTCCACATCTTTCATTTCTACCATTTCAATTTTTATACCCCAAGGTTGGGTAGCCAAATCCACCATTTTTAATAAAGTACCCTAGATACGCTCTCTATCCCTCAAAACTTCATCAAGACTATGCTGGCCGATTATATTTCGCAAGGCGGTAACGGAAAACTGATACACTGCATTATTATAATTGGCCACCTGAATAATGGAGTCTTTTGGATTTACAATCTTAAACCATAAAACAGCATTTACCTTTATGGTAACACTATCCTTCGTTATAGTTTCCTGTTGTTCCAGATTGACGGTTTGCGTTCGTATATCGATTTTTTGCTGGGAATCCAAAATGGGAATTAACCAATATAATCCGGGTCCTTTTATGTCTTGAAATCGTCCTAATCGAAAGACAATGGCCCTTTGGTATTCCTGAGCCACTCGCAATCCGGATATAAAAAGGAGAACTAAGGCGAAAAGAATGAAAAATATATACATGGCTAGAGGAATTAGGTTTTAAAATAGTCGGTTAGCAGAATTAAATATTGTACTATTTTGAAAGCTCGTGTGAATTATTTTTATTTAAATTATGCGCTATGAATCCTTTCAAAATTGCAATACTGGGAAATCGAAATACGGAATATGGGCCGCATTCCCGAATGCATTCATCCTTTGAGTATTTTCAAAAATCTTTCCCTTTCATCTTCGACTGGGTGCCAACAGAAGAAATTATTCCCCTGGAAAAGGAAAAGAATCTAAACTATAATGGTTTCGTGGCCGGATCAGGTCCGTATTTGGATAAGGAAGGTATTCTTGCGGGCATCCGATTTGCAAGAAAAAATAATATCCTCTTTTTAGGTACCTGCAGCGGTTTTAATTATGCTGTCTTAGAATTTGCTCAGGATATTTTTGCATTAGAAAAGGTTTACCATCCCTATGAAAAACCCGAATTACCAGAGTATGAAATTTTCCTTCAGAACCTGAATTCCTGTAGCCGTGAAATGCATCCCATTGCGTTCTTTCCCAGGAAAAATAGTCTGACGGAAAAGGTATATGGGCAAACAAAAGTGGTTGAAATGTCTCATTGTACCTACGGAATCCATACCGAAAAAATAGAGGCCTTCCGGAAAAAAGGATTTAAAGATGCTGGTGCGGATCTGGATGGAGAAATAAAAATAATGGAATATTCACCTAATGATTTCCATATAGCTACCTTATTTCTCCCCCAATTTACTTCTAGTTTGGACAGTCCAAACCCATTAATGCAATCCTTTTTAGAATATTCCCAAATGCATTATGGAAAAGCCAGGAAATAGGCATTCTATTCTAGTAAAAACCCCCGATTCCTGGTTTTACTTTACTTCCAAGCTTTCCAGGGCTATTCCGGGATCCGGTCCGGGATTCCCAGGTTGGGGACCGGAAGGCAGGGAGGATATAGACCTTTTTGTGGTATCACCTGGTTTTGGTGGGGGTATATTTCCAGTCCAAGGCATGCCTCCTCCCGCACCACCTGCTATATAAATATTATCCCCAATAACCGCACCTCCTACCCCATTACGGGCAAAGTTTAAACTCGGGCCTTTTCTCCAGGAATTAGACCGTTCCGGATCCAGGAAGTAAACATCTTTCTGAGGGGAATTGGGCTTGGTATCCGTGGCTCTTTCTCCACCAATATAATAGATGATGCCATGAATTACTACCGCAGTTCCTCCCCCAGTACCTTGGGGTAAACGGGCTTTCAGAGTGGACCAGGTCTGGGTCTTGAAGTCAAAACAGTCTACATCCAAAATAACCTGTGAGAAAAAATTTGTTTTACCGGATGGATCTTTAAAACTTGTATTCCTACCGCCTATTGCATATAATTTATCCTTAACCACAACGGCCAGGGAATGATCCCGGATATGAGGGGTATTGGGAAGACTCGTCCAGGTATCGGTTTTCGGATCAAATTCATCAAAAAAATTATTGGTTCCGCTGGAATGACCATGGGAAATCCCATTTACCAGGTATAGCTTTCCATTATAGGTGGTGGCCCCAGCACCGGCACGCCTTCTTTCGGGGGATAGTCCTTTTAAAATTCCCCATTTATCGGTAATCGTATTGTACACATATATATTGGGAGCAGGAATCTGGTTTGGAAAATTTCCCTCATAAAACGCATCCAAAACATAAATTCTTGATCCATGGGTCACCGCCTGAAAATGATGCAATTTTACTGGGGCCATTGCCTTTTCCTTCCATTCTCCGGTTTTTATATCAAATTCCTGGACCGGCATAACAGGACCATCCCCTCCAATAAGGTAAAGCTTTCCTCCAAGGGCAGCTAAGCCACATTCACTACGCCCCTGTACGGTATTTTGGGTTTCTACTACCTTCCAATTGATACGCTGGGCCTTAATCCTTAAGGGAGTGTAAAGGCTAAAAAAAATAGCAATTATGGGGATAAATACACTTTTCATATTTATTTTCTTGATATGCAATAACTTGATTAAAATAATCTATCGCTTTTGTGACAATTCAGAAATTAATATTTTTTTACCTTGTCGATACCTAATGCCATTACTACTACTTTTCCAATAACCTAACCAAATTTAAATTAATATCTCTATCTAATATATTTAGTTTCTATGGTTCGATTCTTCGGAATTTGTCTTTTCTCTGTTTTCTTTTTCTCTGAATTGTATGCGCAAAATGGTCGACAAATTACCGGTAAGGTAAAAGACTCAACAGGGGCTACCCTTCCTGGAGTCGATTTAAAATTGATTTCTCCTTTAGATAGTTTGGCCACCAGTACCGATCCTAAGGGTAACTTTGTTTTTAATAATGTTCGTTCAAATGCATTCAGCATAACCTTCCAGTATATTGGCTACCAAATAATAAGAAAGAAATTTAACTTAAACAAAGATAATTTACCGGCAATATTACCTACCGTTATTTTACAATCCTTAACCAATAATTTAAAGGGGGTAGTGGTCACAGACGCCATAGCCATAAAAATTAAAGAAGATACTATTGAATACAATGCCGCAGCCTATAAAGTTCGGGAAAATGCTCCGGTCGAGGATGCCCTGCGAAAAATGCCAGGCTTGGATGTGGATCAAAATGGGAATATAACCGCACAGGGAAAATCAGTTACCAAGGTTAGGGTAAATGGAAAAGATTTTTTTGGAGGAGATGTGCAAACTGCCACCAAAAACTTACCAGCCGATATGGTACAGAGTTACCAAATCATAGACGATTATGGAGATCAGGCCAATCTAACCGGTATTAAAACAGGGGAGCCGGATAAAATTCTAAACATTACCATAAAGCCAAATAAAAATTACGGGTATTTTGGCCAGGCTACTCTGGGCGATGGCATGGATGATGTTCCACAAATAGATGGGACCGTTAACAAAAACCGATTTATTGCGGGAATTAATGCCTTTAAATTCAAGGGAAACCAGCAACTGGCCCTTCTTTCCAATTTCAATAATACCAATACGAGTCTCTTTAATTTTGGTTCCGGTCCAGGTGGAGGCGGTGGAGG
>Ga0209067_10000420_pt1 | contig 27406 bp, 35 predicted proteins | sample ColStrG_CSR_2013_FD_187199 | JGI IMG/M metagenome (GOLD analysis project Ga0209067, IMG submission 187199) | Freshwater sediment microbial communities in response to fracking from Pennsylvania, USA - Cold Stream Run_MetaG_CSR_2013 (SPAdes)... | ecosystem: Environmental > Aquatic > Freshwater >... | reverse complement strand
AATCGGGCAGGTTGTTGTCACCGAGCTCTGTAGTAGCGAGGCCGAAGCTGAGGGTAACGGAAATCTCTCCTGCCTTGGTTTCGATGGGTTGATCCGCGATGCTACAGCGAAGGCGCTCTGCGCTGACGAACAGCGTGGACGCATTACAACCTGGGAACACCATCAGGAACTCTTCCCCGCCATAGCGTCCAACGGCGTCGTAGGGCCGAACGCCCGCGGCCAGCCGGCGCGTCACTTCCTTGAGAACTGCATCGCCGATCAGGTGGCCGTACTGATCATTGATTTTCTTAAAATGATCGATGTCGGTCATCACCACGCCCAGCGAGTCGCCGGTTCGCTCGCGACGGGATATTTCTCTCTCCAGCAACTTGACAATGGCGCCCCGATTCCACAGCCCGGTGAGCGGATCGTGAGCCGCGGCAAACTGCAAATCGTTCTTTGCCCGGATTAAGGCCGCCTGCAAATCGACAATCCGGTTGCCGGCGCGAACCCGCGCGTGCAATTCGTCCGAGTCAAACGGCTTTTTCAGATAGTCGTCCGCTCCCGCGTCCATGCCTTCGAGCAGGTCTTTTTTCTGTACTTTCGAGGTCAGCAGCAAAATGTAGGTGTAGCTTTCGTGGCCGGCCGAGCGCACTGCCTTGATGACATCGATGCCATCCAAGCCCGGCATCATCCAGTCCAGGATCGCCAATTGTGGAGCATCCTGCTTCATCAGTTCGCTCCTGGCAGCGACACCGTCGTGCACCGTCTCGACTTCGAATCCCCACTTCGTCAGCAGGCCACCCAACAGTTTGCTGGAGACCCGGTCATCATCCGCGATCAGAACTCGGGCCATGCTTCTCCTTCAACGCGGCTAATGATTTCTCCAGCGCTTCCATCTGCTCCTGCAAATTTGCCGTCGCCTCCCGTGCCTTCTCAAGATCCCCTTTCCGCCCCATCGCCTCCAGTGCCCGTGCGGTGTGCGCCGCTTCCAGATTGCCGAAGACGCTCACCATGCCTTTTAGCGTGTGCGCTGCGCGGTTCAACGCCGCGGCATCGCGGCTGCCCGCCGCGTCCGCAACCTGCTGGAGCAGCGGGCCGCTTTCCTCAAGGAAGGTGTCGATCAGTTCTGCCAGTAGCTCCTCGTCCCCCTCCAGCCGGCTTAACAGCTCAGATTCATCGATAACCGCGTACGCCATAAATCACCTGCATCCTCTTCATCCCCCCGACAACCTCTTTAGCGGCTTTCAGTTCCCAGCCGTAAGTTCGGCGCGCTAGGGGAGGCGACCAAACCTTGGATTGACCATCGGCCATTTGCGATCTGGAGTCTAGTTTCTGAGAATTAGGGATACGTCAGCGATCGAACCGTCTTCGGCCAATTATTTGTTCCCTTTAGGATTTGTGAGGGATGGGGATTCCCGGTAGCGTAAGTCATCCGGTACGAACGCGCATCAGTAGGATCGTGGGTGGAGAATTTTCGGGGGGTGCTGCTAAGTTCCTTGAAAATATGGTGGCTAGAGAGGGTCGCCCCCCCGACACCAGCCTTTTCAGGGCTGGTTTATCTTTTAGTTCGAATGACTTACGTGACTCCAGGTGGCGGCTAAGGTCCTTGATACGTCATTCGAGACATTGCAATGTGGGTTGAAACCGCGGGTTCAAGAACTGGTCGCCATATACCCGTTTCTTGCGTTCGCCGAGGCTCTTCTTCTTCATTTCGTGATTCTCTTCACACTTGCTCCCCAGCGGCTCAAATGCGTCCGATAACCAGAAGAATCACGACGACGAAAAGAACCAAGCCTAAGCCTCCGGTCGGGAAATAGCCCCAGTCTCGGCTATGCGACCAGCGCGGCAGCGCACCGATCAGTGCTAACACCAGGATCACGATCAATATAGTTCCAAGCATGTTTTGCTCCTTCCTTGCGAGTCCACTTTTCCTTATAGGCGCTCCGCCGGTTTCCTGATGGTCAAAACTGCTCAGTGAAGAAAAACTGGTCGAAAAGGGCGATCGCTGTCCTGGGAAAGAACGCGGACGGACACGCGAGGATCGCATCTCCACACGCCACACTTCCCTCAACTGCAATTCAGGCAGAAACAAAATAGCGCGGGCCCGAGGATTGGACCCGCGCCGATACTAGAGTCAATTGACTTTCTTGTGCCTCGAAAAACTGACGCAATACGGCACAGTGAGTCGCTACTTGCGAGGGTGTTCTTCGGCCTTGGGCGATTCCCTCGCAGGACGGGGTGCTGGCTGCGCCCGAGCTACAGTCGCCGGATGCGGCGCACTCTGCGCGCGAGGTGCGGCTGCAGGCCGAGGTGCAGTCTGCTGACGAGGCGCAGGCTGCGCATGTGCTGTCGTCGAAGGACGAGAAGGAGGCTGCGCACGAGGTGCAGTTGGCCGGTTGGACTGATTTTGCTGACGAGCTACCTTGGGCTGAGCAGGATGGTTCGCGGCGGCCCTATTTTGAGCGGCATTGTTCTCGTTTGTGCGGGTTGCAGCTGCCCGATTCGCGGCGGCCTTGTTTTCGTTCGAACGGGCGGTGGATGCCCTATTCTCAGCTGCCTTGTTCGCGTTGGTGCGGGTTGTGGCTGTCCTGTTCCCAGTCGCCTTGTAAGGCGCTCCCGCCTGCCTGGCTGCTACCACGCCATGACCGCTAAATTCCGCAGGCTTGGCAGTGGCGGCGATTGCCGGCCTGCCATGATTCACGGACGCCAAGAGTTCATGATTCCTGCCAGCGGCCTGTTGATGCTCTGACTGAGCCGCCGTTGCCGGAGTATGACGCTCATGCGCCGCAGTCTGTTCCCCGGGCGTGGGTCGGGCGTGTGTTCCACCGTTGCCGCCGTTGTAGCTGACGTGGTTGTACGTTGTGTTGTTGATCACGGTCTTGTTGTAAACGTTGTGAATGTTCGTGATGTTCACGTTATTCACCGAGCGGTTGTAGTAGAAGCCACCGTTTCGCCAATATCCACCCTGATAGCCGATACCACCGTACCCGAAGCCGTAGTTGATGCCGCCGTAAAAGCCGACACTCGTGCCCCAGTAGCCGCCATTCCAAAGGTAGGCATTCCCACCCCAACCCCAATAACCCGGCGTCCAGAGAAAACCAACCTCGGGAGCCATCACCCACGTGCCCGGCACCCAGAAGTAGCCTTCCTCTCCATAAGCCCAGTAGCCGGGCGTCCACAAATAGCCGTCAGCAGGGGCCATCGGTTGAGCGTAGATCGGTAGTGCAGGCGGAGCGATCGTGATGGCCACGCCAAATTGCGCGAACGAAGCAGCCGGTATGGCGAGTATCAGAAGTGTGAGCAACAGCAAACGAATAGTACGCATTTTGAATCACCTTGCCAGATCATCCTTCGATTGCCCGATGGACTTTGTTGCTGCGGGCTGCGTGGAGTAAGAGGCGACGCCTCAAGCGTCATAGACAAGAATGGCACGGACGCACCGTCAGGTCTGTGCACTACGGCTCACTTTAGAAATGTCGCAATTGAGCAGGAGCCGCTGATTCATCATCCCGAAATCGACGGGTGTCGAAAAGAAAAATGGCGCGAGTCCAGAAAACGAACCCGCGCCGATCATCGTTGTCTTCTAAGCTGCAGTCTTTCTTGCGGCCGCTGGCGCGGATTTTGGCGTCACCAGGCTGGTGCATTGCTCGGCGTGCAGCTTCGCTGCTTCGGCCTCATGATGAACTGCATGCTGACTATGGCCATGAGCCAGGTACGCGTGGTGCGCCGCCTTTTCGTGCTCCTCGGCCTGGTCGTATTTCGCTGCCTCTTGGTGATGGTAAGCCGCTTGCTCATGATGACGAGCGGCGTGATGGTAATGCTCCCAGGTTTTTGACATGTGGTTCTCCCTTTGTCAGACCCGACTGCTGGTAAAGGCCGATGCGGCCGAAACGACCAGCAGCACCAGCTCTGGTTCTGCAAGTCCTACTTCTGGTCTTTGTCTTTAGCTTTCTCTTCAGCCTTGCCTTCGGCTACGGCTTGGGCTTTTGCTTCGTGGACTTCCGCAAGGAACGGCTGGGCTGCGGCCGGAGCCGGCACTTTGCCCAACAGTAAAGCGCGAGTGGTAACGTTGCGTCCATACATCGCGCGTCGGGAATCATTGTCCTGCCGGATCGACGCACCTTCCAATGTGAGGCCAGCAAACGCCCCCTTGGCGCGAGAATAAGTCAGGATCTCTGTATCCATCTTCCAATCCGTGCCGGCCTCGGCATGCCGTCCAACTGGACCCGCCGCTGCCGAAGCATCTCCTCCAACCTGGAAATTGCTCTCGAGCAGTTTCTGCATCCCTTTGTCATTCTGAATGATCAGGACCACGTCGACAGCTTCCACGCCGATCTGCAGTCCCCAGCTTCCACCGGAAATCGTGATGAACGCCGGCGCACTCCAGCCGTCGGCCGTGCGGCAAGTGGCTACACCTTTGCCTCCCTTAGCTCCGAAGACCAAACCACCTTTGATCATGTGCGGTATAACGGCCACGCACTTTGCATGCTCCAATACTTCTTCCGGGATTCCCTTGTCAGGTGTCCCCATAATTTCGTGCAACACCCTGGTAGCGTTGTCCAACCGGTCGGTGGCGTCTTCCCGCGCCGACGCCGCCCAGCACAGCGTGCCGAGACTCAACATCGCAAGTACGAACATTATCTTTCTCATGGGACAGCCTCATTTCTGTAACCGGTGCGCCAGCTTATGGTTCGTGCTGTGTTTACACTCGCACGCAAGTCCGAATCGATAGCAGGGCGCACCGGGACATTTCGACCTTAGCAAATCAGGTTTCGTGAGGTCTGAGCAAAAATGCTCACACTTTCCCAGGGGAGGATTGGCGGAAACTCGCAAGAGGAAAGCTATCTTGCCGGTGTGAACTCGAGAGCTCGCATTTCACATTGCGACCACTGCGTGTAACTCTGCCCTTTGCCGCATGCCGCGGAGGTCCACTCCAGAAATGTTCAATTCTGAACAGACCTCAGACGGCCACGAGATTACAAAAGTGGCAGCCCTCAAAAGGCTCAGAAGAGCCGCAATCTGCAAGATTACGAGGGCTGAAGGGAAAATATGAAAACCAGCACGAAAGATAAGATCAAGGGCAGCTTCCACCAAGTAAAGGGAACCATCAAGGAAGAGATCGGAAAGGCCACGAGCGACCGCAATCTGAAAGCCGAAGGGAAAGCCGAAAAGAAAGCGGGCAAAGTTCAACAGCGGATCGGCGATGCAAAAGAGGCCGTCGCAAACTTGAAAGGACAGCTGGCAGAGTTAAAAAAAGTTGGATAACGTCGCGTGGTTCTAAATGTTATCGCCAAGCCACGCAGCCTCGACTACTGTCCACACGGAACTGTCAACAAGTTCTTGCGAAGAAACCTATCTTGCCCTACACAAGCTCCAGGGTGAACTCGTGTAGGGCACATCAGCGTAACGAACCCGTTGACCTCTACTGACTCTGAGGCTTCTGCTGTTCCTGCTGTCGCTTCGTCTCCTCTTGTTTCTTCTGTTCGGGCGTTGCCTGCTTGGGTTGCTGGGCCTGAGGTGGTGTGGCCGGTCGCGCCTGAGGGGGAGGCGTATGTGGTGGCGCGCTTGGCTCAGAGGTTTGTGCGCGCGGAGCGGGCTGGTTCCGATTCGGCTCGGGCCGATTCGCTGGCTGTGACGGCGCCGGCTGGTTCGGCTGCGCTGTCGGAGGACGCTCATTCCGCACAGGCGGTTCAGTTGGACGATTCGGCTCCGGCCGATTCGTTGGCTGTGTTGGCGCGGGCTGATTTGGCTGCGCTGTCGGTGGACGCTCATTCCGCGCGGGCGGCTCGGTTGGGCGATTCGGCTCCGGCCGATTCGTTGGCTGAGTCGGCGCCGGCTGATTCGGCTGCGCTGTCGGCGGTCGATCAGTACGCGCCGGCGGCTGAGTTGGGCGATTCGGCTCCGGCCGATTCGCTGGCTGGGACGGCTCCGGCTGGTTCGGCTGCACCGATGACGGACGATTTGGCTGAACAGGATTTGGCGTTGAAGGTCGTTCATTCGGAGCAGGCTGGTTGCCCGGACGGTTCGCCGGCTGGCTTGCAGTTGGCGGATTGCTGGGTTGGCCCGGTCTGGCGGCATTTGGTTGATTCTCAGGTTGGTTCGCCGCGTTCGCCGGACGTCCCATATTTGGCGTCGCTGTTTTGCCCGGCGGCGCCTGCCTCACCATTGGGTGCGTTTCGGCCGCATTTACCGGACGCAGGGTCTGCACTTCGCTCCTTGCCAACGGTTGTCCGGGATTTGCCGCCAGCGCCTGCTGCTGCCTGGCAAACGGCACGGGCGGCGGGGGCGGCGTTGCCTTGGCGATCACTTGCCGGTTTGCTACCGCTGCTGGCGGCGCGGCCACACGATTCGCGGTCGCAGCCCGGGCTCCCAGCACGCTCTCCCGCGTTGGAGCCACTGCAACTCTCGAACTCATGGGCGCGGAGGCGATATCCCTTGCATTCACGGCAACCGCCGCTCTTCCCACCGGCTGCGCGCTGGCGAACGCACGTTGCGGTACCGCCGTTACAGCTCCCTGCACATTGCGGTTCACGTACGTCACATTCGTGATGTTCGTGGTTTTGTTGATGATGGTGGTGTTGTAGACGTTTGTAATCGTGGTGTTGTTGACGGTGGTATTGCTGATGTTGACCCGGTTCACATACTCCCGGCTGACATGGTACGAAGGCATATAAACTTCGCGTGGGCCCAGCGGAAACCATCCCACATTGCCTCCGAAGCCACCACCGCCGCCAATAAAGACCACCAGAGCCGGCGCATAAACCGCCCGCACGGCGACTGGTCCGGCCACCCAACCCCAGCGTCCGCCGACAGTCACCCAGCGTCCGTAGTGGAACGGCGCGTATCCCCACGAAGCATCATCGACCCAGGTATATCCCCAAGGGGCAATCCAATCCCAATGGCCCTCATGATAGGGCGCCCAACCCGCAGACACGCGGTTGGGGTACCAGACGTGGCCGTAGTTCGAATCGTCGCGCCAGTCGCCATTGGCGTCCAGGTCCTCATAGCCGACCACGTCGTGCGACACATACTGCGCCGAGCGCGAGTCGTCGAGCCGGTGCTCGCGGCTGTAGGCCCAGTTATCGAATTGATCGGGGCCGCCGATTTGAACCACGTCGGCGGTCAGCGAGTTCGTCCCGGTAAACGTGCCTTTCTGTCCCGCATGCAGGGTAAAGTTCTGGCCGTTGCCGGTCGACTCGCCTTCGCCTTCGCGCACGCTGATGACCGTGTAATTCCCGTCTTCACTGGCCTCGATCCGATAGCTTCCGGGCTGGTAGATCGAAAACGCCTGATTGGGCGTGTCGACCTCGAAAACGTTGTCACGGTCCAGTTGCCGCACGCTGATACTGAGCGAACCGGACGTAAGCTGGATCTGAGCCGTTCGGTCATCCAGATTCAGAAAGGAGAAACCGGTATTGGCGTCCAGGCGAATCACGGCCGATCCCAATTGCAGTTCGGCGCGCGAGTCCTTGTCTGCCCAGAGTTTGTCGCCGGTCGTCATGGGCCGGTTGGCAACCGCCTGTACCCACTCCGATTCGCCGGCCGGCTGCAATGAAATCGAGCCCTCGATATAGCCGAGTCGGGCCACACGGCTTGGCGGATCGTCTTGTTGAGAGTCCTGTTGATCTTGAGCGGATGTTCGTGGCGGCAATGCCGCAATTGTGATCGCGACCAGCAGCACCGCGCCCAACCAGTTCAGCTTCTTGTTCAATGTCGTATGCATAACTTGATGCCCTCAGACTTTCTGCTCGCGGTTCCGGATGTTCCCTGGAATTCGCGTCCAGCTTCATTCACCAGTAGCGACTCGGCGGCCAGAACCACTAACCCGCGCTGTCACCCGGTCGACACACTCAGGATGCAGCATGACAGGTGGGCAGAAACAAATCTGAGCAAGACCGCTCACTGGCGGGAATTAGGATTGCGAGCCTTAGTATGGAAGATATGCGAGAGTTCGACTCCGCTGAGTGGTTCTACTTCTCGGCTTGAAGTGTCTTTCCACCGTCATCCAGTTCCCTCCCAGGAGCGGCGACGCTTTTTCTTGGATTCCTCAACGTCGTGTTTGTTCGCCTCGAACCTTTAGCCCACGTTATGCCTGCCGAGGGCTTACCGCCCGGATTCTGATAGAGGTTCTTTCCTTCTTCGGGAGCGACACCGAGTTTACGGGCCGTCTCTTTATCAAGCTGTCCTGTGGCCGGCAGATTCTCAGCCTTCTGAAATCCGCGGATGCTGGCCCGGGTCCGCAGACCGAACACACCATCGATCTTGCCACGGTAGTGTCCTTTGTCCTGCAGAATCTGTTGCATCTCGTTCACATCGTTCCAATGTGTTTCCCCCAGCACTTCGCTGCTGAGATTGGTTCCCGAATTAAGCGGCATGGGGCGTGGTCCCGAGGTCCACGGCGTCATCAATAGGAAGACAATTCCAGAGCAGGCGATTTTGCTGGCGAAAAACATTCCTTTTCCTCGGGTTGGTAAACAGGCGGTCCAAAGTAGGGAATAAGGCGCGGTGGTTCCTACACCTTCTGGGACTCACGCCTGGCATCTGGTCCTAGCCCGTTCCTGAGAGGGTAGGTTAGGCCGTCTGGTTTGGCGGGGAACCTGCCCTCTCGAGACATCCAATAGATTCGCTCAGTTCCACTGCGAATACTGTGCTGAATGGCTCAGAAGGGTCGGATTTTTCACGCTCAGGCGATCCGCGCGAGGGGTGCAGAGTTTCAGCTATTGACAGGGTGTCACAGGAAAGCTCACGTCCGTCACACGCCAGCGTTGCGTGGAGTAAGCCTGCTAATCCGTGGCGGCCGTATTCTTGGGCGGGTCGGCGCGCCAAACGTAAAGAAATTTCTCGTCGCTCGACGTCTCTACGGGGATGTTCTTCTCGCGCGTTACACGGTTCAAAGCAGAACGAAGATTCTGCATCTTCTCGCCGTTGAGACTGCTCAACGGAATCTTGACCGCTTGCTGCGCTTTCAACTTTGACAGGTCAGCCAGAATATCGGCTACCGCCTTCCGATGTTTCCCTTTACGACCCTGCGGAACCTCGGTCCGATTCACCGCTGTATAGTGACTATCGTTTCCATTTCCGTTCCGTCCCATGGCGGGCCCCCTCTGCGTATCCTATCCGTTGGCGTGAAATCCTAGCGTAAAGAATCGTATCCTGCAACTAAAAATCTATGCGAGACCTGACGATCGCAGCAGATGCTCCGCCATGCGTACCGCAACTCTAATCCTATCAAAGAGATGCTGTACCTCCGTTGCACTAAGACCTACTAAGACTTCACCCATGCGAACGGAACACGGTTACCGTAGCTTTACCCGGTGGGTGCCCGAAGCACTACGGAATAGCACCGAAACTTCGCAATCGCCCTGGGACTTCTAGCGAGAGAGATCACGAACATGGCCCGCATTGCAGTGGGTAAGAACGAGCGCGAGTTCGACCCCAACATTTTCCTAGCGACGATCGGCGATGGCAGGAAGATTGTGCCGGTCCTGAAAAAGCAAATGATTTACACCCAAGGGGACCCGGCCGATGCCGTCTTCTACGTGCAGAAAGGCAAAGTGAGGCTGACCGTAGTATCCAAGGCCGGCAAGGAAGCGACGATCGGCATAGTGAGCGAGAGAAATTTTTTTGGCGAGGGAGCGCTGGCAGGGCAGCTCCTGCGCATGGGGTCCGCCGCGGCCATGACAGACTGCGAGCTGCTGCGGGTGGACAAGAAAGTGATGATGGGTGTGCTACACCGCGAACACGCGTTTTCCGACATGTTCGTGGCGTATTTGCTGGCGCGCAACATCCGTTACGAAGAGGATCTCGTCGACCAACTGTTCAACTCCAGTGAAAAGAGACTCGCCCGGATTCTGCTGTTGCTGGCTCATTTCGGCAAGGAGACTATTCCTGATGCCGTAGTCCCCCAGATTAGTCAGGAAACTCTGGCCGAGATGATTGGCACTACCCGCTCGCGGGTTAGCTTCTTCATGAACCGGTTCAGGAAACTGGGCTTTATTCAATACAACGGCGGTCTGAAGGTACACGCCTCTCTGCTCAATGTGGTTCTGCACGATTAACTCTTTTCCAGGGCGCTCAATTTTCCCATAACCGGATACGGCTGCGTTGAAATCTACCACCCGCGCTCCCCAGCCAGTGAATCGCCGGGGGTGAGCAATTTTGAACAGCCTCTCGGCGCTTTCACTGTGGAAGATATGGAACAGTGGGAGGTGAGCCGTGCCCCCGTTCCTTTATCCGGAAGTTTCAAGCGCAGTAGTTCTGTGCATTGACGACAGCCACGATATGCTGGAATGCGAAAGGGCATTCCTCGAAAGCTTCGGTTATACGGTTCTGACCGCTCCCAGTGGCGGCAAGGGCCTGGAACTGGCCTCCATCTTCCCGATTGACGTTGTGATCGTTGACTACTTCATGCCCACGATGAACGGGCAAGAGGTTGCGATGGAACTGAGGCGACTCAGGCCGCAAACGCCAATCATCCTGCTATCTGGAACAGCGGACATTCCTGAACAGGCATTAAAATTTGTAGACGCCTTCGTAGTCAAAAACCGGTTTGCTACCCAATTGCTACCAGCGATCGCATTCTTGCAGGGAGACGGACGGATGCCTCCACCCTTCTATGACGCGTAATGGGAGGAGCCCGAAGACGCGACCATCTGTGATCGTTTGAGTGCAGCAGGTCCGGGCTCAAGGGGAGAGCTGGTCGTACTTGACCCCACCCTGAACAACGGTATGGTGCTTGTCGATCGTAATTCTTGTCGCCTGCCCCAGGTCGGACATCTGCACGTCCTTCAGTTGGATGTCGAGATCTCCGGTAACGGTTTTTCCACCAGTGAGCAGGGCAATGTCATGCAATACGCCCTTGCACTGATCCCCCATGCCCGGTACGCTGACCGCCGCAACTTGCAGTCCGCCACGCAGTTTGTTCACGACGAGAGCAGCCAGCACGTCGTCCCCAACATCCTCGGCGATTATGAGCAGGGGCCTGCCGGTGTTGGCGATCTGCTCCAGTAACGGGAGCAGAGCCTTCCTGGAACTGATCTTCTCTCCGCGAATGAGAATGTAGGCGTTGTCGAAGGCAACTTCCATGCGTTCAGGATCAGTAATGAAGTAGGGCGAAAGATATCCGCAATCGAATTGCACGTTGCCGGCTCGCGCTTTGTCGCTGGCGCTGCGGGAAAGAGTGCCGCCGTCGCGGATGGTGCCAGCTCCCTCGACACGAGCCAAAATGCAGTCGGCTGGCGTAGCCCGTTTCGCAGTCATGGGTGAATAGCCTCCGTCTGGCGTGCCGCCGCCATTCCTGGAAGTCTGGAGAGAGTCACGTCGAGTTCTCTAGTGATTGCAGTTTCGGTAAGGAGTCTGGTTTCTGTCACCTCCCCAGACTGCCAAAGGCATAGCGTGGGTTATCTTCGTTTGATCATCCAGCCGAGGAACGCTCCTGCGGTGAAGGCTACGGCAAATGTGGTCGCGACAGTTAGCACCGTGTGTCGCTGGATGCGCTGAGCCGTGTCGTTGAGGAATTCTTCAGCAGCATCCCCGCTCTGTTTTGCAGCGCGCCTCATTACTCCGACGCCGTTCCCGATTGCGTCGGCGACCGCGCTCGTTGCACGAGAAGCGTGATGAGCTGATTCGGCGATGTGTTCAGCCGTTCTTTCCACTACCGTTTGTGACATAGTCTTCTCCTCGAGTGCTTCCTCTTGCCCGATGATCCTTCGCGTGCCGTGCGAAAGAAGGCCGGGCTCGTTTGAGTCCGGCCTGAAACGTGCCCAGTGTATCGAGCGCGGTCGTGAGGATCCGAATGGCGGGTGTTCCGCCGCTAACCCATAACCGCGCTTTGACCTTACAGCCTAGAAGCACAGTACCCGTTAACCCTCTGAATGACTGTTCTTTTTTATACATTTCCAAAAGAAACGCTACGCCATACTGTCTTTACTCGTAACGAGAGGCTGTGCCCTATGACTTCGACCGAACCAACCGTTGCTCATAAGGTTTTGCTTGTCGATGACGATGATGCCGTTCGCTCCATGATGAACGAGACACTTGAACACAAGGGATTCGGAGTAGTCGCAGCCGCCAGCGTCACAGAAGCTTTAAGGCATATCGCTACGGAAAGCTTCGACGTGCTCATCACCGACCTGCACATGCCGAATCCTGGCGACGGATTTACGGTTGTTACCGCGATGCGCCACTCCCAGCCGGATGTGCTCACGCTGCTCGTCAGCGGCTACCCCGACGTGCAGAGTGCCATGGCCGCGATCCTTCTGGAAGCGGACGAAATCATTGTCAAGCCGTTCGAGGTTGCGAACCTTGGCAGTCTCGTCCGGGAAAAGATGCTCAACCGCAAACCTGCTGCCCGGCTGGAGAAAGAGAGAGTCGCGACGATCCTACGGCGCTGCATTGACAGCGTAGTCAAAGACTGGTTAGCACGGGCAAAACAAAGCAAGGAACTCAATCAGGTTCAGCTGAGCGACGACGAGCGCACCGGACACCTCCCCAAGCTGGTCGAAGACCTGGTTGTCCGCTTGAGCAAGCCCAGCGCCACCCCGAAGGATAGCGATGCTGTTTTCTCACCGGCCGCCATCGCTCATGGCAAGCTGCGATACAAGCAAGGCTACACTCCCGCGATGCTGGTGCACGAATCGCGAATTCTGCAGGTGACCCTCTTTGGCACGTTGCAGAGCAATCTGAGCTTTCTGGATTTCAGCCTGCTCTTGCCGGACGTCATGACGATCGCGGACGAAGTGGACGCACAGTTAACCCAGTCGATGGACAGTTACATGAACACCATGCTGGCGCCTGCGGCAGCGTAAGCTGTCGCCCTTGGCATCGATTCGCTATCCGTGCGTCATCGCGCACGCGTCAGTTTGGTCATCCCTGGATCTCATGAAATCTGGAAAGTCAGAATGCGTAACGCAGAGACTCGGTTAACGAGTTGGCGTGAAAATAGCGCGGCGCGGTCGGGCCGACAAACGAGCCTTCGCCGTACTGGTAATAATTCCAGCCCATGTTGAAGGCAAACTTATGCCCGATATCCACGCTCACGTTGGCCACCGGCTGCTGATACTTGTACTGCAACGAACCGAGAGGCTGCAGTACGTTGAATTGCGGCACGTTGCCGTCAACGCTGGTGATGCTGTAGCCAACGTTAGCCATCACTCGCTTCACCGGCTTGAACCTGATTGCAGCCATCCCAAAATTAGTGTGGTTGGTGTAGTAAGAGCTGGCCATCAAGTTGTTGGACGTATCATTCCCTGCGCAATTGTTGTTGTTGGCATTAACCACGAAGGGAAGGATCACCCCGGTTGGCGGCGTGTCGTTGAAGCAGATCAGGGCATTCTGGATCACGCTGTTGAAGTTGTACGCCAGATCCATTCCGAAACTTTCGCGCGGGGCGAGAGATGCGGTCAGACCGTAGTTTTGGTTGTGGGCCACGTACTGGGTCTCTGCGTCGGCATTGGATCGGTTCAGGATGTTAATGGCTCCGCCCAAGGTTGCCCACGAGCGCGGCTTGTAGGTTGTCTGGAAGCGGTAGCGCGCTTCCTTCCGCGGCGACAAGCGGACGAATACGCTGTTGAAGTTTGTGTGCTCCAGATCAAAATTCAATCGCAAGGCATGCGTGGGCCGTGCCCCGAGCCCGAGAAGCACCGTCTTCTCCAGACCCACGAAATGGTCCACGTCTCCGGGCACATAATCAAGGAAGTGGTTGAAGGCCCGATCGCCATAGCGGTAACCGATGCGGACGCCGGCTTTTTTCGAAAAGTCCCAGGCCAGTTCGGCCTGATTTCTCGTCCAGGTCTGGTTGAAGGAGGACTGGGCAATGGTAGGCGTCCCTCCCGGGACTGTGGGCGTAGTAAGCGCAGCACTCAGTAGTGAACACGGCGGCACCGCGCAACTGTAGTCGAGCTCGTTGAAATTGCCATTCTCCGGAATGCGGTAAGCCCAGAAATAGAATTTCTCGATCAGACGCAGATGCTGGGTCAGGTGCAATGTGGCCCCGAGATCGACCACGTCGGAAATGCGGTTCGCGGCGGCAGTCCCAGTCCCAGTGAAGGCGAGAGTATTGGTGCGCGGGAGCAGGCCGTTGAAAGACTCTTCCAACGGCGTGCTGGAAGTGGCTGAACTATAGGAGTAAGACCCGACCACTTCTAACTTCCGGAAGTAATTGCTGCGCAGGCTGATGCGCTCGGTCGGTGTGGAAGTGCGAATCCGCTGATTCCGCGAATAGCTGGAGTACGCGCTGCATGTGACATTGGTCAGGATCCCATTGACGATCAGACTACTTTGGCCGGTCGGCACGGCGCATGGCACTTTGTTCGCAGTGTCGAAGGACAAGCCCAACGAAACGGAGCTTACCGGCGTTGTGGGCAACAGCGCTTCGTTTATGGGATTCAGCTGGTAGTCAGTATCTCCCTTGTAGTAGTCGAGGAATTGGTCGTAGCTCAGGACGGTTCGCGGCGCGATTCTAAAGTCGGCCCCTAATCGGTAAGAGTTCATGGTTGTGTTCCAGCCCTGCAGAAGCGAACCTTCTGTACCCTCGTGAATGCTGCTGTACGAGGGCCCGGTCATGTTGTTATGGGAATAACCCAAACGAAAGCTCACAACGGACTGCGGAAGCAGCGTGAGGTCGACGTCGCTCATGCGCCGCGTGGTAGCAAATAGGTGAGGCGAGTTCACGATCGCAATCGACGGAGTAGAGGTTGGGGGATTGAGTGGGTTCGCCAGCAAGTCATAGTCCGAGAAATACTGATCGCGACGGAAACTGCTTTGCAGGTTGTACCACTTGTTCTTGTCCGCGCGCAGGCGAAGGTAGTTGTTCGGGTCACCTCCCCATCCCACGCTGTTGAGGTAGAGATTGTCGAACAGCACCCCTTGGTGATCGACCGACTGCATGCTAAGCGTCTGGTCAAGGATTCGAGGGCCGGTCTGCAGATTCACCAGGGTGTCGTACATATCGCCGCTGCCGATCACGTCGGTGGAGCGGTAGCCTAGCTCGATTGAGGAGTGAATCTGATACCCGCCGCGGGTCACGCCATCTGGTTCGGGTGGCGGGGCCGGAGTCGGACTCGCCGTCGCTGGGGCCGGACTCGCGGTGGGAGTTTGGGCGACGACTACTTCTGGCGACGACGCGATTATTATGATTGTCCACAAAAGCACCGCTAGTGCCGCGGCGATTCGACGCTTGCCGGAACCCCAGGCGGCTGCCGAACTGCGCTTGGCATGCGCCCGAAGGGACGCCGCCCGTCTCAGTGCTGGCAAAGATTGCGAGACTCGGACGAATTTCGGCGGCGGCTCCATCGATACTCCTATTTGAAGAACACACTGCTGAAATTGGAGCCATGAATCTGGGTGTGACACACGGTGCATGCCTGATATTTTGCCGACTGATTGTGCGCGGGACCGATGGGTCCGCCTGCCGTCAACGTGGTCGAGAAAGTGTGGCACTGCAGACAGAGCATGTTCGCCGGCATCACGTTGAGTAGCTTCGGATTGGTGGAACCGTGGGGCGAATGGCAACTGCTGCAGCCCTCGGTTTTGACCGGCACATGCTCATAGACAAAAGGCCCCTGCTTATCGACATGACACTTGTAGCAAATGGCGTCGCCACTCGGCAGGCTGCGTAATTGCCGTACTGTCGCGGTTCCATGCGGGTTGTGGCAGTCGTTGCATTGCACCAAGCCTTCATTGACGCGGTGGTGATACGGCTTGGCGAAATCTGCCTTGGTGGAAGTGTGGCATCCGTAACACAATTGAGGTTGCTCCTGGACGAGCAGGAACTCTGACGCCTTGGCATGATGAGGCGAGTGGCAATCGAGACATCCCACATCGCTGCTGGAATGGGCCGATTCGGCAAAATGCGATTGTTCGTGCCCTTCGCCGTGGCAGGTTAGACAGCGGACGCTGGTCTCCTGCCGTGACTTTCCCTCGAACACGAATATCTTGGTCTTGTCTCCGCCGCCCGCTACATGGTCGGCTCCCGGACCATGGCAGCCCTCGCAACCCTGCTTGGAGGGACCGCCTTTTGTGTTCAATGTGGTCTTCCAGTGCGGCGTTTTCTCCCACGTGTTGTAGATCTCTTCATGACAGGTCTTGCAGGTCTCCGCGCCCACATACTTGGAGGTTTCGGGGGAAGGCTTGCTGGCCGCTGGCGCGCCGGCGGATTCAACAGTTTTAGCCGCGGCTGGCGAACTGGTTTGGCCAGCAGCAAAGACGACGGCGAGAAGAAAGAAGATTGGCAGAAGAGCGCGAAAAACTGGAAGATTTGATTGTGTTGGTGTGTCCCCCCGACACCTCCGGGTTGTGATGATTCGGACGAGGTGATTTGCAAGACTGCGGAGGTTTCCGGCAGCGCTGGCGGCGCACAAGCCACGGTGCCGCACATGCCTGGCTGAACGGTAATGGTTTGCGGCGACCATTGGATCGAAGAAGAAATAAACTACAGCAATCCGCAATGCGGCAACTGTTCAATATTGCACACCTCAAGAATTCAGAATGGATATACGAAGTGGCCGCGCCTCGGACTCAGCCGATGGAGAGCTACATGGGACGCCACGTGGACGCCTGCGATGCGGGCAGACCTCATGTTTCCCGTTGCCGGGTAACCTCTGTCTTAGTTTTATAAAATTGTTCCGAAGAGCGACCCGACACCTGCAGTCACAGCCATAGCGAGCGCGCCCCAAAATGCGACGCGCATTGCGCCCATCGCCATTCCGGCGCCCCCCGCGCGTGCAGCCAAACCGCCTAGAATCGCAAGGAACAGCAGAGAAGTTCCAGAGACCAAAGGGATCAATACCGCTGGCGGAACCGTAGCGGTGACCAGAAGAGGCATGGCTGCTCCAACGGCGAAGCTGCTGGCCGAGGCCAAGGCAGCTTGAATCGGACGCGCACGGAAAGCCTCGATGATGCCGAGTTCGTCGCGGGCATGCGCGCCTATCGCGTCATGGGCCATCAGTTGCTCGGCGACTTGTTTCGCTAGCGAAGCGTCGAGCCCACGCGAGACGTAAATCGCCGTGAGTTCCTTGTGCTCTCCTTTAGCATCAGCTTTCAGTTCTGCACGCTCCAGCGCAAGATCAGCCCGTTCGGTATCTGCCTGAGAATGAACCGACACGTACTCACCGGCTGCCATCGACATCGACCCTGCTACCAGGCCAGCGACGCCGGCGACCAATATGCTGCTATGAGTCGCGTGCGCAGTTGCGACACCCAGAACCAGACTTGAGGTGGAAAGGATACCGTCATTCGCGCCAAGAACGGCTGCGCGCAGCCAGCCGATACGTCCTGTTCGGTGACGTTCTTTTTTTCCTGCTGGCATGGCTGCCCGCTAGTTTTCTTTGACTCTCTGTGCCAGTTCGCGAAATTCCTTGGCTTGTTGGCGGTTTGCCTTCACTTGCAGTTGCGCGAGCTGTCGAGATTTCTCACTCGGCAGAAGCGGAACCAGAGCCTCAAGCTCGATGGCCGCTTCGTGCGCGTGGTCTGCCTCTTTCTCCATTAAATGTTCGAATTTCCGCAATGACTCGTTGTGATCCATGTGACCTCCATTGGAAAAGGTACATCCGATTGGCTAAGGAGGGTGAGCATTCTTGCTCAGACATTTGGCAGCGTCAGGGCTAAGGTCGAATCCCAGAAACCGAGAGAAAAAAGGAACCTCCATGACGACTGCTCAACTCGAACCAATGACTCCGGACACGGCAGTCCTGGAGACCAGCGCGGCGACCATGAAAGCCCTCGTCTATCACGGTCCGGGCAAGCATGCGTGGGAACACAAGCCGCGACCCTCCATCCAAGAACCGGGCGATGCCATCGTGCGCATCACAACGACGACGATTTGCGGAACCGATCTTCACATCCTGAAGGGAGACCTACCACTCGTGACCGAGGGCCGAATTCTCGGCCACGAAGGAATCGGCGTCATCGAGCAGGTCGGTACCGCGGTCTCGCAGTTTCACGTTGGAGACAAAGTCATCATCTCGTGTGTTACCGCCTGCCTCAAGTGCGACTACTGTAAACGAAACATGTATTCCCATTGCCGCCAGGGCGGCTGGATTTTGGGCTATACGCTCGACGGGACCCAGGCCGAGTATGTGCGCATTCCGCAAGCGGATGGAAGTCTCTATACCTTCCCAGCTGGCGGCGATGAAGAGGCGATGGTCATGCTGAGCGATATCTTGCCAACGGGCTTTGAGTGCGGCGTCCTGAACGGGCAAGTGAAGCCAGGGGATACAGTCGCCATCGTTGGTGCCGGACCTGTGGGACTGGCGGTTCTGCTGACGGCGCAATTTTATTTCCCTGGAGCGATCTTCATGATCGACCTCGACGACAAGCGTCTCGCCGTTGCAAAACAGTTTGGCGCGACCACTCTGGTCAACAGCGCCGATGGACACGCCGCCCATCACGTAATGGAACTGACCGAAGGTGCGGGCGTCGACGTGGCTATCGAGGCCGTTGGCATTCCGGCCACCTTCGATATCTGCCAGGCCATCGTTGCCGTCGGCGGACGGATCGCAAACGTGGGTGTTCACGGTAAGCCCGTGGAACTGCACATGGAAAAGCTCTGGGATCGGAACATTTCGCTTACCACCCGGCTGGTGGATACGACTACGACGCCGATGCTTCTGAAGGTAGTCCGCTCGGGCAAACTGCAGCCGGGCAAACTCGTGACCCATCACTTCGCGCTGCACGACATCATGAAGGCCTATGACACGTTTGGAAACGCGGCAAAAGAGGGCGCACTCAAGGTGGTTCTCACGAATTGACTGCCTTTGATACCATTCTTCACGCAACGGGCATCGAATCCACTACCGAGCGGCAAGATTCGCATCTTACAAGCGAGGTGAAAGCGATGATTGAAAACAATAAACCCAACGACGACGAACTTGTGGTCGATTCGGCCGGACAGTCTGGCGACGCTCAGGGAATCTCTGGTGCGGCCCAAGCGGACTCGCAGAGCGTAGAGGAGTTGGTAGAAGAAGGAAACGCCTTCGAAGCCTCCATCGTTGACGGCGTGGAAAACGCCAAGGATCCGGACGTCTCCGAGGTCACTACACGACAGGTGCCGGAAGACGACGTTCCCGGGGAGTACCGGGACGACGACCGCGTTGCCTAAGACCCTAACGTTCAATGGCAACTGGCGCTGTCCGCGAACTCGCCGCCCACCAGCATGGCATTGAGAAAACTGCCGCACTCTGAAATTTTCGCGAGCAGGAGATCGTTCTGTGCCGCAGCCGGATTGAGATTTTGCTCCGCATTCAGGGACAGGATGATGGCCTGAGCATTGCTGTCCCACTGTTCCAGGTTTGTGAACTCGCCCTTAAGAAGTTGTAGAGCTAATCTGTCGGAGTCAGTGGTCGCTGCCACCGACGTCTGACCGAGACTTTCTTCCGCCCGAACGCGATGCTCGCGCAGCAAGGGAGCGAGCCAAGTGCCGCCGGCAACTCCGGACCGAAGCGCGGATGAAATCGCGCCTTTCCACTCCCGCATCTCGGCCAATTGAGCAATACCCGCCTTGGCAAACTCTTTCGACAAGCCCGGCACAACGTGCTCCGGTTTGCCGCTAGTGTTGGAGGCCGTGGTCGTCAATACGATGCGGCCGGGTTCGAGGCGTACTGCCGCTCTCAGAATTTGCGCCAAGGTTTCGACATCGACATAGGAATGGCCGTTAATTTGCACGACCGCTCCATCGGTTGTGCGCCCATTCACCACCAATGCTTTTGCCGGGGTCGCGTTCTGCGCCATGGCAGACGCCGCGAACATGAGAGATAGGGTAAACGCGGAAATAGAGAAACAGCGCGAAAGTTTATTCATAAGTTCCCCGGTTTAGTAGCGTGCGTGCAAGAAGGCGTAATGCATGCCCACGGTGCTCCTTTATTGCGGTTGTGCTGTAGCGGTCGCCGTGGCCTGAACTGGTTGAACGAACGTTTTGGATGAGATACCCACCGCGCTTTGCTTGTTCGGTGGAGTTTCGGTCCCGGTTGGGTAGATGAGAATCTGCACCGATCCCCAGCCCGCATCTGAATTCGTGTCCGCCTGCTTGCCCATTCCCAGAGTTCTAAGCTGACTATCATCAAATCCAAAGTTTTCCACCAGATACTCGCGCACAACCATGGCCCGGGCCTCCGTCAGCACGAAATCTTTCTGAGTATCGCCTTCCATGCCAGCCGACGCCACGACCACGGCAAAGGCGAACTGGTTATTCGCCAGGAACTCGCCGCCCGCATTTAGAGATTTCTGGTTCTTCAGCTTGGCCGAATCCTGCTTATCGAAAAGCTGCTTGGCTGAGTAGGTGAACTGCTTAGTGGGCGCGCCTAGCGGCAACCGCGCGATCTCATTCTTGGCGAGCTCAGCAGAATCTTGGTAGCCGCGGCTCTTGAAATACCCGCGCAGGAAGAAATTGTGCTTCATGGCTTCCATATTTTCCTGGAAGTCGGTAACTCCCGCTTGCGCCTGGGCCATCGTATCGCGCATGGCTGCTGTCGTCCGTTCGAGGTTGGTGTAGAGAGCTTTGTCATTGACCAGCGCTCCGGCCGTTCCTTCGCCCCTGTCGATCTTGGCGCTGATCGAGTCTAGATTCGCGGTGGCGCGAGTGGCATTTTGGATGGCCTGCTGGCTGCCATCCAGAATTTTGCTCGTCTTCTGAAACAGGTCAGACATTTCAAGCGGCGGCTCGCTGGCGATGAGATCGCCATTGCGCACATCGCCTGATCCCGCGGATCCAAACGAGATCGCCAGAAATTGGTTGCCCAACAATCCCTCGGTCTCGATCGTGGCCACAGAGTCCTGCTTGATGATCTCGTGCGTCGACTTGCCGAGATCCATGATGACCGTGACCTTTTCGCCCGGCTTGTGAGGCAGCACGATACTGCGGATCGTTCCGCTGTGGACGCCGCCGACCCGCACGTCGCCTCCAGCATCCAGGCCCACAACGTTGTCGAACTGCGCTTTCAATTGGTACGTCGAGCTGAAGAGATACTGCTTGCCTCCGATGATGAAGATACCGACCACCAGGATCGCAAGTGTCGTAACGATGAAAGCCCCTAACCGCGCCGCTCTCGACATATGTCCCCCTACGAATGCCTTAGAAATTCTCTGACAAACTCAATGTCACTCTCTTCAAGCTCTTCAAACGTGCCTTCGATCACGACCTTCCCTTCGTTGAGCAGGGCCAGCCGGTCCGCAATTGTCTTCGCGCTGTGCAGATCGTGAGTCACCACAATGGACGCCATGAGATGTTCCTGCTGGAGCTTCAGAACCAAATCATCGATCTCCCCTGCGCTGATGGGATCAAGGCCAGCTGTGGGCTCGTCGAGCAGGAGAATATCCGGCTCCAAAGCCAGCGCCCGCGCCAGTCCTACCCGTTTCTGCATGCCCCCGGAGATGTCTGAAGGCATCTTCGCCAAGCCGCTTTCCATGCCCACTTCCGCCAGCAGTTCCCGGACGCGATCGGCCTGCTCAGACTTCGACATCCTCTTTCTATGGTGCTGCAGTGGAAAGGCCACGTTCTGTTCGACGGTGAGAGAGTCGTACAGTGCCGCGTGCTGAAAGAGAAAGCCCATCCTCATTCTGACCGCACCGAGTTGGTCGAGAGACAGACCGGCGATGTCTTTCCCATGGATGCAAACCGATCCCGAGTCGGGTTTTTCAAGACCGATGACGAGCCTGAGCAATACGCTCTTGCCGGTGCCGCTGCGCCCCAACACTGCCAGAGTCTCGCCACGCTTTACGGTCAGGCTGATCCCGTTCAAGACCGTCTGACTACCAAAGGATTTATACAGGCCCTCGACGGCGACAGCCGACGCTCCGCCGTCCCGCGCGGTCTGCTCCGGCTGTATCGCAACTTGGTCGATCGTCTGCATATTTGTTCACCAGTTCTAATGAATGCTTACGGGAAAAATATGATGATGAGTTTTACGAGCACGACATCGGCCAGGATCACAAACAGCGACGACAAGACCACCGAACTCGTCGCCGCGCGTCCCACGCCCGCGGCGCCTCCCTGAGTACGCATACCCTGAAAGCACGCAATCAGCCCAATGATCAGGCCGAAAAACGCGGTCTTAAACGTTGGTGGCAAGAAATCGTTGAAGGCTGCGCCGTTAAAGCCGGCATTGATGAACTGATGCAATGAGACCGGCTCAACCAGAGCCTGAGTAACCCAGCCCATGAGCAGGCCGCAAAAATCGGAAGCGAGGGTCAGCAGAGGCAGCATCAGGATGCACGCCAGGATGCGGGTCGCCGCCAGCAACCGGTAAGGATTCACCGCGGAAGCCTCGATGGCATCGATCTGCTCGGTCACTTTCATCGAGGCCAACTCCGCGCCAATGCCAGCACCCGCTCGACCGCTCACTACCAGCCCGGTAATGATCGGACCGGTCTCATGGATAACCGAGAACACGATCGCGGCGGGAAGCAGCGATTTTGCCCCAAATCGAGTCAGGCTGAAGCGGGCTTCCAAAGAGAGCACAACGCCGGTTGCGCCGCCGGCCAAAGCGACCAGCGGCAGCGACTTTGATCCGATTTCGTCGAGCTGGCGAAATAGTTCACGAAATTCGAATGGCGGGCTTACTGCCGCGCGCACAACTCGCCAGAAAAATATTCCGAGATCGCCGAACCATTCGAAAAAGGGGTTGATCAATCCCTTCGAAGAACTCACCTCAGGGACCAGGGGCACGGTTCGATGCCCCCGACTTGGAGAGCGAACGGTTCCGACCGCTGTTGAATGTCCGGCGGTCACCGGTTTGGACCCGGACGTGGCGCTCCGTTGTCAGGCGCACCGTGTCCATTGTTGAGGTGCATTCGATTGAGCAAGGAGTGCGGTCCGCTATACAGGAATTCGAGAGCAACGTTTCCACCTACGTACCCCAGCAGGCTGTAGTTGCCCATGCGGAAGCCGTCTTTGGCGTTGTAGCGGCCGGGATACCATCCATAGACCGCCGTCATTGTCCCGGCGTACGGCGCGACCAGAGCGGAAAAAGAAAAGACACGATGGCCGTCGTGGCCGCGGCGTCCTGTGAAGGTCGAAATCACGGCATGGTTCAGCCGGGGAAACACGCCTTTGCAGTCGCAACGGTAATAGAGCGTGTCTTCTCGGAAGGCGCGCGCGAGACCGTAACGCGTCGTCGTAGTGACGGCGGCGATGCCGAAGTCGGAGCCGAACCGCTTGCCAAAGCCTGCTGCGCCTTGCTTCCACTCGGGCGGAGTATTGTCGACCTGGTTGATGCCGCCCGCGATTGCGGCGCCGACGATCGGATACGGCCCGAAAGTATCGAAGAAGTAATTCACCAGCCTCGTTCTCTCTGTCGGACGGATGTACGTCAGGTCCGGGCGCGCCGCGGGCGTGATCTTGACCGAGGCCGACGGGTCTGTCGAATCGGTCAGTGTTTGCGCGGTCGCGAGCAGGGACAAAACTGGCACCGCCAACAGCAGGATCATAATTCGGCGCGGGTTCATTCGAGATTCTCCTTGGGCACGTCCAACCTCCGCACTACGAGGCCGGTTCTCATACGGTAAGCGGACACGGTGCATGGTCACACTGGCAGGCAATCTCGACTTCGCTGGCTCCCGCTTCCTTGCAGGCTTGACCGCAGTATTCTTCGCTGGCTTGTACAACGCACTGGCATGGAAGGTGTGCACACTTGGTCTGCTCATTGGTCGTGATCATGGTTTCTCCTTGTGAAGCTCTGTTCTCTTAAAGCTATTGTGTGGTCGTCGTTGGGCCGGTCAAAACCGGGCGCTTCAGAATCGGTCTGCCCGGTCTACTAGAATTGCACTCGGAAGCCGAAGAGTGCGGATCTCGGGGTCGCTTCCGCCGGGCGCCTGGACTGATATGCAGCCGCCTTCGTCAAAAGGATCGGAAACAATTTCAAAGCGCCGGCCATACACGCTTATGTGCCTGGACGCTGTTTAGGTGCTTCCTTATTCCCCGACAGCCTTTTCAACGCGACCGATCAGTTTTTGTACTTTGCCGGCTTTCTTCTCCGCCTTACCCGAGGCTTCCAGATCGGGGTCGTTCGTCGCCTTCCCGACCTCCTCTTTGACCTTGCCTTTTACTTCGTGAAGCTTGCCCGAGGTTCGATCTTCCGTACTCGGTTTCAACAACATGTGTCCTCCTTATGTCAGTCCAGCGTTATGCGACTTCCTTTTTTTCTACAACCACCGTAACCTGCACCAGTTCCTCAAATAGAGAGCGGTAATGAATCATCGCGGTCCTGAGTTCTTCGGTGGTGGCCTGGTCTTTCCCAACCCGCAGCGCAATCGCATGCCCCGACCGGTAGTTTTCCACGACACGAGGATGGTCGACAGAAATGTCGGCGGCACGTTGATCGAACTCGGATACGGGATAGCCGCGAGCCTTCATCACGGAGGAAACAAGATCATCGGCCTCTGCGACTGCCCCCTTCGGGGAATCTACAAACCGAGACTGTATCGCCTGCCATTGGGTTGAATAGCGTGCGCGCTCCATCGAATCGAGATCGCGGATGTTGAGCATCTCAATTCGCTTCGAGCGATCCGCTAATTTCCCTTCTGCTTTTGAACCGTGCACCAGCACGGCGCGGTCGTACTCGGGGCCAAACTTCTGCCGCAGAGCTGCGGTCGTGCCCCTCCGTTTTCGCATGTACAGCCAGAAGGCCACTGCGACGATCACAACCACCGCAGCGGCGAGAGCGATCCACTTCGGATCCGTCCAATCAAAGTTCATCGTATCCTCCACAAAAACTTGTTTGTCCACGCATTCGCCTGTCGTGGAAATCCCTTGGAGTGGCCAGTATCGGGCTTAGGCATCCGGAATACTGATCACAATTGACCGTCCGGCAAGAGAGTTCTTCAAAAGTGAGCGATTCTGCACAGCGCCACCACCACAAATGAGCGACTCTAAGGCTCTCTCGGATTCCATTTAGATCCGCTCAAAGGACATTTATGAAAACTACAAAATTGCTCCTTGCCTTGCTCGCGCTGCTCGCACTCGGAAGCACGTTGGGTTGCTCCAGAGTGTCCGCAAAATCCGCCGATGTGTCGGACAGCATCCGCAAGTCGCTCGATCAAGCCGGACTCAAAGACGTTTCCGTCAGTCAGGACCGGGACAAGGGCATCGTGACCCTGGGCGGACAAGTCTCCAGCGAGAACGACAAGGCCCAGGCTGAATCCCTGGCAAAGTCCTTCGCTGGAATACAGGTCGTCGCGGATCAGATTGCGGTGATTCCGGTGGGCGGGGAAAAGGCAGCCAAAGCGGTGAACTCCGACCTGGACCAAGGCATCGAAAGCAATCTGGATGCTGCGCTGATCCAGAACAAGATGCACGACAACGTGAAGTATGAAGTGAAGAGCGGAGTAGTCACCCTGACCGGAGAGGTGAATTCGGAAGCACTGCGTTCGATCGCAGAGAAGGTAGCGATCGGAGTGCCGAATGTTCGGCAGGTCGTAAACGATCTGCAGGTCAAGAATCAGAAAGCCAGTTCATCGCAATAGACCCAGCGGAGTTGATCATGCCTGAGGTCGGATTGCGACCGAGTGCGGGTGCGGGTGCTAGCTGTCTTAGCGAAGTTGGAACAAGGAGATGCCATGTCGTTCGGACTGTACGCGATCGGGTATGCAATCATGATTGTCGGACTGATTTACGGTGCGCACCTGATGCACATGCCCACGCACTGGATCGTCGTAGGTTCTGTCGTCCTGCTAGGCGTGGGGATTCTGTCGGGGGTAAAAGCGACGCGGCAGAAAGACTCTTAGGAATAGAGGCACGAGGCCGTAACATCAGAGGCTCGCCACCTGCTATGATGCACCGGAGGTGGTTATCCCCTTCTCCTCTTTCAGGTTCCCTGAACTAAGTCAGCCCATCTGAAGTTTTCTCTCCTTAGGCTCTCAGGAAAGGTGCGCACCCCATGCCCTTGAATGCGATCCTGCAAGAAGCACAGCATCTGCATGGCGTAAGTAATCGTCTCGACTTGCTCGCGGAGGATCATCCTCCTGTCTCGGACGCACTCATCTCCATCTCGGAAAGCGTCCGCAACACGGCTACGCTATTGGAAGTGCTGGTCGCGACGAAGGTAACACCGCATTCCGGATCAGATTGATTCGTCCAAGCCGGGCGGCACTAGTCGTGAAGGACGATATTGAGAAGCGAACTGTGAACTTGCAGTCCGTCCTCGCCGTAATCGAGGAAGCCTAACTTTCTGAACCGGTTCATGAAAAAGCTAACCCGCGAGCGGGTTGTGCCGATCATCTCTGCCAGTGTCTCCTGGCTGATCTTCGGGATTACCGCCTCGGGGACGCCCTCTTTGCCGAAGTGAGCCAGCAAAAGCAGAAGCCGAGCCAGCCTCTTTTCGCTGGAGTTGAAGAGTTGATCCACCAGATCTTCTTCGTACCGAATGTTCCGCGCCAGCAGATACGCTACAAAGAGATCCGAGAACTTGTGTTCCCGGTGGAGCGCAAGCATCATCGCCTTCTTATCAATGCGCAGAAGTTCGCAGTCCGTTACCGCAGTTGCCGACCCCATCCGTAAAAACTGTCCAGCCAGGGAGCCTTCTCCGAAGAACTCCCCCTCGCTCAATATGCCCAGCGTGGCTTCCTTGCCGATCTTTGATACAACTGTGAGCCGAACCTTGCCCTGCTGGATGTAGAAGACGGCGTCCGCCGCTTCTCCCTGCGTGAAGATGGCTTGTTTCTTGGGAACAACCACAGCTTTCCTACCCTCGCCGATGGTGGCAAGGAATGTCCTCGGGTCGAAAACCCGATCGTTCTTCGGCAATTCGGCTAGTGTCGCCACAGGTTTTTCTTCCGGGTAGGTAGGTATACTTATCGAGGATTATGCCAGAACGGAGCTTACGGAAGATGTTCAGTTTTGCTCACAATTAGGAAAAAACCGTGGCGCGCTCAAAACTAAGCCGGCCGCAGGCTAAACGGTTGAAAATGAGCAATATTGGGCATTCGTCGCGGCTGGAACGTCGCATTATATGGGGGTGCAGATCAAAGAACTCACCCCGAAACAGATATTATCCGTGCTTTGTACCACTTGCGGTGCAGCAACCGGGGAAGTCTGTGAACTGCATACGGGTGCTCCACGCACCGAACCGCACCGAGATCGGAAGCTTTCCGCAGCCGAAGCTGTGGCGGCAAAAACAAGAAAACAATCGTAGGCTCGATGCGCAGTCCGACATGGACTCCATGCGGAATGCTGGCGCAAAAGTTTCCGGAACACCTGCTGGAAGAGAGAATCCCCCTGCTCACGGAGCAAGTTCAGTGAGAATCATGGGTGGGATCATGGCTTGGAAATTTTCGCTTTTCGCCACTAAGTTCTTTGGAATGATGGTGGCCAGGGAGGGAGTTGAACCCCCGACGCCAGCCTTTTCAGAACCGTGGTTTTGAGTACTTACAACGCCTTACAAGCCCCCGAGGACTGCCTTAGTACGTCGTAACTCCTGTAAAACGGAAACACCACAGG
>Ga0209067_10000417_pt1 | contig 27548 bp, 29 predicted proteins | sample ColStrG_CSR_2013_FD_187199 | JGI IMG/M metagenome (GOLD analysis project Ga0209067, IMG submission 187199) | Freshwater sediment microbial communities in response to fracking from Pennsylvania, USA - Cold Stream Run_MetaG_CSR_2013 (SPAdes)... | ecosystem: Environmental > Aquatic > Freshwater >... | reverse complement strand
GAAAATAGGAGTCTTCTGCGATGGATTACAGCGGGTCGATTGTGCTGTGTATTTTCAGCGGGTTGCTCGATTCTGCATTATTGGGGTGCCGAAACTGCTGGCGCGAGCGCATCCAGCTTCGGTGAGGCGGAGCATCCGGTCGACGCTCTGCATTGCGAAACTCTCCCGCGCGCCGGTCGGCCAGCGCACCGTCAACACCGCACTGATTCCGCTTCCCAAGCCCGAAGCGCAGCCGCAAATCGGTTTGAGCAAAATTGGAAGCGAAACAGATCCTGGCACCTGCAGCCAATGGTTGAGGGACTTCAAATCGTTGCTAAACAGCGCGGGCGTGCGATACGGGTCGCGATGAAGATGTCTGGCAGTCGTCGTTGTCGAGGTCGGGCATGCCGACGCCTCACGACACGTACCTGGTTTCCACGCCCAGCCCGGCCCTCAACGCTGCGGCGGCGCGCCGAACTGCCGACCCCGCCTTCTCTGATAGACTCTCGGAGGAGAACGGCACGAGCGGGTGCGACCGAGGGAGTTGTCGTGAGGAGATGGCAGGATGCAGTTTCAGCAGGGTAGACCGCCGATCGGCGTTGTGTTCGATTCCGCCATGGGCAGCAGCATCGACGATGCGCTGGCGCTGGGTTTGCTCTTCGGCCTTCAGGGCAAAAATGAATGCCGGGTAATTTCGGTGAGCGTGAGCAAATGCAACTTGAAGGCCGCCGCGTTCGCCGATGCCCTGGTGCGCTTTTATACCGGTCCGCCCGGACCGTTCGGCGTCCCGATGGCCATCGGAATGGCTACCACCGGCCTGATGCCGGACGACACCCCAATGCTAACCGTCCCGTTGGCCAGGCAGGACCCCGAGGGCAAACCGCTGTACACGCGCGGAGTCGCCAAACTCAACGACACCGCCGATACCTCGGCGCTCATCCGCAACGCCTTCACCGCTCAGTTTGACGACAATGCGCTGGTGGTGCTCACCGGTCCGGCGACGAATCTCGCCAAGGTGCTGGACCTTCCTGGCGCCACGGAAGTGATCGCCCGGAAAGTCCGGCTATTGGCGGTGTACGCCGGAGACTTCCCGGGCGGACCCGCCGATCCGCATATCAAGGCCGATCTCGCCTCGGCGCGCAGGCTGTTTGCCGAATGGCCGACGCCCATTGTGGCCGCCGGTGTCGAGATGGGCGCCGCACTCCTGTTTCCGTCCGCCAGCCTGGAAAAGGAGTTCTCCTGGTCGCCCAACCACCCCGTAGTCGATGCCTATCGGGCCTATCATTCCCAGCCGTTCGATGCGCCGTCCGGAGCGATGGTGGCCGCTCTGTACGCAGTGCGGCCGGAAGCCGGCTACTTCAAGCTGTCTGACCCCGGGATCATTCAGGTGCAGGACGATGGCCGGACCAGGTTCCAGGCGTCGGGCGGGGGAAAGCATCGCTATTTAATTGCGGATCCGGCGCAAAAGGAAAAGATTTTGCAGGCATACACGGAACTGGCCAGCACCAAGCCGGTACCCCGAGCACCCCGGTTCCGGCTTCAACAGAAGAAACAAGCGGAGGAGAAGAAGCAATAGGCTTCACGATGGGCACGCCAATCGCGCGCATCCGGTCTCCGACGCCTTCACGCCTGGTGGTGCGGACAGCAGATGCCGACGGGCTTGGGCCGAGCGACTCTTTCGAGCCACACACGGCGAACGTGGCTGTTCAGGTGGAAGTGAAAAGGGAGAAACAGCCGATAGCGGATCACCGGGTCAGCGAAAGTTCGCCGTCGAGATGCTCCGCGATGAAAGACGACCACTGCGGGCAGCCGCCTCCATCGGCTACGCCAGCGCCAGGTTCAAATTCTCAATCGCTTCGTCGATCTCCGCCGTATTTTTGTAACCAACCGTCACGCTATCGACGCCCGCATTGTTGAACGCGAACTTCATCGCAGCCTGCCTGTCCTCACGGGTCGTGAACGTGCCTTCTCCTACCAGTTTCATGCTGATCACGCCCATGCCTTCGGCGTGGACCTGCCTGGTGTGGGCGACCACCTCGGTCACGTTCCCAGCCCCCCAGGTGTTAAAGTCCTCGGCGTCCATCTTGGCGCCCTTGTGGTTCATCCGGATCATGGCGATCTCGAGCCATTTGTTCCCCGGGAACCGGCGCAGCGCCGGCAGCCCGTGCACGGACGCGCCGTGCCCAACCACGATTTTCTTGGACTTCGCTTCCAGAATCCCGTCCTGCCACCGCACCGTGTCGGTAGGCCACGTACCCACGTGCTGGTAGTGCATCAGCATCACATCGAAGTAATCGGTATTCGCCAGCTTGCGCAGTTCGTCGATCTTCTCTTGAGGATTCACGCCCTCGCGCGTCGTTACCTTGGACATTAGCCGGTACGTGTCGCGCGGAATGCCCTTGAGCGCCACACCAAGCATCCGGTGCATTTCGCCGTAAGTCTCGGAGGTCTCGAAGAAGCGAACGCCGCGATCGTAGGCGTAGCGCACCAGCTTCGTGAACTGCTCCTGGCCGAGTTCGCGCTGCGTTCGCCCGCTGAACGTGCCGGTGCCGAACGCCAGGCGCGTCACCTTGACGCCGGATTTCCCAAGCGTAACCCAATCGGTAGCCGTCCCGCGCGCTGCCCGCAAGGGCAGGCCTCCGGTTCTCGCCAGCGCACCCGCGGCAAGTCCGGTCTTCAAGAAATCGCGTCTGGAAAAATGAGCCATCTGTTCCGCCTCCAATTGGCAATATGCTATCACGAGTTGACGGCTGGACGGTGAAGACCTTCGTTGGCGGGTGCGTGGCGTGGCGGCTGTCGCATGGTGTTGACTGTGTTTGCCCCATTGCGTTAAACGTGCAAGGTAGTACCGCCTGTATTGTGATCCGGCCGCAGCGTGCTTGAATGGCTTTGGAGACCAGATGTCCCGACCACTCGTTGAATGCGTCCCTAACATCTCAGAAGGCCGCGACGCGGCCAAGATCGACGCCATCGTAGAGTCCATCCTCGCCGTCCCGGGAGTAGTCTTACTCGACCGCGAGTCGGACGCCGATCACAACCGCTCGGTCCTCACTTTTGCCGGCCCACCCGCGGCCGTCGCCAGCGCGGCTCTGCGCGCGGTGGAACGCGCGGTCGCGCTGGTCGACCTGACCAAGCATCAGGGCGCGCACCCGCGTATCGGCGCGGCCGATGTCGTCCCGTTCATTCCCATCGAGGGAGTGACGCTGGAAGAGTGCGTCAAGCTGGCCGTGGGCGTCGGCGAAGAAATCTGGAGCAGGCTGAAGGTCCCGGTCTACCTGTACGAAGCGGCGGCCCGGCGGCCCGAGCGCACCAACCTGGAGAACATCCGGCGAGGCCAGTTCGAGGCGCTGGTCAAGGAGGTGGGCGTCGAACCGGCTCGCGATCCCGATATCGGCGACCCGGTGTGCCATCCCACCGCCGGCGCCACCGTGGTGGGCGCGCGCAAATTCCTGATCGCCTACAACATCAATCTGGGCACTCCCGACGTCGGCATTGCCAAGCGCATTGCCAAGACCATCCGCTTCTCCTCGGGCGGATTCCGTTACGTGAAGTCGCTGGGGATTGCCCTGGCTTCGCGAAACCTGGCGCAGGTTTCCATCAACCTGACGGATTTCGAGCAGACGCCGATGCACCTCGTATTCGAGACCGTGCGCCGCGAAGCCGAGCGGTACGGCGTCGCGGTGGTGGGCAGCGAGATCGTGGGTCTGATTCCGAGGAAGGCCATCGAACTGGCTGCCGAGTATTTCCTGCGCTACGAGAATTTCAAGCCGGAACTGGTGCTGGAGAACCGCATCGCGGAAGCAATGGTTGCTCAAGACGCGTCGCGGCTCGGCCTGCCTGAGTTTCTCGATGCCTTGGCCGCACCCACCGCGACGCCGGGCGGCGGCAGCGCGGCCGCGGCAGCGGCAGCGATGGCGGCAGCGCTGGGTTCGATGGTCACCAGGCTGGCCAAACTGGACAGCGAGGGCTTTGAAGCCGACCGCCGCTTCTTCACTGAAGCCGTGGACCGCGATGCCGAAGCCTTCAACCGCGTGATGGAGGCTTACAAGCGGCCCAAAGAGGAGCGGGCGCCGTTCGTACAAGAGGCGCTCCACGGCGCCGCCGCAGTGCCGCTGGAGGTCTTCGAACGCGCCTCGGCCATGCTCGTCCGGCTGGAAGGACTGCAGGTCCCGGCCAGGTTCGCGTCGGATCTCGCAGTTGCCAAAGCCCTCACCGACGCCGCCAAGACGGGCGCGCGCGAAAACGTGACGATCAACCTGGCCGGCTTGACCAGCCACCGGTTCGGAGACCGGGTGCTCGCCCTGGGAAACTCCAGTGCCTGACCTCGCCGTCGTCAACTGCAGCCAACTGGTCACTTTGGCCGGCCCGCAGCGCCCGCGCACAGGGCTTGAGATGCGCGACCTCGCGATCGTTCCCGATGGCGCCATGCTGGTCCGCAATGGCCGCATCCAGGCTGTAGGCACGCGGGCCGAAATCGAACGCCAAGTCACTGCCGCCATCGAAATCGTCGATGCCGGCGGGCGGATTGTCTTGCCCGGCTTCGTGGACGCGCACACGCATCCCGTCTTTGCCGGCAACCGCGCCGGCGAATTCGAGCAGCGCTCCCAAGGCGCGACCTACGCGGACATCGCGGCGCAGGGAGGCGGCATCCGGTCGACGATGCGCCGCACGCGCGAGGCTGGAGAAGCAGAGTTGCTGGGAGCCTGCCGGCGATATCGCGAATGGTTCCTGCGCGGCGGCACCACCACCATCGAGGCCAAGTCGGGCTACGGCCTCTCGCTCGAATCCGAATCGAAGATCCTGCGGGTCATCCGCGCGCTGGCCACCGAAGCCGTCCTGCGCTACGTGGCTACGTTTCTCGGCGCACATGAGGTCCCGGACGAATACCGCGGCCGCATCGACGCCTATTGCGAACTGGTAATCCACGAAATGCTGCCGCCAATCGCCGCCACCGGTCTGGCCGAGTACTGCGACGTCTTCTGCGAACCCAACGTCTTTCCCGCCGACAAAGCCCGCCCGATCCTTCGGGCGGCGCAGTCGCTCGGACTCGGACTCCGCCTGCACGCCGACCAATTCACCGCCGACGCCGGAGCCCTGCTGGCCGCGGAACTGGGGGCGGCCACAGCGGACCATCTGGAAGCCACGGGACCAGCGGGCCTCAAGGCGTTGAAAGCAGCGGGCGTTCAGCCGGTGCTGTTGCCGGCCTCGGTCTACAACCTCGGCTCGACACGTTATCCGGCGGCGCGCCAGATGATCGAACTCGGCCTCCCGGTAGTTCTCGCCACCGATTTCAACCCCGGATCTTCTCCTACGGCATCCATGCCCATGGTACTCTCACTGGCTTCCACGCAAATGAGGATGACGCCGGCGGAATCGATCATCGCCGCTACGATCAACGCCGCCTGGAGCCTGGGCCGCGGGCACGAGATCGGCTCGCTGGAGCCCGGCAAACTCGCCGATTTCGCCGTTCACGACTGCTACGATTATCGCGAGCTACCCTACTTTTTCGGGCGCGATCCGGCCCGTGCGGTGTACCTCGCAGGGAGGTGCGTTTATCGGGCTTGATACACTGGTATCGTTGATGAAGATCCGCCGGATGATTGTGCCCGCGCTGGGTTGCGCGTTGCTCGTCTGTACACTCTGGGCTCAACGCCCGTTCCGCCAATACCCGGCCTGGGAGTATTACAGCTTCCCCGTGCCTCCCGACTGGAACGTGCTTGGCGAATGGACCTTCGCCCGCCTGATGTATCCCACCACCGAGGTCCGCGTAGACTGGCAGTCCGAATTCAAGCGGGGCTTCGACTGGCGCGAAGGCAACACCAACTGGACCATCGACTACCCACGTTCGGACCGGCACCTGGCCGCGGCGGTCCGCCGCCTGACCCGCATCCAGGCCCGTTCCGTGGAACAGCCTATCAACCTGGACGATGACGACGACGTCTTCAACTACCCGTGGCTCTATGCCGTTGAGGTGGGGCACTGGCAGTTGACCGATTCGCAGATCGCCAAGTTCCGCGAATTCCTGCTGCGCGGCGGCTTTTTCATGTGCGACGATTTCCACGCCTCCAATGAATGGGATATTTTCGTCTACACCATGAATAAAGTCTTCCCGGACCGGAAGATCGTCGACCTACCGGACAAGGACTCCATCTTCCACACGGTCTTCGACCTGGACGACCGCTACCAGGTTCCTGGGATGCAGTATGTCTACTCGCATAAGGTGTATGAGAAGGACATACTGACCGGCTCGCCCGCTCACTGGCGCGGCATCTATGACGACAAAGGCCGGGTCATGGTCGCCATCTGCCACAATATGGACCTCGGCGACTCCTGGGAAAACGCCGACGATCCGCAATACCCGCAGGTCTTTTCGGCGCTGGGAATTCGCATCGGCGTCAACTACATCATCTACGCGATGACGCACTAAGGCTAGGCGCTCTCCACGACCGATGGCGTCGACAGAACGTGCTCGGCCATGGCGTGCTTCAGCGCCTCGATCCCCTGACCCGTGACGCTCGAAATCTCCAGGTACTGCAGACGGCGCGCCGCCGCCAGATCGCGCAGGGACGCCACTCGCTGGGGGTCCTGCGCCGCATCCATTTTGGTGGCCACGACGATCATCGGTTTCTTGACGAGGTCCTCACTGAAACGGGCCAATTCTTCCTGGATGACTTCGAAATCGTGCAACGGATCGCGGCCGCTGGCTTCCGAAACGTCCACCAGATGGAGCAGCAATCGCGTCCGCTCGATATGGCGAAGGAACTGGATGCCCAGACCGTGGCCCAGGTGCGCGCCCTCGATCAGGCCGGGGATGTCGGCCACCACGAAGCTGCGGAAGTCCTCCAGTTGCACCACTCCCAGATTGGGCGTCAGGGTGGTGAACGGGTAGTCGGCGATCTTCGGACGCGCGGCCGAAATGCGCGAAATCAGCGTCGATTTGCCGGCATTGGGAAAGCCCACCAGCCCGACGTCGGCCAGCAGCTTCAATTCCAGGCGCAAGCGCCTCTCTTCGCCAGGATGGCCCGGTTCATGTTCGGACGGCGCCTGGTGGGTGGAGGTGGCGAAATGCTGGTTGCCGCGGCCGCCTTTTCCGCCGCGCGCCACCAGGAAGCGCTCGCCCTCATGAGTGAAGTCGTAGAGCCGCTCGCCAGTCATGTCGTCGTAGACCACGGTGCCGACCGGAACTTTCAGTTCGATGCTGCGACCGTCGCGGCCCGAACAGTTGCTGCCTTCGCCGTGGCGTCCGCGCCCGGCTTTATGCTCGGGGTTGAAGCGAAACTGGAGCAGGGTGTTCTGGTGGCTCGTGGCCACCATGATGACGTCGCCGCCCGAGCCGCCATCGCCGCCGCTGGGGCCGCCCCGTGGGACGTACTTCTCCCTTCGGAAAGCAAGACACCCATTGCCGCCGTCGCCGGCCTTAACCAGAATTCTTACTTCATCGATGAACATAGAAAAGCCGCCGGCCTGCGGCCAAACCGGCGGCCCTGAAGAATAGCCTCGGAACTATGCAACTGCCGAGATGTTGACGAACGTGCCCATGCGGCCGCGGTCTTTGAATTCCACCACGCCCGTCACCTTGGCGAACAACGTGTCGTCCTTGCCCCATCCCACGTTAAGGCCCGGCTTGATCCTGGTGCCGCGCTGGCGCACGATGATGGAGCCGCCCGGAACCAGTTGGCCGCCGAAGACCTTCACGCCGAGCCGCTGCGAGTTGGAGTCGCGCCCGTTTTTAGAACTGCCTAATCCCTTTTTATGAGCCATACGTTACCTATGCCACAATCTCGCCGACCTTCACCTCGGTGTAGGACTGGCGATGCCCGATGGTCTTCTTGTACTGCTTCTTGCGCTTGAATTTGAAGACGGTGATTTTGTCCCCGCGGCCGTTGCCAACAATGGTGGCCTTCACGGTGCCACCCGGGGTCAGATCGCCGCCTTCGCCAAAGGAAGCCTTGGCGGGCAATTCGATTTCAGCGCCGACTTCGCCGTGCAGTTTTTCCACGCGGAGAACATCGCCCGGAGTGACCCGATACTGTTTCCCGCCAGTCTCAATAATCGCGTGCATTGCGGACCTCTGTCTTGGGAGCCCAGACACACGAAGTGTGCCGGAACCACTGGAGTAAGATCCAGTGTACTACATCCGGGGGGTCCGTTTCAAACGCCGGCAGGAAACACAGCCAGGAATGGCCGTGACACTAACACTGCACGACGGTGACACCGGCCCGAATGATACCGCCGCGGTCTTCCATCGTTACCGTGAGCGGTATCTCCTTCTTGTTCCGCACCACCGTCACCGTAAACGTCTTCTTCGACCGCAGGCCGCGCAGCGTACGCGTGATCTCCGTTGAACTGCCAACCTTGGAATCGTCCACCTTGACGATCACGTCGCCCGCCTTGATCCCGGCCTTCTCCGCGGCCGAACTGCGCTTCACGGCCTTGACCAGCACGCCATCTTTCACGCCGAAAAAGTCGGCCAGTTGCTCCTGCGATTCCAATGATTCGCCTTCGATCCCCAGCATCGGGCTCGAGTAAGCCATGCTGAACCGCGGAATATCGATATTGAATTCGGGCATCGGCGGCATCGGCGGCACAGTGAAGTTCCACCCGCCGTCATCCGGCGTGATCACAGTACCCTTGCGCTCGCCTACCGTCGCAGTGATGGTCTGATTCGCCCCGTTGCGCCAGACTACGACCTTTACCTGCCGCCCCGGGGGCGTCTCGCGCACCAGTCGCTGGAATTGTTCGGTGCCCTGCACGGCCTGCCCGTTGAATTCGAGCACCACGTCGCTTTCCTTGATGCCCGCCTTGGCCGATGGGCCGTCTTCCACGACACTGGTGACTTCCACGCCGCGCTCTTCTTTCAGGTTGAGGGTCTTGGCGCGCTCGGCGGTGATATCGACCACCCCGATTCCCATATAGCTTCCCCCGCGTTGCACCACGTAGGTTCCCGCCGCACCGCGCGCCCGCGGCGTTGCTGTTTGCGCAAACGCCGCCTCTCCGAATGCCGCCAGCGAGACGACGCTCGCCGCAAGGCACGCCATTCCAAAGGCCAAGTTCATTCTCATCGCTAACCTCTAACGTTGTCTCTTGATAAAAATGGTTCCCGCCGTCGCCGAAATCTGCAGCAGGGGACCGCCGCCATTCACCGGCCCTTCGGCCAACAGTTGTCGACCCTGCCGGCGCGGTTGGAGTCCGGGATATTCGGATATGATACGCCGCACCGTGTCCGCCAGCTCGTTCTGCGCCCGGACCGTCACACCCACGTTAGACGGGATCAATACGGTGATGTCACCGTTGCCCGTCGCCAGAAAAGAATCCGACAGGCGGCCCGCCAGCAGGCTCGCCACGATGTTGCCCAGCGAAGTGGAAACGCGCATCGCGCCGGTGATGTTGCTCACCCGGATGCCGCCCGTACCCGACTCGCACTGCACGCCCGCCGCGGCGCCCACCTGCACCGGTCCCGCCATGTTGCGCGCCATCACGATACCGTTGGCCTTATCCACGATGATCTGACCCCCGCCGGTGCCCGCGGTTACCAGTCCGCCCGCCCTGACGATGTGGACTCCGCCGGCCCCGGTTTGAGCCCGCACGGATCCGCCAATGTCGTTGGCCGAAATGTCACCGCCCACGGTCTCCATCACGGCTTCGCCCTGCACCGTGCCTGCCGAGATCCTGCCAGCCCCGGAGGAGCAAAGCAGGTTGCCGCTCACCTGCCCGACCCGAATGTCGCCGCCACCGGTAACCAGCTTGCATGTGCCGCGAATGCGGTCAATGGAAATCTCGCCCGCGCCCGTATCGACGGTCAGCGGCCCGTTGACCCCGGCCGCGTCGACCGGACCATCCGACGTGGAGATCTCCACCGACATCAACCGGGGCGCCTTCACCGTTACCGTGGAAACCACCGGACCGCCGGGCGCCGTCAGCACGGTCCAATCCCCCACCGAAGCGAGTCGCAACGAGTAGCGTTCCAGCACCTTTTGGGCTTGCGACTCGGTCCGCGCCATCACGCTCACGCGCACCGTGTATTGCAGGTTTTTGGCGGCGCCGCCCTCGAAGCTTACCGGCCCGTGAGCGTTGATCCGCAAACGGTGGCCGGCCGGCGCAACGCCATGAAAGACCCTCACCCAACGGTCTCCATCGCGCGACAGCTTGGGCTGCGCGAGTGCCGCCACGTGCAGAAGGGCAACCGCCGTTATGACCTTTACCCCGGTTTTACCCAGGCTAGAATGTGCCGACAGACGCATTCATTTCCTTAAGCGCCTTGGCTACCTTCAGGCGCACCGAGTTGTTGTTTTCTTTCTGAACCAGGTCCTGCAACATTCCTACCGTGGAATCGTCGCGTCGCGCTACCAGCAGATCCACCACCTGCATACGGATCGCGGCATTGTCGTCGGCGAGTAGGACGCGCGCCAGCGTCTTGCGTACCTGCGCGTCCTCCACCAGCGGTTTCAATCCGTCCAGCGCTTTCAGCCGCACGCCAGCATTGGTATCCTGCAACACCGCGTTGAGCAGGGCATCGCGCACTTCGGTGGAACCGGCTTGCGGCCGCAAAAGATCCATCGATTCCACCCGCACCGCCGTGTTCTCTCCGTGGGCCGCGGCCAGTAATAGGCGCTGAATGTTGGCGTCCTCCATACGGCCAGAAACCACCCGGCGGTGGGTCTCATCGAACGCGATTTCCACGCGGCCGGAAGGATCCGGCCGCACTGACCGAACCGTGGACAGCGCTTCCTCCGGAACGAAGGCGGCGTTGTACGCCTGAGCCGCGGGTCCGGTCGACCCAACAGGCAATCCGGTGGTCATCCGCGCGGCAAAGAATCCGATCGCGATCAGCGCCACCGCGCCAATCGGCCGCCGCAACCGGTCCAGCCCGGCCACAGAACCAACCAGGGCTTCCAGGAACAGTGTCCAGGGGCTCTTACCCGATCTCTCGTTCCGCGGCGCGCCGCCCTGGATTGCCGCCATCAGGTCGGCCCGGCAATCTTCCAGTAGGAAGGGTGGGGCTTCCGCCGCCCGCCGGTCCAACGCAGCCGCCAGCGTGCGCTGCCGCTCCACTTCTCGCGCACAACCCGCGCACTGGTGCGTGTGCTCCTCGACGCGGTCTTCCTCTTCCGGCGACAGCTCGCCGTAATAATAAAGTGGAATCAGCTTCAGAATCGAGTCACAGCTCATGTGAAATCTCCTAACCCCGCCCGCATTTTCTGGGTTGCCCGGAAAAGGCAATTCTTGGCCGCTTCCTCCGTGGTGCCCAGCACTTCTCCGATGTTTCGCAAACGCAACCCCTGGTAATGCCGTAGTTCGAAAACCATACGCTCCCGCGGCGTCAGCCCATCCAGCGCGCATTCAATCCGATGCTTCAACTGCCGGTTCCACATGCTGCGCTCCGGATCGGCATGCGCCGACTCCTCTTCGAAAACGTCCATCCGGTCGATCGGCCCTTCGGAGGTGTCCACCACCGCCGGCTCTTCCTTCCGAACCTTCCGTTTGCGCAACTGGTCCAGGCAAATATTCGTCACGATCCGATACAACCAGGTATGGAAACTGCAATCGAATCGGAAGGCATGGAGGTTCCGGTAGACCCTCAAAAACGCTTCCTGATAGACGTCACGGGCATCTTCCGGCGAACGCAGCAGGTTCATGGCTAGCCTGAGCACACTTTGGTCGTAAGAGCGTACCAGTTGCTCGAACGCATCCTGGTCGCCGCCCTGCGCCGCCCGGATTAGCGAATCAACCTGAGGATTCAATCGGGCGCCTACCGCTCCGGCTCCGTCCTGCGCCATATCTCACGTTGCGAACTGCGTGTTTCCTGCTCCCATTCAGCCTACCTGTGAACTTGGACGCAACTGTCGCCATAATGTCACGGTTTCAGTGTGCGATTTTGAGACGGACCCGCCCGGACTGCCAAAATAGTTTACAGAGCCAGAGGCATCTGGAATTTGCCCAATGGGTTAATGAATGTACTGGATAATACGAAAGTATGCGTCTGCCGAAGGGGACGCAAGGATATCCAATAGGAGGGAGCCCATCGCCGATCGGAACCCGCGCGTCATGCTGTGAAAACCGGGCGCGCCCAGGCGCTAGCCAGCCGCTAGCCAGGTTCACCAAAGACCGCCGATCCAAGTGGGTCCTTCCGCCTTCCCGGCGATCTTCTCCTTACCGCTATCAGCCTGACCGGCTTGCCGGCCTTCATCGCACCATCGACACCGGCCCGGGGCACTTCGGAAGACCCTATGCGGCAGCAGAGCGAAGCGCTGTTCCGAAGAGCCGTCTTAAGACCTTCCGGAATTCACTACCTGGCGCGCCGGCGAAGCCGCCGAGCTTGCGTATCTACAGGTTCCACGAGCGCTTCCGTGATTGGCGGGCCGGCGCGCTTCGCATCGCCCCGGGCGCGTTTGCGCTCTCCAGGCAGACCGGGAGGCCTACTACCACCGCTACTACCGGAAGAACAGCACGTCGGTAAAGATTTCGTGACTGTCGAGCAGGCATGGGCCGCACTTCATCTGGTACGCCGGCCGGATCTGGCGGGCCAGAGCCGCAATCGACCGGGCATTGTCCACGGGCTCTTCCGTGGAGACAGCCATGCGGGGACCATAGCGCCGGACGACACCGCTGCCACCGCGCAGCAGGCGCTCGGTCGCACCCTTGACGTCGGTCTTGATGAAGTCTACGTTCCGCAAATGCAGTTCGTCCGCTACTTTGTCGATGGTGGTCACGGGAATCGCATTGGCCTTTTTAGCGGAGCTGTTCTCCTCCACAAAGCTGTTACCCACGCCAGTACTGCTATTCTCAAACAGAGTGAGTGCGCCCTCGAAATCCCAGATGCCCTTGGGATAGACGATCACCTGGCCGGCCGCGACCTCGCGCGCCAGATTCCGCTTCAGACACTCCACCGAGGCCGGAGAGGGTTCGATTGCCACCACGAGCGCTGCGCCCCGTGCGAGGGCGTGCCTGGTCCAGGTGCCGATGTAGGCACCCACATCCAATACCACATCGCCGCGCCGCACGCTCCATTCGTCCACGCCATAGATGTTGCGCTCCTCCTGGGCTAACAACAACGACAGGATGCGGCCGTCACCTGAGGGAATCCAGAATTCTCCCGAGGGAGTGCTCCAAAGCGAGAGGGCCGATTCGCTCCGGATCAACCGGCTGGCCTGGAAGATCTGCTCGGTTCGGGCTTGCTGGCGGAGCTTGATACTGCCATCCAGGCTGGCCTTCCAGACCGAGCAGTATGGGCTTCGGTTCGTGACTCCAGGTGAGAATAGGATCAGCGAGGAGGGATTGAGCCTGACCCCGGCGGCGATTCCAAGAACGGCGATCGCAGCAGCGACGATAACGAAACGGACGGTTTTCACACATATGATTCTGCACCGGGTGCTAACTGAATGACATGATGACCAAGGCGTGCCCAGAGGTGTTAACGTTGGGGATGTTACCACTCATATACTTCGCACGTGTGGTGCGGGAATGCCCAGGGCGAATGCAGCGTCAGTGCCCGTGTCGAAGACGACGTCACGACGGCCCGGCCGAACGGCTCGGGTTTCGACCGCACCGGGCCAAGTACCCGATCCACCACTCAAACCGGCCCGGCGCGTCGAACAACCCCGTCCACTCGCGGCGGAACTCCTGCGCCTTGGCCTCGGCCCGGGCGTCCAAAAACTGCCGCAAGGCCGGGCCATGCGGCCCCGGGTTCGACTTTTTGCCCAGCAAGCGCCGCGTGGCCGCCGCATCGTTCACGTCTCCCAATACCTGCTGCACCCTGCGCAGCGCATCCAGCCGCGCCTCCAAACCCGGACCGTACCAGGGCCGAAACAGCTCCAGCGTGTACCGTACTCGCTTCGACGCCAGACGGACTTGATGCAGGCCCTGCGGATCCGGCACGCCGGCCAGAAACCCGCGCACGGTAACGAAATAATCGGCCATGAGCCGCGACAACTCGTGACGCACGTTGGCGCCCGGGTCCAGCCGCTCGTTCCAGTGGATGCGCCCCCGTTTGGTCATGCTTCCAGTTCCAGTCGGTTCCGCCATTTGCGGGACAGGTTACCGGTGCGGAAGCGGCGCAATTCCTTCGCCAGGATACCGGCGGCCTGGTCCCGCTCGCTGGCCAGGCTTACCGCCAACGTGGAATCCGGCGGCAAACCCGCCTCCGCCAGCAACATCAGGGCGATATCCCGGTCGCGCACGCCGCCGGCCGCCACCATCAGTTCACTGAGCCGGCGGCGGATCCTCTTCGCCTTTCTCGCAGGGTAGAACTGCGCGAACACCCGCAGGGCACGGCTGAAGCGCCGAATCGCCACGCGCAGATCGTGCACCCGCGCATCGTCAACGTTCTTTGCGGCACGGTTTACCTCAAATGCAAGCCGTCGCAACAGTGCTGCCGTTTGGAGCCGCGCGAATTCGCGGAGGGTAGGTTCGCTCATGGCTTCGTTCCGCTTAGTCGCGCGCCTTGATCACCGTCACCGGCTTGTTATACACCTGCCGGAAAACCTCGGCGGCACGCTCCGCGCCCCACTGCTCCAGGTCGATATCGCCGCGCGCGCGAACCTGCAGCACCACCTCCCCATTGCGCAGGGCGCAATCCACTCCGAGAATGCGTTGCTCGCGCCTGCGGTCCAGGTTGTCCGCCAAACGCAGGATCGGGATCAGCAGCATCAGCGCGCGCCGTTCGTCCGCCGTAAGCAACTGGTAGGCGTTATGCATCGGATCGGGCAGCGACTTCCGATGGTACCGGCACAAGGCCGCGACCAGCAGCCGCTCCCGGTCCGTGAAGCCAGCCATGTCAGAGTTTGAGACCACGTAGTAGGAGTGCTTGTGATGGCTAACGCTGCTCACGAAATGGCCCACGTCATGCAACCGGGCAGCCGCTTCTAGCAGTTTGCCGCATTCCGGCGGCAATTGGTGCATGGGCTGCAAGGCGCTGAACAGCAGACCCGCCACCTCGGCCACCTTGCGGGCATGCTCCAGCGACACTCCGTAACGGCGGCCCATCCCTTCTACCTCGCGCTGTTGCTCGCGACTCAGGCGCGAACGCTCAGCGCCCACGTTGCGCGCCGCCAGGTCCGCGATAATTCCATCGCGGACCCCGGCGCGCGAATAGTACACCGCGGGTAGGTGGAACTCCTGCAGGAACTCCAGCAGCACTGCCACGCCAGGAACAATGATCTCGGCGCGCCGCGGACCGATGCCCGTGATCTTGCGCCGGCCCGGAAGGTTCAGCGATGCCAGCCGCCGGTAGAGCTGGCGCACCTGCACGGTGGAGATGCGACGCCGGTCGATCTCGTCGCGCCTGGTTCGCGACGCGCGCGCCACGGCGCCGGCCACGGCCGCCGCGGTAGCCGACGTGGCGATCACGCGGTCCCACCCGGTGTGGCCCAGGCGGCGCACCGCCGTGTCCAGCTTGGTCTGAATGTATTCGTGCAACTGGTGCAGTTGGCGCGGCGACGGTGGGTCGCTCTTGAGAAAGTTCTCGCACAGCCGGACTGCGCCCAGCGGCTTGGAGAAGGTTTCCAGCAACCTGCCGTTTTCCGCCGCGATGATCTCGGCGCTGCCGCCGCCGATATCGATAATGAGGATGCGTTTGCCAGGCTGTGGCCAACTGCCGGCAACCCCGAGATGGATCAGGCGCGCCTCCTCGCGCCCGGAGATGATTTCGACCGCCGCGCCCAGGGCCTCCGCTGCCCGCGCCAGGAACTCGCGTTGGTTGCTGCTGTCCCGAATGGCGCTGGTAGCCACGGCCCGCACCCCCAACACGTCCAGTTTGCGGTAGATGCCGGCCATACGGGCCAGCACCGCGCAGGTATTCCGCAGCGCTTCTTCGCTCACTGAGCCGGAGCGAAACACGCTCTCGCCCAGCCGCGTGACTTCGCGTTCGGATGCCAGGACCCGGGGAGGCTGCCCGGGTACCACTTCCGCGGCTTCCATGCGGATGGAGTTGCTGCCGATATCAATGGCGGCGTAGCGAGGCATGCTTTCATGCTATCGCGCAGCCGGCGCGTTCAAGCGGCCGCAGACAGCGCCTTCTCGGCCGCGTCCCGCCCGCTTCCCGCCGGCGTGTACCCGGAGTGGCGCAACGCTTCCTCGAGCGCCTCCAAAATCAGGAGCACATTCTCCGCCGTGGAGCCATAACCCATCGTGCCGATGCGGAATACCTTGCCCGCCAGCGGACCAAAGCCGCCGGAAATTTCCATGTTGCGGCGCTCCATCAGGTACTGCCGTACCTTGGCGTCATCCACACCCTCGGGAACGCGCGGGGTGTTCAACGTCCACAGGCGATGTCCTTCGGCTACATGCATAGACAGGCCCAGGGCTTCGATTCCCGCCACGAAGGCCAGGTGATTGCGGCGATGGCGCTCCCAACGGTTCTTCAAGCCCTCGTCGGCCACCATCGCGAGGCCCTCGCGCAAGGCGTAAAACAAGGTCGCCGAGGCGGTGTGATGATACTTGTGGCCGGTGTAAAACGAATCGAGCAACTGCAAGTCCAGGTAGAAGGAAGGAACCGTGCTGGTGCGCGCCTTGAGCCGTTCGAGCGCCCGCGGCCCCAGCGTGAGGGGCGCCAGTCCTGGGGGACACCCGAGCCCCTTCTGCGAACAACTGTAGGCGATGTCGATGTGGTTTTCGTCCACCAGCACCGGCATGCCGCCGAGCGAGGTAACGCAATCGGCGATGGCGAGCGCGTCCACTTCACGCGCGGCTTCGCAGATCGACTTGGCCTGGTTGAAGAGTCCGGTGGACGTTTCGGCCTGCACGAAGGCCACTACCCGCGGCCGCTCCCGGCGGATGAAGTCTCGCGCCTCCTGCGGATCGAACGGCTCGCCCCAGGGTTTCGCCATGCGCACCACGCTTGCGCCTTGCCGCCGCGCCACCTCGCCCAACCGGTCGCCGAAGAAACCGTTGGTGAGCAGTGCGAACTTCTGGCCGGGCTCGACGAAGTTGACTACCGCGGCCTCCATGCCGGAACTGCCGGTGCCGGAGATCGCCAGGTTGAACTGGTTCGCCGTCGAGAACGCGTAGCCCAGGAGCGAGCGGATATCTTCCGCCACTTGCAGGAAGAAGGGGTCCAAATGGCCCACTACGGGCTGCGACATGGCTTCGTAAACGCGCGGCGCTACCATGCTGGGCCCGGGTCCGAAGAGCAGGCGGGTGGGCGCTTGAAGGGGGGGATAAGTTTGCGGCATCAACGATTAGTTTAATGTAGTGCGTCAGGGGGGCGCCGCCCCAATTCTTCTTGACTGTTCTAATATTCTTTAGTATATTAGACTTGTGATTACGGAAAGAACTGATTTAAAGGTCGCAGATGAGACTTGGATCGCCACAGCGCTGCTCCACCGGGAGCATCCGGAACGGGAGGACTTTTCGGAACAAGAGATCGTCCAGCGAGCTCATAACGAAAACATCCTAGGCAGCTTACGCCCAGGCGTCAAAGTTCACGTCAACGCCCATTGTGTAGCCAACCGGCCGCCGAATCCAGGCGCTTATCGCATGCTCTACGAGACCCGCGGCGGTATGCGGCGCCTGTACCGGGAAGGGGACGAGTCACATCCTGACCGGCATGGCAAGATCTTGCCGAAGCGCGACGACATCCCTGAACAGTACCGCTACCTGCTGGATTGGTATGAAACCGAGTATGCCCTGGCTGGTAAGGAAGGCTGGTTGAATGGCATTTTCGAGATGATTGGCGCCGGGAAGGAAATCTTTGCAGGCGAGGATCCCGACGAATACGTGCGGCGCTTGCGAGAGGGATGGGAATGAGCCGAATCTTCTGGGATACCAATCTCTTCCTTTACCTGTTGGAAGGGGCCGGTGACCCCTTCCGTCACACCCAAAGGGTTTTGACCCGCATGGCCACTCGAAAGGACGAACTGATCACTTCGACCCTGACCCTTGGCGAGGTGTTGGCAAAGCCACTGGAACTGGGGCTGAACGATCTCGCGATTCGCTATGAGCGTTTCCTGAGTTTACCCGGAGTGCGACTGGTTGGTTTCGACCGCGATGCTGCGCGCATCTTTGCCAGGATTCGCACGGACCGCACCATCCGGCCGCCGGATGCAATACAGCTTTCCTGTGCGTCGGTAGCCGGTACCAGCCTTTTCATCACGAACGATGCACGACTAAGTCAAAAGACGGTGCCGGGAGTGGATTTCATTGTGCCTCTCGAGCGAGTGTTCCTCTGAGTGCAGTGCCTGCCACTGACCTCCCGCAGTCGATTTTACTGCGCAAACCGGCGAAAGAAGCTATCGGCCTTCCACTTGGGCCGGGCGGGCCTGTTGGCCACGGCCTCGGCCAGGGTCATCATCAGGCGGTTGTACTGCCCGGCAGCCTTCTTATCCACGGGCTGATTCAGGTCGTCGGACGGCGCGTGGTAGCGGTTGGTCAGCCATTGTTTGCCGATCTCCTCTTCCTTCGAGCCCTTCACCGAGCCGAAAGCCATCATCAGGGAGGGAACACCCTTGCGGATGAAGCTGTACTGATCGCTGCGGATGAAGACGTTGCGCTGCGGCTGCGGGTCGTCCTGCACTTCGACATCGAGTGACTTGGATACGCGCCGCGCCAGGTCGCCCAGGTCCGATTCGTTCAGGCCCCAAACCGTGAGCAGGTGCAGCGGGTAGAGCGGCAGGAACATGTCCATGTTGAGGTCGGCCACGAGCGATTTCGCGTCCACCGTGGGATGGGCGGCGAAATAGCGCGATCCGAGCAGTCCTTTCTCTTCTCCCGTCACCGCGACGAACAGCAGGGAACGCTTGGTCTGCGTTTGGTTTTCCTGGAGCGCGGCCGCGATATCGAGTAGTGACGCCACACCGCTGGCATCGTCCATGGCGCCGTTGTAGATGGTGTCGCCGTTGATCGCCTCGCCGACTCCCACGTGGTCCAGATGCGCGGTGAGCACTACGTACTCGTTCTTGAGCGACGGGTCCGCGCCCGGCCGGATTCCGGCCACGTTCTGCGACTCCAGATCGCGCCGCTCTACCTTCATCCTGGCGCGCAGGGTGGGGGTGAGCGGGAAGCGGGGCAGTGGCTTGCCGGCATCCACCAGCGCCAGCAGTTCCTTGAGATCGTGGCCCGAACCTGCGAACCACTTGCCGGCATGATCGGGGTTCATGGTGACACCGATCTTTATGCCGGCATCGTCGGCCAGTGTAGGATCGGCCAGGCTCATCGCCTCCTGGAAGCGGGAAAGGGCGAGCCGGCTCCAGGGGATATCGGCCGTGCGCGGATTCTGGATGGTCACTACGCCGGCCACCCCGGCCTGCTTCAAAAAGCGGTTGCGCTCGGTGACGAACTGGTAGTGCGCCTTCAGAGGAGGGGGGATGTCCGAGGGGCCGCCGGCGATCATGACGACGATCTTGCCGCGCAGGTCGAGCCCGGCGAAGTCGTCGAACTTGGCCTCGGGCACCACCAGCCCATAGCCGGCGAATGCCAGCGGCGCCTCCACGGATTCGGCGGGATCGACACGTACGCCGATGATGGCGTCCTCGCCAAGAACGAGGCGTTCGGCCTTGCCGCCGCGGATCAGTTCCAGGCTGCAGCCGCTCTCCACCAGCCTGCGGCTCTTGAACTTCACCGGTTGGAGGAAGCCCTGCACGCCGGCCGGTTTCAAGCCTGATTTGGCATACTCCTCCGCCACGTACTGCGCCGCCTTGAGATGCTCGGGGCTACCGGTGTTGCGGCCTTGCATGTCGTCGTTGGCCAGCGCGTCCACGTACGACCACCAGCGTTTGCCATCCGGTACGGCGGCTGCGAACAGAGCGGCGGCGGCAACCGCTCCTATCATCAGGTTTGCGATGCGCTTCATTTCTTGCCCTTCGCTTTCTTGTAGGCTTCGCGGATTTCCAGCATCCCCCTGGCATGCGATTCGGCATGCTGAGCGTAACCTTCCAAGAGGCTGCGCAGCGAGGTGGGGCCATTTTGCGAGTGATTGCCCGTGCGCTCGAAAGCGGCCTCGGGCAGTTCTTTCAGCAGTTCGTAATTCTCGGCACGAATGCGGCGGAAAGTCTCGAGCGATTGCTTCGGCTTGCGGCGCGCGTAGTCGAGGTTGCGGGTCCACGCGTCCTGATCGAAGGCGATCAGGGTGGGATTATCTTCGGCGATGACCTGCCGCATACGGTGCGTCCCCACCAGTTCGCTATCGGCCAGATGGGCGACAATTTGACGGATGCTCCACTTGCCAGGAGCGGAAATAAAGTCTTCCTCCTCGCCAAAGACGCCGGTCAGAACCACGGCCAGCACCTCGGGGCCGCGGCGGAATCGTTCCAATAGGGCGGGTATTTCGGACATGTGCTTCTGAACTCAATAGTAGTCGGCGCAGCTCATGTAGTATCCGCACTTCTCGCAAAGGAGCTTGCACTTGCGCTCCGTGAGACGGACGGAGCAGACCGGACAGTAGAGCATGGGCTCGTTTTCGTTCTGGCGTGGCTCCGTCTCTTCCGGTTCGGTGGTTTGCACAAATCACCAGTTTATACCGGGAGGCACCGCAGGCACAGAGGCCTGGAGGCCCGTACCAGCGAGTACAATGGAAAGACATGATTAAGCTCAGACTGGCTGTGTCTTTCCTATTGGTCCTGATGATCGGAGCCGCGCAGCAGGTGCGGCGGGAGCGGCCGGTGCGGCTGGCGGCGCGCGGCACCCGCGGTGCCGTGGCGGGGGGAAGTGAATACGCCACGGAGGCCGGTATGCGCATGTACGTTACCGGCGGCAACGCCGTCGATGCGGGAGTGGCCACCATGCTGGCCGCATCGGTGGCCGAGTTCTCGCACTTCGGCCTGGGCGGCGAAGCGCCGATTCTGGTGCGCACCAAGGACGGGAGGGTCCACGCCATCGCCGGCGTGGGCACCATGCCGAAGCTGGCTACCGCGCAGTTCTTCCGCGATCACAAACTCACCGAGCTGGAGATCGTGGAGCAGCCCGAGAAGCGCGGCCTGAAGGGTTGGGTGCCGGTGGCCGGAATACTGCCCGCGCTGGTGCCGTCCATGATCGAAGCCGCCTTGGTGACGGTTCGCGAGTATGGCACTAAGTCGTTTTCCGAAGTGGTGCAGCCCGCGGTAGAGCTGGCTGACGGTTTCCCCATCGACGAAATGCGCGTCAACTCCATCGCCAATAGCGCGAAGTATCTGGACTCCTGGCCGGATTCGAAGAAGGTATTCCTGCCCAATGGCCGCGTGCCGGTGGCGGGTGAGATCTTCCGCCAGTCGAACCTGGCGCGCACGCTGCGCCTGATGCAGGGGGCCGAAAAGAAAGCGCTGGCCTCCGGCGCCAGCCGGGCCAAGGCCATCGACGCCGTGCGCGACTTCTTCTACCGCGGCGAGATCGCCCACCGCATCGACGAATTTTCCAAACAGCACGCCGGCTTGCTGCGCTACGAGGACATGGCCGCATACCAGGTCCAGCCCGAGGAACCCGTCTCCACTACGTTCAAGGGATACACCGTTTACAAGCCGGGATTCTGGAGTCAAGGGCCGGCCATGATCGAGGCGCTCAACATCCTCGATGGCTACGATATCCCCGGCCTGAAGATGAATTCGGCCGACTACATCCACACCCTGGTGGAAGCGCTGAAGCTGGCCTACGCCGACCGCGATACCTACTACGGCGACCCTAAGTTCAACAAGATTCCTACCGAGCGCCTGCTCTCCAAGGAATATGGCGCGGAACGGCGGCAACTCATCGCCACCGACGCCTCGCTCGACTTCCGCCCGGGCAAGCTTGTCGACCATCCCCCGCAGCATCCGTATTACTCCGAAATTGCGCGCCGGCAGATTGACGACGTGCTGCTGGCCAAGGACACGACCTGCGTCGACGCCATCGATAAAGACGGCGTCGCGTTTTCGGCCACGCCGTCGGGCGCGTGGATGCCCACCTTCATCGCCGGCGACACCGGAATCCCGCTCACGCAGCGCGCCCAGAGTTTCCTGCTGGTGCCCGGACACCCCAACGAACTGGCCCCCGGCAAACGTCCGCGCGTCACGCTCAGCCCCACCCTGGTGGTCAATCCGGATAAGACCGTGATCGCGCTTTCCACGCCTGGCGGCGATAACCAGGACCAGTCGCTGCTGCAAGTGCTGTTCTACGCGATCTTCTTCGGCATGAATGCGGAGTTTGCGGTGGAATCGCCGCGCTTCCAGACGGAGCACCTGGTTTCGAGCTTCGACAATCACGCGATGAGCCCCGGCTCCTTGCTGCTCGACGAGCGCACGCCTCCCCAGGTGGTGACGGAATTGCAAAAGCGGCACCACGTGGTGGAGATGCGCTCGCGCTATGCCAGTGGCGCCGCGCCTGTGATTGTGCGGCTCACGCCCTTCGGCCTGATTGAAGCCGGCGCCGACCCCTTCTATTTCCGGGCCGCACAGGCGTGGTAGGCGGGCTTTTCGACGACCTCTACGACCCACCCCGCGGCTTCGATACCGAGGGCCTGGCTGCCAAACTGCGGCATCTGGCCGCGGAAAACATTTTCATTGGTGGCAGTTCCTGGAAGTACGAAGGCTGGCTGGGCCAGATCTACCGCCGGGAGCGCTACCTCTCGCGCGGAAAGTTCTCGAAGAAGCTCTTCGAGGCCGAGTGTCTCCGCGAATACGCTGAGACTTTTCCCACTGTCTGCGGCGACTTTGCCTTCTACCAATTCCCCAGCGACGACTTCTGGCGGCGGCTGTTCCAGCAGACGCCCGACCATTTCCGCTTTGCTTTCAAAGTGCCCGAGCAGATCACCTGCAAGGTTTATCCGGTGCATCCGCGGTATGGCGCGTCCGCGGGCCACGACAACGAGGCCTTCCTGGACAGCCGGATGTTCCAGGAGATGTTCGCGCGCCCGCTGCTGCCTTACCGCCAGAAGACCGCGCTGCTGATCTTTGAATTCGGCGCGTTCGGACGGCGCAGCTTTTCGGGGCTGCCGGAGTTCCTCGAGCGCCTCGACCCGTTCCTCGCCAGCCTGCCGCCCGAGTTCCGCTACGCCGTGGAGATCCGCAATCCCGGCTTCCTGGAAAAGGATTACTTCGCTTGCCTGCGCAGCCACGGCGTGGCGCACGTCTACAACGCCTGGTCGAAGATGCCGGAGTTGCGGTACCAGATCGCCATTCCCGAATCGGCCACGGCCGGCTTCCAGGTTTGCCGCGCCCTGCTCCGCCACGGCCGCGTGTACGAGGAGGCGGTGAAGACCTTCGCACCCTACCGCGAGGTGCAGGACCCCAACCCCGAGGCGCGGGAATCGATGCGGGTGCTCATTGGCCGGGCGCGCGAAAACAAGGAATTCCTTTTCCTCTTCGTCAACAATCGGCTGGAGGGCAACGCACCCACCACGATCCTGTCGCTGGTGGAGCCGCAGTAACACGGCCGGTAGCGCGGCCCGTGGTACAATTTGATTTCAATCCTTCCGAAACGGGCCTGTAGCTCAGTTGGTTAGAGCGCTACCTTGACACGGTGGTGAGGTAAATGGGCCAGTGAAGGTAGTCTAGTCTTATCATAGACTTACGATGGGTTTTAAGAGCGTTACCGTGGCGGGTCTGGACTCCAAATGGGCGAGTTTGGACTCCAGTTGGACTCCGGTTTTTCTTGTAAGGGCCCGTAGCTCAGTTGGTTAGAGCGTCTGCTTGACACGCAGAAGGTCACAGATTCGAGTTCTGTCGGGCCCACCACCACTCCAAAGAAGTATCATCGTGATATGGGGACGCTTCACATCAGCGACGCCGATCTCGCCCGCGATCCATACGCCGTCCTCGCGAAAGTCGAGGAAGGCGTCGAGGTGATCGTGGAGCGGGACCACCGTCCGGTGGCGACGATCAGACCACCGAAGCGTTCCGGACGCCCCATCTCTGAATGCATCGCCTCTGCCAGGGCCAGTGGATCGAAGACGATCCTGGACGGCGACTTCGGCAAGGACGTCGAGGAAGGCATCAGAGAGCGAAGCCAGCCATGGAATCCCCCCTCTTGGGATTGATTCTCGATTCCAGTGTAATCATCGCAGCGGAACGGAAGCGGGAGACGGTCGAGCAGTTGCTCACGTCCGTGGGGCAGGCCTTCGGAGAAGTCGAGATTGCGATCTCGGCGGTCACGCTCGCTGAACTGGTCCACGGAGTGGCCCGCGCCAACACACCCGAGATCCGAATCGCGCGCCGCGCGTTCATCGACGAACTGAAGAAGCACGTGCCAGTTCACCCGATCACGGACAGCACAGCGGAAATCGCCGGCCAGATCAGCGGAGAGCAGGCAGCGAAGGGCATCACGCTGCCGGCTGATGATCTGCTGATCGGTGCGTCGGCGGTTGAGCAAGGCTATGCGGTGGCGACGCTCAACATCCGGCACTTCGCAAAGATCCCGGGATTGTAGATGCTCTCGTTGTAGCAGGCTGCGGAGAGGGGCGAAGTCACAAGACCTTGCGCATGCGGCGGCGACGGCCTGGATCTCCGATCATGTAGTGTAGCTTGCTAACGTTACAATACAGTTCAATGTTCCGTATCGTGCTTGAGTGTGACGCCGAGGGACTTTCCGCTGAGATTGGCGGAGCAAGCGGCCATCGATATTGCGGAGGAGTTCGCCCGACGCCCATGGCACACAAACGTTCGGTGCACTTGGGACAGCCCGTGTATGAGACTCGAGGCGCAAAACGACTACGACAATCAAGGTCTCGCAATACGCGATGAATTTTCGGGCGCGCTGGCCGCCTGCGTCGCGATGTATGAACGAGTGGGTGACATCCGGATCGTATCGATAACAGAATTCTAGCTTCGCCTACAAAAACGCACGAGGCAGTGCTACCAACCAGCACAACGGCCGGCGCGTCTCGCTCGTCGTCCTGCATAGGAGAGCGGAGAAACTTGTCCTGTCATAATAACGAGAGCCAAGGACATTATCGAGTGCGGCCATGGACCCCATCCTCCGATCCTTCGAAGTCCATGAGCGTGCGTGCGTTGTCCTGGCTGATCGTGGAGTCCACGGAGTCCAAGAGCATCTGGGCATCGTGGCGAGTTTGGACTCCATTTGGACTCCACAGAGACGGGTAATCGAGCTAACTGATAGAAAGCAAAAGACAACTCTCTCCGGCACCCTCCTTGACACGGTAAAGGGTCTGCAGTTCGAGTCTGCACAGGCCCACCATCCGCACTGAAAACACAAGCCCTTACGGGCTCTCCGGGTGGAATAAGAGTTCAGATATTTCATCAGTGGGGTGGCTGTCTCTGATCGGCGAGCATTTCCTGTTTGCTGATCAGACCTCTACCGTTCCGAGGTTGGATTCCATTTGGGGAGCTACCCCGCCAGACGCATTTGAGCCCTTGTGAACCTACCGCGCACCTCTGCGTTTGGGAGCGGTTGAGGACTTGGCGGCCTCGGCCAGGACCCTGAGCGCTCGGTTCACAGCCTCTGCATTGGGGAACCGGATCGCGAGATCGGGTTCGATCAGCACCAGATTCGTTCCCGCGACGGCGCGACGATAGTATTTTCCGCGCACGCCACCCTTCAGTTGCGAGAGATCGTATTCCGGCCGCAAGTCGTTTAACTCAGCCGTTGATTCCTTCTTCATACTGTTCGCGTTCGGTTCGTGTAGCTCAGCGCGCGCTAATAATCCGAATCCGCCTTCGGCGCTCGCAAATGGGATACGAACACCAGATGCCCTTTCATTGTTCAGGCGATGGTGATTTCCCGGCGTTCTTCCTTCGAATGATCGGGGTCCGGAAAGGTGGTCGCGAGCGGATCGATGAAGACCGTGGCCGCGTCTTCACAGGCTATGGTGCGGCAACCGCAATCAGCGCTGCGATCCTGTTCATTGGACCTACTGTCCGCCCCGGCCGCCCGCGCCCACCGTGGTCTCCAGCACGCCTTTCTGGCTCGCAATGCCGATGATCATGAACTCCAGGTCCACCGAACCGCCGTTCTGGAAGGAATGCAGTTCGTTGAGCAGCACGGGGACAGCATCGCCCTTGTGGATGGGGGCAGTCTCGTTGTTCACCGTGGCCTCGCCATCGCCGTTGAGAACGTAATAGACCTCTTCGATGCCGGCGTGCCGGTGGCGTCCGTCCGAGGCGCCCGGCGGCAGCACCAGGTGATCCATGTACGACCAGTTGGTTTGGAAAACCGTGGGATCCAGGGCGCGACGGTATCGGGCCGTGCCGTCGCCGCCGTGATAGGCCGGCGAGGGACGCAGCAGCGCCTTATCCAGTCGCATGGTCATGAATACGGGGATGGCGTCCTTACTGCCCACATTGGTCCGGGCGTCGTCCAGGTTGAAGGCGTCATATTTGTTCTTAACCGCCGTCACGTTGATGTTCATGAACTCTACTGGCTTGTCGGACGGATTGTAAATCGCGTGCGAGTGGCCCATCCGGCAAGGCGCTCCAACCGTGCCTTTCAACAGGGAGGTGCGGCCGTCGATGGTGAATTCCGCTTCACCTTCAAAGACCACGAACATTTCTTCGCATTGGTTGTGGAAGTGGTGGCCCACGCCGCCGCCGGGCATAATTTGGCAGCGGTGAACGAAATCGAGATTAGTGGTGAGGGCGTTTCCCGGCAGCAGCGTTTCGCACGCCATATCGCCCGCGCTTCCGTGGGAACGGCTACGGGTATATTTGCTCGGATCGGTGTGGCCCATTCGCTGGGCCAGGGGGTCGCGGGCCGGCAGCGCCACGGCGGATGCGGCCAGCAGGAGCATAAGCGTCTTCATGGCCAGAGATCATATCGCATCCGTCAACTCTTCAGCGCCATCTCGATCTGTGCCAGGTGGTGTTCGTTATGCCACGCGACCTTGTCGAATTCGTCCTTCAGCGTGCGGACGCCGGTTTCGCTGTGAACGAATTCCAACTGCCCGCTCCTGTCGTAATGCAGACGCCCCAGGTAGATGACTCCGGCGCGGACCGCCTCGTAGATGCTCCGCGACAGATCGAGCGGCATCCGGGAATAGTCCAGGCCCGCCGCCCAGGCATCCTGATCGAACGCCCAGAGCACGCGTCTGGGCTCGCTGATGACCCGGCGGATTCGGTCGAACAGCACCGTCTCGGCGTCGGCCAGGTGATGCAGGATGAACCTGACCGGCCACTTGCCTGGTCCGTAGCTCCGGGCCAGGTGCTCGTCGCCCAGGGCGAAATACGGCAGCGTCCGGGTTCTAGCTGCTTCGAGTCGCGTGATAAGGTCCATCTCGATCCTTTCCTCTCTAACCAATATAGATGGTGCCAGGTCAGCCGTTAAGCCGGTGACGCCAAAACTAAATATTTCTTCTCACTAGAATTAATTAGTTACAGATCTCAATCCCCGAAACAACTTGACAGCACATGTTACTTTCGAATTAGGAGGGACGCCCACCGCGTCGCTCCCAACAGTTGTTCTTCGTGGTCACGAAGCGTTGCATGCGCGGCGGAACTGAACTCTCCCTAGAGGCCCGTGAACGCCCTAAGGGCTGGCTGAGCAGTGCGTAGTGCCGCATTTGCACCAACGGGGCCGGGGGAGAGACTTCGGGTTCGAACCCGTAACATCGGGTGGTGAGCGGATAGTGGTGATTGTCGCCCCATCTGGTACACAGAGGATGAGTCTCGAATCTGCTAGAGCCGCTCGCCATGGGGCACCCTCTGGGTCCGGCTAAGGTCTCGGAAGAGGCTCTCCAATCC
>Ga0209067_10000415_pt1 | contig 27620 bp, 21 predicted proteins | sample ColStrG_CSR_2013_FD_187199 | JGI IMG/M metagenome (GOLD analysis project Ga0209067, IMG submission 187199) | Freshwater sediment microbial communities in response to fracking from Pennsylvania, USA - Cold Stream Run_MetaG_CSR_2013 (SPAdes)... | ecosystem: Environmental > Aquatic > Freshwater >... | reverse complement strand
TGGACGACATGGGCTGCATAAAAACCTCATAGTGGACGTGAATAACAGAGTTCAATCCGCGCTCCGATAATTCAATTACTCTCACCTGAAGCCGGAAAGAACCGGGACAAAAACGGGCGAGATAGTCACACAGGGCCAAGACGCTCAACAATGAGGGAATTCCGCAGGCCCGTTATGGCGCCGGCGTTCCGATTTTCATTCAAAAAACCAGTTTTCAAGGGTATGTATCTGGCGCGCCACAGCGTCATTCCGACGTCACTTAAGTGCCACATAATCCAGCCATCTTTGGCAACATTCACGCGGTTTTTTATTGATTAAGAATCTCAAAAAATCAATTAGTTGTTGAGAATTATTGGGTCAATGACAGCACTGCGTCGAATTCACAACCAAATCAATTTTAAATTTGAATTGCGTCAAATTTTTCCTACACTTTTAAAATCGGAGTTGTAGTATTGCCCTGTCGTGTTGGTGCAATCGAACTTCCTGACAAAGTGTTCAAATCGGGGGCAGTGATGAAACTAATAACCATGGCATTTATGCTAGCTGGACTGACAATCGGCACCGCTGCGCAGGCAGGTGACGTTGGATTGTCCGGCGATCTGGGCACACTTGGTGTCGGCGTGCATTTGATCGTGCCTGTGCAGGACAATGTGCTCAATGCCCGTCTTGGATTCAACGGCGCCAATTACAGTTATTCCGGCTCGACCAGCGATGTTAATTACGACTTCAAACTGAAACTGCAAACCATCGACGCCCTGCTGGACTGGTATCCAATGAGTGGCAGTTTCCATCTGTCCGCAGGCTTATTCCATAACGGGAACAAGATTTCCTCCGTTGCCAAAGCTACCACGAACGGCAGCTATACCATCAACGGCAATTCCTACAGCACCAGCGAAGTCGGCGTGGTTGACGGTGCTGTCGAATTCAAATCGGCCGTTCCCTATCTCGGACTGGGCTGGGGCAATCCGGTAGGCAGGGAAAAAGGTTGGGGATTTACGTCGGACATGGGCATGATATTTCAGGGCACGCCCAACGCCAATCTGACCAGCAACGGCTGCGTCGCCAGCGCCCAGATCTGCGCGCAGTTTGCCAGCGATCTGAGCGTGGAAAATGTCAATCTGGAACAGAAAACCAATAACTTCAAACTGTATCCGGTAGTGCGGATCGGTGTGAGTTATTCATTCTGATTTTTTGCCGGCACTTCAATTCGGACTACCATCAGACCGGCGCGCAATCCATTGCGCACATTCTGGTTCGGAAACAGCACATATTCAGGCGCATCCCCTGCCGAATAAATCAACTCTCCATCGGTCGCAATCAGTTCACCCGGCTCAAACCGGGTGAAATTTTGCGTGCTGCCGTCAAAATTCAACTGAAATGCATCGCTGCGTTTGATTAATTCCTGCGCCACGCGAAATACCAGTGGTGCTGATTCACTGCGCCCGGCCGGAATTGCCAAACCGCTGCGCAACAGATCATGCAACGCGTGCCGGGTTGTGCTGAACTGGCTCAGATCGTTATTACCCAGCGCACCAATCTGCCCCAGTTCTGCAGTGCAGCTGACCGCCCCCAGATGCGCGCAGGTATACGAGCTGAAGGTGACGCTGGCATCCGGGTTCAGCACTGCAGCCTGAATACCGGCACTGCCGAGCCAGCGCACAAAGTGATCGTTATATGTTCCGGGAACAATGGCGAAGGTGGGATACACCGAAGCGCGGATCGCGGTATGCAGATCCAGATGCCAGCAGGTGGCGTTAGCGGCAAAAAACTGGGCAGTTGCCTGCATCAACTGATCTGCGCGCTGCGCTTCCCGGGTCTCGTTGTACTGTGTCCTGCCGGGCGTGAACAGGCGATTCAGGTCGATATCCATAAAACGTCTGGCCTGGCGGATGGCCTCGATATTGCCGATCACCAGCATCAGATCCACGCCGAGCTGCTGCGGCGTCCTGGACAGCTCGTCCATTAACAGCGCCATGATTTCAATCGGCGCAGTCTCATCACCATGCACGCCCACAGAAATCAGCAAACGCATGCGCGGTGCATCTGCACAGATTTGCAGCACACCTTCCAGCGGCTGCAACACGTTCAGGCCGGCATCGCCAAACGCACTTGCCAAAGACGAAAAATCACCCCGGGCAAATTGTTCGCAGACCTGATTCATTACACCGCGACCGCTGAAGCTGCCTCGGACAGCGCCCACACATCGAGTACGGCCGATTCCAGACCCGGCATCTCGTTGCGATTGGCGGTTTTAACCTGAATTCCCGCTTGCGTGAGCACCGCATTGATATGGTCAATTAACACCTGTGGCTGAAGCTGACCTGCCGGGACAGTTTTCAAAACCAGCTCCAATAATCGCTGCTGCGCCCGTCGCAAGGCCTTCAGGGCATGAGTACGCAGCGGAGTCACATGGGTTTGCATTAACACCGGCTCCAACTGGGCAATACCAGATTGGGCACGCAGCATCGAACCAATCTGCAGATACACAGCCAGATCCAGTCCGGTACTGCGTGGCGCAACCAGTGACGAGAACAGGAAATCGGCCATGTCGATCAGGGCTTCGACAGTCTGACAGGCTTTCGGGAACGGTTTGGTTTCCGTCACAAACTTCGACAACAGTGGCGCAACTTTTTCTGGCGACGCAAACAGCGCCGTCAGCTCGACCAGATTGGCAGCAGTGGTGCCGGCAGCAGAGGCATCATCCTGGGCCGAGAGCATGCCCTCGATCAGGGCACGCTGCAGAACACGACAGCGCGCATCTACTGATTTAGATACATCACGCGGTTCAAGCAGGGCGTATTCATCCAGTGTATTGAATAACGGAGCCAGGTTCAGCGCCGACCAGGCCTGCGCCCAGGCCAGTATGACGGTCGATTCAGCGACTTTATATTTGTCAGCCAGTTCGACCAGCATGACAGGTCCGCAACGGTTGACCGCCTCGTTGGCCAGAACGGTACCGAGTATCGGATTGGCGAGCGGGTGATCGAGGCTGTTTCTGGTCGCGACCAGCGGGTTCGGGAAATACGGGGTCAGTAATGATCTGGCCCAGCTGTGGCTGGTCAGCGGCAGCGCCGACAGAATTCCCTTGTAGCGGTTTTTGACATTGGCCACAACCACTGCAAGTTCAGGCGCTGTCAGGCCCTGCCCGGCTTCCTTGCGGCGATTGAATTCCAGTTCGGATGGCAACTGCTCCAGTTCACGCGACAGCACGCCTTCGGCTTCCAGTTTGCGTACCAGGCTGGCATACGCATCCTGCATGACTTCCTGCGCCTGGGCCTGTTCCTCGCGCACCAGCAGGCGGGTCTGCTGTGTGTTATCGCGCAACACCAGGTGTTCAATATCGAGCGTGATTTTATTGAGCACGTTGTTGCGTTCGGCTTCATCGATCACGCCGGCATTGACTTCGGTATCGAGCCAGATCTTGACGTTGACTTCGTGATCAGAGCAATCGACACCGGCCGAATTGTCAATCGCATCGGTAAATATCCTGCCGCCCTTGAGCGCAAATTCGATCCGGCCCGCCTGGGTAGCGCCAAGGTTCCCACCTTCGGCGACGACCTTGCAGCGCATCGCATTGCCATCGACCCGAATCGCATCGTTGGCGCGATCTTTGACCTGAGCGTGGGATTCAGTCGAGGCCTTGATATAAGTCCCGATACCGCCGTTATAAAACAGGTCTACTTTGGCCATCAGAATGATGTGCATCAGCTGTTCCGGTGTAACGGTTTTGGCATCAGTGTTCAACGCCTGCTGCGCCTGCAGTGACAGGGTGATGCTGCGTGCATCGCGCGGATACACGCCGCCACCGGCAGAGATCAACAGCTTGTTATAGTCTTCCCAAGAAGAACGCGGCAGGGCAAACAGGCGTGCGCGTTCATCGAACGAGGATTTGACGTCCGGTGTCGGATCAATAAAGATATGACGATGATCAAACGCGGCTATCAGTTTGACCTGGCGTGACAGCAGCAATCCATTACCAAAAACGTCGCCAGACATATCGCCGACACCAGTGACGGTAATGGGTGTGTTGTTGAGGTCATGGCCCAGTTCATAGAAGTGCCGCTTGACCGCTTCCCAGGCACCCTTGGCAGTGATACCGAGTTTCTTGTGGTCGTAACCGTTGGAACCGCCGGACGCAAAGGCATCGCCTAGCCAGAAGCCTCGTTCCACGGCGATGCCGTTGGCGATATCGGAGAATGTTGCCGTTCCTTTATCGGCCGCCACCACCAGATAAGGATCAGCCTCATCGTAACAAACCGTCTGTTCCGGATGGATGATTTTTCCCTGGCGACGATTGTCAGTCAGATCCAGCAGTCCGGCGATAAACAGGCGGTATACCGCTTCGCCTTCGCGGGCCACCATTTCGCGGGTTGACACGCCATTGCTGTCCCTGGGGACCATTTTGCAGACAAATCCGCCTTTGGCACCGGCCGGAACAATGACCGCGTTTTTCACCATCTGGGCCTTGACCAGACCCAGCACTTCAGTACGGTAATCCTCCATCCGGTCAGACCAGCGCAGGCCGCCACGCGCGACCGGACCACCGCGCAGATGCACACCTTCAAAGCGGCGCGAGAACACGAAAATTTCACGGAACGGACGAGGCTGCGGCAACCAGTTCAGTTTAGTGGTGTCGAACTTGAACAACACCGTATCGTTTACCTGCTTTTTCTGGAAGTACGATGTGCGGATCGTGGCCAGAATTAACTCGATCAGCGTGCGCAGAATATCTTCCGAGTCGGCGTGATTGATATCAGCCAGTTTCTCTTTAATCGCGATCAGATTCCGGGTGCCGACTTCGCGCTGCTGTGCATCCGATTCCGGATTGAAGCGTGTCTGGAATGCGTCGGTAATCTGACGCACATAATGGGCCTGCTTTTTCAGACAGTCCGCCATGTAGCGGATACTGAAGCGGCACCCGCCCTGCCGCCAGTAACTGGCGTAGGCGCGGATCAACTGCACTTCCATCGGACGCATCCCGGCTTCGATCACCAGTGCGTTCATGCGGCCATCTTCAGCTTCATCATTTAACAGCGACTCGAACAGTTCGCACGCGGCATCCGCCACGCCAGGCCGCATCAGTTTTTCGGCACTCGCATCGTCGAGCGACAGGCAGGTGACGTATACATTTTCAACAGCGCCAAAACCCAGTCCAATCTGGTAGGTTTGTTCGCGCTCGATGATGATGCCGGCATTATGCATGGCAGGCAGAATATTCGACAGAGATGGCACGCCGCCGACAGACTGCAGCCGGATGCTGACCGGGTCGAGTGTTTCAATATGTACCTTGATGCGCCGGGAACCGGCATTTTCAACGATGCCTGACAGGTCGTGAAACGCGGTAATGGGAGAGGTCACGGCAATATACTCGGCCGGCAATTCATTGCACAACTTGCGCAGCTCAGCACGGGTGGCGGCGTCATCGACCGCATCAACCACATTGTTAAACGTCGTATGCCAGCCTTCCAGCACGCCCAGCAGCGGCAGCTGAATATCGTTTTCCAGATCGAGATTCGGTTTTGCGGCTTTGGCAATCAGGTATAAACGCGCCAGCGGGCCATCGGAAACCAGCGTCTCAACGCGCACCGCTGAGGCACCCACCACTTCCTTTAAAGTCTCAGCCAGCGTTTCGGACAGGTTAGCGGAAAACAGTTCGCGCGGCATGTACATGAGCACGTTCAGGTGGCGGCCATACACGTCGCGGCGCGCAAACACCTTGGCACGCGGCTGCTTGTACAGTGCCACCGCGGCGCTGGACACCTCGGCCAGCCATTCCGGCTGCGCCTCGAGGACTTCAACGCGTGGCAGGGATTCAAGAATTTCCAGAAATTTCTCAGCGCGGAATCCTTCCGGACGCACGCCGGCAATCTGCAAAACCTTGGCAATACGCACACGTGCAAACGGCAAGTCAGCCAGCGCCGTAGCCGTAGCAGCACGCGAGAACAAACCTACCAGGCAGTGTTCGCCGAGCAGCACGCCCTGCGCATCGGTGCTTCGGATGCCGATGAAATCAAGCTGCTGATCCCGATACAACGTAGCCTGCACATCCGCCTTCACCACTGACAGGGTATTTTCCCGACCGAACAGCGTATCAAAATCACCGGGGATGCTTCTGAGGCAATCACCGTACACCGGATGCGATTTGTTTTTCAGCACGCCCAGCGCGCTCGACACGTCGCGCACCAGTTCGCGCGCCCCGGACTGCACCGCGTAATACACATAGCCAAACGTTTCAAATCCGATCTGATCAGCCCAGCGTAAAAAAGCCGCTGTTTCTTTTCCATCGGTGGCGCAGGCTTCCACCACCTCGGCCATCTGCATGATCTTGGCCGACAACGCCGGCGCATCACGGCGCACATCTGCAGCATCACCGACCGACAGTTTCAGGTTGTCAATCAGCGACTGCACATCGGCGTCATTCAGATGTTCGGATAATAAACAGAGCACTATCGATTCCAGACCGCCGGTCGGGTCCTGATGCGGTTTGGCGGTCTCTACCGTCGTGACCTTGCCAGACGCATCGCGCTGCACAGCCAGCACGGAATTCAGAATCGCGCGTGAAACGATGCGCTGATTGCGCAAGGACATGACGATGGAATCGACCAGATAAGGCATATCCGGGTTCAGGATCAGCAGCGCCGTGGCACGACCACCGCGTCCATCCTGATAGGCCAGCGTATTGATCTGGCAGCCTTTGGCCGGCGTCCACTGCGCGGCATGTGTAAAGGCTTCCCACATGACTGACGCCAGGCTGGCCGGCAGAATACCGGTCAGGTCTGCTTCCTCCAGTGAGGACAGCCAGGTCTCCAGCAAGGCACTGACCGAAGGATTGTTCTGGGCATTGTGCGCCTGGACCAACGTTAAGGTTTGCTTACGTAATTCTTGTGCTTGTGTCATTACATCCTCTTTGATAGATGGGCAGTTATTGGTAGTCGTATAAATTGGGTAAATTTAATATCCCACTCAACTCATTTAAGGCTGTTTGAACCTCAATAGCAAGGTCAGGATCAGCCAGATCTTCGGGTAAAAGTGTGTCACGGTAATGACGCTCCACCCAGCTTACTAATTGTGTGTATAACGTTTCAGTGAAGATCACGCCGCCGTGCATGGCGCTGGCCTGCTGATCGGTTAATGCAACGCGCAAACGCAGACAGGCAGGGCCGCCGCCGTTGCGCATACTCTGCCGCAGTTCAAAACTGAGCAGTTCGTTGATCGGTCCGCCACTGGCAATCATGCCCTGCAGATAATCGGCCACGTTACGATTTTCGCTGCACTCCTGGGGAACCAGCAGCGCCATTTTGCCGTCCGGTTTCAGCAATAACTGGCTGTTGAACAAATAGGAGGACACCGCGTCAGCAACCGAGACCAGTCTGGAGTCAACCCGGACCGGATAAAAATCGGCACCAAGCTGTTGCAGTGCAACACGGCACTGCTCGATACTGGACTGTTCATCAGCGAACGCTTCCTGATGATAAAACAGCACATTACCGCTGCCGACCGCAATCACGTCGTTATGAAAAACGCCCTGGTCTATCGTCTCGGGATTTTGCTGGACGAACAGCGCCTGGGCAGACCTCAATCCGTGCAGTCGCGCTACGGCCTGACTGGCTTCAAGCGTCTGGCGCGCAGGGAATTTTTTCGGGCCGGTAATCGAGGCATCGAACTCGCTGCGACCGTAGACAAATACTTCCACACCGGCCGCACCATGTTGCGCGCATAAACGGGTGTGATTGGCCGCACCTTCATCACCCAAAGCCGGCGTGCCTGGCAGCGCGGCATGCACGGCGAAATGTTTTTCGTCATGAAAAATCGCGCGCAGCGCTCTCTCGGTCTGGGTATGTTCAAACGACCGGTGCAATTTGTTATTCAGATTCGCAATCGTGAAATGGGTGCGTCCGTCTGCCGTATCAGCCGAAGGGCTGACGGTGGCCGCATTCGCTGTCCACATCGGCGAAGCCGAATACGCAGCAGCCAACAACACCGGGGAAGTACGTGCTGCCTGGTCAATGATCTGGGCATTGCTGCCACTGAACCCGAGCTGACGCAGCAATCGGAAATTGGGGCGATCATGCGGCGGCAGCAGCGCCTGGGCAAAACCGCGCTGTGACAGTGCGCGCATTTTTGCCAGACCCTGCAGCGCCGCTTCTTTCGGGTTGGAAGCACTTTTGATATTCGAGGACGAAGCCACGTTGCCGAATGACAGGCCGGCGTAGTTATGAGATGGTCCAACGAGTCCGTCAAAATTATATTCGCGGGTATTTTCCATATTAAATCTTTTTAAAGAGTGAAATTCAAACCGGGAGAGAGCTGCTTCGGCATTTCAGACAAGGCGGTTTCGATTGACGCTACCGGATAGGCACAGTAATCGGCCGCATAATAAGCACTCGGTCTGTGGTTGCCAGAATTGCCGGTGCCGCCAAACGGTGCAGTGCTCGCTGCGCCCGTTGTTGGCCGGTTCCAGTTAACCACACCGGCGCGGCTCTGCGACTGAAACTGCTGCCAGAGATGAGGATCGTCGCTCAGCAGTCCGGCCGCCAGTCCGTAACTGGTGCGATTGGCCTCGGCGATGGCCGCATCAAAATCGGCGACCCGCACCACCTGCAGCAGCGGCCCAAACCATTCTTCATCGGGAATATTGTTTGCGTCGGTCACGTCCACGATCCCGGCTGATAAAAATCCGGTGTTGGGCTGCAGATGACGCATGGCCAGCAGCGACCTGCCGCCTTTGGCGATCAATTCGGCCTGCGCATCCAGCAGGCGTTGCGCAACCGCTGCCGAGACCACCGGCCCCATAAATGGTGCCGGTTGCGCATCGCTTTTGCCTATGCCTATCGCTGCGGCAACCTGCACCAGACGATGAATGAATGCCTGTCCCTGTGCGGTATCCGGCACGATCAGACGGCGTGCGCAGGTACAGCGCTGACCGGCGCTGACAAAGGCTGAAAAAATCGTGTGGTGCACAGCTGCATCCAGATCTTTCACGTCCCACACCACGAGCGCATTGTTACCACCCATTTCCAGCGCCAGCATTTTTCCGGGCTGGCCGGCAAACTGTTTATGCAGAATCACCCCGGTCTGATAACTGCCGGTAAACAGCACACCATCAATATCGGTATTTCTGGACAGTGCGATGCCGGTATTTTTCCCGCCATTCACCAGATTCAGCACACCTTTTGGCAAACCGGCCTCGTTCCACAACTGGATCGTTTTGATCGCGGTTTGCGGCGCATATTCACTGGGCTTGAACACCAATGTATTACCGGCGATCAGCGCCGGAACGATATGACCATTCGGCAGATGACCGGGGAAATTATAGGGCCCGAATACGGCAAAGACACCGTGCGGGCGATGACGCAGCACCGCATCACCGTCAGCGACCTTGCTGGCCACGGTGCCGGTGCGCGCATGGTAGGACTGCACCGAAATGTCAATTTTATTGGCCATGGTCGCCACTTCAGTGCGCGCTTCCCAGAGCGGCTTGCCGACTTCCAGTGCGATCAGTTGCGCCAGCTCTTCAGTATGCTGCTTTAACAAATCCCGAAACCGGCCGCAAATCGCGATACGTTCATCCAGACTGGTTTGTGACCATGCCGGAAAACTGCGCCGTGCTGCGTTGCAGGCGGCATCGACCTCGGCCGCTGCAGCTTCCTGGCCTTGCCAGATCACTTCGCCGCTGGCGGGATTGATGACGTTAAAGTTTGCACCGGTGCCGGGATGCCAGGCACCATGAATATAATTGCTGAGTTGAGTTGTCATAAACGGTCTCGTTACTTGATAGGATTTAGGGACATGGTGCGCACCTCTGAATGCGCGCCCACATTCAGAGCCTGCTGCTGCGCCAGACTTAGCTGCAGTTGGCCGGCTGCTGGCGCGAGGTCACTGACGATGATGCGAAAATCGCGGATGTTGGTATTGGACACCAGCATGCTTAACGGTTCGTGAGCCGGTGTTGCCTGATCTGCTACGGTGACAACTTCACTGCTGCGCACCGAGCGCAATTCATTGACCCGTGCCTGCAATACCGGGCCGGCGTCAAAAATATCCACAAACCCTTCGTAGTACAGACCTTCCTGCTCCAGCAGTTTGCGCGCCGGCTCAGTAGCGGTATGAACTTTGCCAATCACATCCTGCGCGACTTTGGGCAGATAGGCCACGTACAGCGGATGACGCGGCATGAGTTCGGCGATGAAGGATTTTTTGCCGAGACTGCTGATATCGTCAGCGCGGTTGAAATCCATTTTGAAAAAGTGACGACCCAGGTTATCCCAGAATGGCGAGCTGCCATCCGGATGCTGAAAACCGCGCAATTCGGCGATCAGTTTTTCGCTGAACAGATGAGGAAACTGGGCGATGAATAAAAACCGGCATTTGGATAACAGCCTGCCGTTATTGCCGCTGCGGTAATCCGGATGCAGAAACAGCGAACACAGTTCGGCACAACCAGTCAAATCATTGGACAGATACAGCGTATCCATGCGCGAATAGACATTGAGCTCTTTGCTGGAATGAACCAGCGTACCGATCCGATAATTGTAAAAAGGTTCGTCGAGACCGACTGCGCTTTTGATGGCGCTCACGCCGACGATTTTTTTGGTGTCCGTATCTTCGAGCACAAATAAATAATCCCGCTGCTCTGGCGGGATTTTCTCGGCAAACGAATCACAGGCCACGGCAATGCGATTGGTTAACATGGCGGTGTCAGGTTTCAGCGTCGTCATGCCGTCACCAACCTGGGTAGCCAGATACATCAGGCCGTCCAGATCGTCGGGTTGAATTGCGCGTACTACTATCATGATGTGATCCTTTTCGTTGTACTTTACCAGGGCAGACACAGCACTGTGTCACCCGGCGCAACCTGGAGTGCGCGTATTTCCTCACTGCTCAGCTCAACCGGCTGGCCGGGTTGCAGCGCACCGGCATGAATCAAAATGGCGCGGAAATCTGCTTCTTTGTCGGTTGCCACCAAAAAAGGCAGCGAGCCGGCAGCGACGCCGCCGCTGCGTTCCTGCACCGCCAGTTTCAGCCCCTGCGTGAACGAATTTAAGGCATGCCGGCTGGCCTGCAGGATAGGTCCGCCGTCGAAAATATCGATAAAATCGTCTGCCGCAAATCCTTCCCCGGAGAGAATATTGAAAGGCACTTCACTCTCCTCGTGGACCTGCCCCATCGCCGCCTGCGCTTCGCCCGGTAAGAGCGGTACGTATATCGGATAGTGCGGCATCAGTTCGACGATCAGTGTGCGGTTGCGGGCTCCTTCAACCAGTCGCTCCGCTTCAAGAAAATCGACTTTGAAAAATTTGCGTCCCAGCGCTTCCCAGAACGGCGAGCGGCCGCCGTGATCAGTGTAGCCGGCCAGCGATACAAAAAAGTGATCGCTGAACCGTTGCGGCATACAGGCCGCATACATTAACCGGGCGCGTGACAGCAGTGTTGCTTCAGGCGTGTTCTGATAGTCGCGCTGCACGAAAAAACTGAGCAGTTGGGAATAACTGGTCAGGTCGGCGCACAGTGTCAGCGCATGCACGCTGTGACTGATATTCAGATCACGCGAAACCTGTTGAATGACATCGTTGCGGAACGAAAAAAATGTGCCGTTGGAACCGGCCATGGCCGCAATCGCGGCACTGCCAACCAGACTCTGATCGTCGGTATTTTCCAGCACGAACAGATAGCTTTCCTCACCCGGCATATCGATCTGACTGGCAAACGAACGCACCGACTGTTCGACAGCCCGTTCAATCCCGGCCCTGCTTTTTGCCATCGTGTGCACCCCCTGCGTCAAACCGGAAGCCAGTTTCAGCAGAGAAGGGGTATCGCGCGTTTGGGCCGGTCTGACGATGAGCATGGTGTGCCTGGTGATGAAGAACAGTTCAGGCGCCGATGATTTTTGCCAGGGCGCGCTGCAAGCGGGCAGCCGCGTCAGCAATCTGCTCGTCGCTGACGATCAGTGCCGGTGCGAAACGCAGCACGTCCGGACCGGCGATGAGCAGCATCAGACCCTGTTCCTGCGCGGCGGTAGTGATTTCTTTGGCCCGACCTTTCCATGCATCAGTCAGCTGTACGCCAAGCAGCAAACCACTGCCACGCACTTCTGCCAGAACCTGCGGATAGTGTTCAGCCAGACCCCGCAGCGCCTGTGTCAGCGAAGTTGAAGCCTGTTTGACCCGCTGCAAAAAGCTCGGGGTATTGATGTGGCGCAGCACGGTCAGCGCGACTGAAGCAGCCAGCGGATTGCCACCGTAGGTGGTTCCATGTGTACCAACGTTCAGGGCAGCGGCAAATTTATTGGTGGTCAGCATCGCGCCTATCGGGTAACCGTTACCCAGTGCCTTGGCACTGGTCAGCACATCCGGTGTCACGCCATAACCCATATAAGCATACAGCATGCCGGTGCGCCCCATGCCGCACTGCACTTCATCAAAAATCAGCAGCGCGCCGTGCTGATCGCACAACTCTCGCAATGCCTGCAGATATTCGGTGGTCGCCGGCATCACGCCGCCTTCGCCCTGCACTGGTTCTACCATCACCGCGCACACTTCATCGTTGATCGCCGCACGCGCAGCGTCGATATTGTTGAATTCAATGTGGGTCAGATCAGCCGGCAAAGGACCAAAACCTTCGGTGTACTTCGGCTGACCGCCAACCGAGACGGTAAACAGGGTGCGGCCGTGGAAGGAATTCACGCAGGAGATGATGCGTGTTTTATGCTCGTGGCCATTTTTTGCAGCGTATTTGCGTGCCAGCTTTAAGGCAGCTTCATTTGCCTCGGCGCCTGAATTGCAGAAAAATGCGCGATCGGCAAACGTGGCAGCGACGAGTTCACGCGCCAGTTCCAGCACAGGCTCATTGGTATAACCATTACCGACATGCCACAGTTTTTCAGCCTGCTGCTGCAGCGTCTGAACCACATCAGGATGGCAGTGCCCCAAACTGGTCACGGCGATACCGGCGGTGAAATCGAGATATTGACGCCCTTCCTGATCCCACAGGTCCAGACCTTTGGCACGCACCGGCACCATGCTCGACGGGGCATACGTCGGAACGATGACTTCGTCAAAAGTCGCTCTGGTTACAGGGGGAAAAGGGGGAGTGGTTTGAATAGGGTTGGATGCAGTCATGATCAGCCTCGGGTTATCTGGAATGGAGAGATTGTACGCAGCGCATCGGTCAAATTCTTTTAGAACTGCGACATAAATTTACATAAACGATTTACTGCTTGCGACTGTCGCCGCCAAAATCTCCGGACGCGATTTTACTTTGTTTTGGTGCATTTTTAAAAAGGTTTTAAATCAATATTGTCATCCTGTGCGCTCGTGCCGCGCCAGCCATTCAGCGTGCAGCATGCCCAGGATTACCGTGTCGGCTTTAACACCGTTGACGATCCAGCGCTCACGCAACAGACCTTCCTGCCGAAAACCGAGGCGCTGCAACGTTTTGAGGGAAGCCAGGTTTAAGGGATCGACATCGGCCTCGATCCGGTTCAGTCCCATATCGGTATAGCCCAAGCCGAGCAAAGGTTCCAGGGATTCATGCATAAATCCCTGTCCCCACTCCTCAGGATGCAGGTCATAGCCAATTTCTGCACGCCGGCACTGCCTATCGAGATGAAACAGACAGCAGGTACCAATCAGACTCTCATTGTCCCGACGCACCAGGCCAAACCGGACATAGTCGCCCGATGTCATCGCAGCGATGTCTTTCTCAATGAGCTCTGCAGCCTGTGCCAGAGCCGTCCAGTTTTTATAGCCGGTATAGCGGGATACGAGCGGATTCGAACGCAATCCCAGAATAGCCTGTTGATCTTTTTGGTTTAAAGGCCGCAACAGCAGTCGCTGCGTGTTGAGTGTGATGTGGTCAAATTTGTTCATGGTCTCGAAATAGTTTGTTGGGCAATAATATCACGGTAAAATACGGTCACTTTTCCTGTCTGCCTCCTAAAACAATCACTATATGGGCTGAGTCAATGTTCAGGTTCTTCATTTCCGTTTTACTGAGTCAGGTTCTTTTTTCCGCAGCGGCAATGGCGGACAGCAGTCGTCCCATCAGCATTTGTGTCGACGTTGATCCCCCACCACCCGGCATGATCAAACGTGACGCCAGTGGCAATAAAATCATTCCTGTAGAAGGGGCATCGGTAGATATTGTGCGTGCAGCTTTTGCGCACCTCGGTCAAACAGTTGTGTTCCAGGGCGATCTGCCGTGGAACCGTTGTCTGAAAGAGGTTGAACTCGGCAGCGTTGATTTTGCATTGGGCGCTTATTTCAACGAAGAACGCACTGCCATTTTTGATTATTCAGTGCATTACAGTACGCTTACCCCGCAAGTCTTTTATCTGGTGTCCAATCCGGTGATTGCCACAGTCGCTGACGATTTGAAAAAATATCGCGGCTGCGGTATCTACGGCTCCAGTTATCAGCACTATCAGCTGCAGGCCAAAGATCTGGATCTCGGCAGTGACTATGACTCCCTATACCGCAAACTGCTGGCGAAACACTGTGATTATTTTTTAGAAGAACTGGAAGCGGTCTATGACAGTTACACCGGTAAAAAATTTCTGGCCGAACCTTCAGTCCGACATTACACGGCTGAATGGGCCCAATCGCCATCGCGTCATCTGTTGACCGCAAAAAACAGCGCCAACTCGGCGCTGCTGGGTAAGATCAATGATGCTTTGAATTACGTATTGAAGTCGGGACAGGCCGAGCTTGCCTGGAAAAGGTATATGGGTGATTTGCCGTTCAGACCCTAGAATCAAGCCCTGGAATCAAGCCTTGTCGCGGGCCTCGATCGCTTCCCATTGTTCCAGACTTTTCAGCAGTAACTCGTCAATTTCCGCATAACGCCGATTTAACCTGTTCGCCTCATCCGGCTGGGTTTTATACAGATTCGCATCCTGCAGACGCTCGGTAATCTGTTGCTGTTCGGCTTCCAGTTTCGCGATCTGCTTAGGCAGTTCATCCAGCTCGCGCTGCTCTTTATAACTGAGTTTTTTTGTTTTGGTCTCGGTTTTCAACTCTGCTTTGGGGGCAGGTTTCGCTGCCGGTTTTGCCGCTGCCTTGCCATGTTCGCTTCTGGCATACCGCTCCCAGTCACTGAATCCGCCGATGTACTCACTCCAGCGCCCTTCACCCTCGGACACGATTACCTGCGTGACGACATTGTCGAGAAAGGCACGGTCATGGCTGACAAGAAAAACCGTACCGGTATAGTTTTCCAGCAGTTCTTCCAGCAATTCCAGCGTGTCGATATCCAGATCGTTGGTCGGCTCATCCAGCACCAGTGCGTTGGCAGGCTTCGCAAACAGACGTGCCAGCAGCAACCGGTTACGTTCACCACCGGACAGCGACTTCACCGGTGAGCGGGCACGTTCCGGTGCGAACAGAAAGTCATTCAGATAGGTCATGACGTGTTTTTTCTGGCCGTTGATTTCGACCCAGTCCGAACCGGGTGCGATCGTATCCATCAGCGTCGCCTCTTCATTGAGTTGCGCGCGCATCTGGTCAAAGTAAGCGACCTGCAGTTTGCTGCCCTGTTTAATCGTGCCGGAATCCGGCGTTTCTTCACCGAGTATCATTTTCAGCAACGTGGTTTTGCCGGCGCCGTTGGCACCAATCAGGCCGACTTTATCACCGCGCAAAATGGTGGCGCTGAAATCATTGACGATCACCTTGGCACCATAACTCTTGCTGACGTTTTCCAGCTCAGCGACAATTTTTCCGGAGCGCTCACCCGATGACACATCGAGCCTGACCTGGCCCTGCTGATCGCGTCGCGCCGTGCGCTGCCGGCGCAAATCTTCCAGACGGCGCACCCGGCCTTCATCACGGGTGCGACGGGCCTGCACGCCTTTTCTGATCCAGACTTCTTCCTGGGCCAGAAATTTATCGAACTTGGCATTTTCAACCTGCTCGTTTTCCAGCAGTTCAGCCTTTCTGGTCTGGTAGGTCGTGAAATTGCCGGGGAAAGAGAGAATGTTGCCGCGATCGAGTTCAATGATGCGGGTGCAGACGTTATCCAGAAAACTGCGGTCATGGGTGATCAGCAGCACGCTGCCTTTGAAATCTTTTAACAGACCTTCGAGCCACAGGATGGAGGAATAGTCCAGATGGTTGGTTGGCTCATCGAGCAGCAACACGTCCGGCGCACTGACTAATGCCACCGCCAGCGCAACGCGTTTTTTCATTCCGCCGGAGAGACTGCCGATCAGCGCGTCTTTCTGCAGATTCAAACGATCCAGCGTGGCCTCGACCTTGCTGTTCAGTCCCCAGGCGTCGGCGGCATCGAGTTTGAGTTGAATGTCGTGCATGCGCTCCATCAGCGCGTCATCGTCATCACCACCAAACTGACCGCTGATGGTTTCATATTCTTTCAGCAGTGCCGGCAATTCGCCCAGGCCCTTGGCGACTACATCAAATACCTGGTGGGTCGGATCAAACAGCGGTTCCTGCTCCACATAGGCAATGCGCAGGTTCTGTTGCATGACCAGCAGACCGTCATCGAGTTTGGACTGGCCGGCGATCACTTTCAGCAGCGAGGATTTGCCGGTGCCGTTACGACCGATCAGACCGACCCGTTCGCCGGTTTCTATCGAGAATTCTGTGTGATCAAGGAGGGCAACATGGCCGAAAGCCAGTTGTGCATTGGAAAGGGAAATGACTGCCATAACGTTCTCTAACGGCCGGGGAGGCGCGCTCAATCTAAGTATAAAGGCAGCATTGTACCGATAACTGGGCACTGCATTTGCCTTTATCGGGCAGGTGGCGGGCGAAAAAGCGGGGAAACCCTTATATCTTTCCGGCTTTGACAAGAAAATAATGCCAAGGTTGTGGTTATGGCATCGTTGTTAATTTTCCAGCCAAAATTGCCAGCGCATCATTTCTCGCCACACCGCTGCAATCCTTACCGCAATCACCTGACCTACCAATCCCATTCAATATCCAACCTGAGACTTAAGAGAGAGCAACCATGAAACCTGCCCGAACTGCATTGATTTTTTTATCTGCCGGCCTGATCTGCACAGGCGTTTTTTCCGCTGACGAAACCATCGTCAAAATTGGCCACGCCGGCCCAATTTCAGGCAGCGTCGCCCACTTGGGCAAAGACAATGAAAACGGCGCGCGTATGGCAATCGAAGAACTTAATGCCAAAGGCACACTGATCAACGGCAAAAAGGTACAGTTTGTGCTGGTCGCCGAAGACGATGCCGGCGATCCGAAACAGGGCACGGCCGTGGCGCAAAAGCTGGTCGACGCCAAAGTGAATGGCGTGGTGGGGCATCTCAATTCCGGTACGGCGATTCCGGCAGCAAAAATCTACAGCATGGCCGGCATCCCGCAGATTGCGCCCTCGGTGACATCGCCCAGCTATACCAATATGGGTTACAAGACCGCATTCCGCATCATCGCCAACGACAGTTTCAACGGCAACATGCTCGGCGCTTATGCCATCAACAATCTGAACGCCAAAACCATTGCGGTGATTGACGACAGAACGGCTTTCGGGCAGGGCCTCGCCGATCAGTTTGTCAAAGGCGCGAAGGCGGCTAATCCAGCCGTCAAAGTTTTACAGAGACAATTCACCAACGACAAGGCCACCGATTTCAATTCCATCCTCACTGCAATCAAGGCCGGCAAACCGGATGTGATCTTTTTTGGCGGCATGGATGCGGTGGGCGGACCGATGCTGCGCCAGATGAGAGCACTCGGTATCAACAGCAAATTTTTGGGGGGCGATGGATTGTGTACTGAAAAAATCACCACACTGGCAGGCGAGGCGCTGGGCAATGATCAGGTCTATTGCGCAGTGGCCGGTGGCGTACTCGATGCGAATAAAAAAGGCATGGAAGAGTTTAAGCAGACTTACAAAAAACGCTTTGGCGTGGACGTACAGATTTATGCGCCTTACACCTACGATGCAGTCATGACGCTGGTCGATGCCATGCAGCAGGCCAAATCTTCCAACCCCGACATCTACCTGCCATTCCTGCAAAAAATCAATCACAAAGGCATCACTGGCGACATTTCTTTCGATGCCAAAGGGGATCTGAAAAGAGGATTACTGACGCTGTATACCTACCGGAACGGCCAGCGCACCGAACTGAGCGTCATTCAATAGATTGCATCCGGACGCTACATTTTCAGTAAAGTCGGCGCGCGCATCTGCAAAATATCCTGCATCCGTACTTCAATTCCCTTCAGGGTGTACGGATGCGTCAATATATAAAACTGATTATTTTTCACCGCATTCAGCGTGGCAAGAGCCACTTCTTCGGTACTGATGCCATGCTGCACGGCGTCCAGCACGGCCATGCCGACCTGGGCGCTGACCGGGTCCAGTTTTCCAACCTGACTGCGATCGTCGCTGGGCCGATGCCGCTCGGAATCCGTGATGCGCGTTTTGACCCAGGCCGGACACAGCACCGACACATTGATTTTTGCGCCACGCAAGTTCAGATCATGGTGCAACCCTTCCGATAACGTCACCACGCCGAATTTGCTGACATTGTAAGCCGCCAGTGAGGGTGCCGAAATCAGGCCGGCAACCGAGGCCGTATTAACGATATGCCCTTCTTCTCCCAGCGCGAGCATGCGTGGAATAAAAGCGCGCAACGCGTGCGTGACGCCAAACAGATTGATGCCCATCAACCAGTTCCAGTCCTGCTCAGTGGTTTCCCAGGCATTTTTAGCCAGCGCCACACCGGCATTATTCACCAGCAGATGCACATGACCAAACGTGCTGAAGGCCAGGTCGGCCAGTTTTTCAACCTGCTCCGAGTCCGACACGTCAGTCATATGCCCGATTACGTCAGCCCCACCCTGCTTTAATTCGTCGACGGTTGCAGCGAGCCTGGCAGCGTCGATATCAGCCAGCACCAGTTTCATGCCCTGCGCGGCACATTGCAGGGCGATGGCCTTGCCTATGCCCTCGGCAGCACCGGTAATGACTGCGATTTTATTATTCAGATTTTGCATGATGACTTTCTGTTAGCGATAACTGATTAAACTGGGGTCGGCGTGCTGCTCCAGATGCGCGACGCTGTTGATTCCGACCAACTTGAGTCGTCCATGTTTTTTCAGCAGTCGGGTGACGCTGCTGTTTAACATGGTCGACAGCAGATGCAGTAAATGGCTATCGGGAATCGACAGCAATTTCTGGCAGGCGACGGTTATCGGGCCGGCGGAGCTGAAGACTATGCTGTCGATATCATCAGAAGCCAACCGGTCCATACTGCCATGCACCCGCTCTTGAAATCCAAGCCAACTTTCAGCATAGTCAGCGTCATGCGCACCGCTCATCCAGCGCAACAGTGCCTGATCAAATAATTTTTCGAAGACGGCTCGCGGTTGTTCCTGTTTCGACAAAAAGTGAGTCAATTGCGCAGCGCTGGAAAATTCCGGATAGCTGACCCGCAGCACCTGGATATGATCAAACTCATTCAATCCGACATCGACTGACTGCGGCAACCTGGCGCCGTAACCTTCCATAAACGCTTCGGCGCTCTGCCGCTGCCGGTGCATGTCGCCCAACTTGAGTTGATCAATGGGCTGCCTGGTCTGCTTCATCCATTGTCCCAACAGGAAGCACTGACGCAGACCGAGTTCAGAAAGTTGATCGTAATTTTCTGAGCCGAAGCTCGCCTGGCCGTGTCGAGCCAGATAGATATTTGCCATATGCAATCAGTAAAAATTGGTTTATGAGTTCAGGCAATCAGGCGCAGACAACGCTGATGCATATAGTTAGTCATCGTTACAAAGCCGGCGAACTGCGGATTGCTGGTCTGCCCATGATGAAAGCGATAGTAAATCTGCTGAATGATAATCGCGAGCCGGAACAATCCAAAGACCACATAAAACTGACTGTGATTATTTTCAAATCCCATTTTTTCGCTGTAATACGCCACCACTTCGGCGCGCGTCAACATGCCGGGCAAATGCGTGGGCTGGCGTCGCATGCCGAGAAATATCGGGTCATCATCGCTCTGCGCCCAATAGGCCAGCGTATTGCCCAGATCCATCAGCGGATCACCTATGGTTGCCATTTCCCAGTCCAGTACGCCAATGACTTCCAGTGGATTGTCCGGATTCAGCACTACATTATCAAAGCGGAAATCGTTATGAATCAGGCAGGTGGCCGCATCGTGCGGCGGTTTGTTTTGCTCCAGCCACGCGACGATTTCGGAAAAGTCGGCTGAATTTTCGGTTTTGGCCTGCAACGCGCGCTCGGCCCATCCGCTTAACTGACGCTGCACATACCCTGCGCCGCGACCCAAACCCTGCAAGCCGGCAGTCTGGTAATCAATCTGATGCAGGGCAATCATTTTATCGATCACGTTCAGACACAGTGTCTTCACCTGAGATGGACTGAGCTGCAGCGCATCGGGCAGATTTTTGCGTGGAATGATGCCGTGAATGCGTTCCATCACGTAGAAATCACAACCCATGATGTTGGCGTCATCACACATCGCCAGAACTTTCGGCACCCAGGGATAGACCGGATACAGTGCCTCCATCAGCCGCGCTTCGCGCAACATGTCGTGAGCCGATTTCGCTTTATGTCCGATTGGAGGGCGGCGCAATATCAGAGCACGATCCGGGTATTCCAGCAGATAGGTCAGGTTGGACGCGCCGCCGGGGAACTGGGTCAGTTGCGGCACACCGTGCAGATCCAAACCGGCCTGATTCAAAAAGGCGGTAACCGCTGCAACCGGAAGCTCTTCTCCTGCGCGCACTTTCCCAGCCTGGTCTAATAACTCCATGTACTTTCCTTCTTATCTGGATGGGCGATACGGTTTCAATTCGAGCTTGGCTATCATGCTGCGATGGACCTCATCCGGACCATCGGCCAGACGCAACACGCGCGCATGGGCAAACATCGCGGCGAGCGGCGTATCGCTGCCCACGCCGGCTCCGCCAAAAATCTGAATCGCCTGATCAATCACCATTTGTGCCACGTTTGGCGCCACAACTTTGATCTGTGCGATTTCACTCATCGCTGCCTTGACGCCGACAGTGTCAATCATCCACGCCGCCTTCAGCGTCAGCAAACGGGCCTGTTCAATCGCAATGCGCGCATTGGCAATGATGTCCTGATTGCCGCCAAGCTCGGCCAGCGGTTTGCCAAATGCAACCCGGGTTGTTGCGCGTTGACACATTAATTCCAGTGCACGTTCTGCCGCACCGATAGCGCGCATGCAATGATGAATCCGCCCAGGACCGAGACGGCCCTGGGCAATTTCAAAACCGCGTCCCGAACCGGCGATGATGCTGGTGACCGGCAGGCGGACATTGGTGAAGCTGACCTCGCCGTGACCGTATGGTTCATCCTGATCTCCGAAGACAGACAGCATGCGTTCGATCTTCACGCCAGGTGCATCCATCGGTACCAGCACCATGGAATGCCGGGCGTGCTTTGACGCGGTCGGACTGATGTCCGACAATCCCATGAATATCACCACACGACAGTCCGGATGCCCTATGCCGGTACTCCACCACTTCATGCCATTCAATACAACCTCATCGCCTTCAACCAGCGCGGTGGCCTGCATATTGGTCGCGTCGGATGACGCCACGCCCGGTTCGGTCATGCAGAACGCCGAGCGAATCTCGGCGTTCAGCAGAGGTTGCAACCACTGTGCCTGCTGTTCTTTGGAACCGTATTGAATCAGCACTTCCATGTTGCCAGTGTCGGGTGCGTTGCAGTTAAACACTTCAGGCGCAATAAAGGAGCGGCCCATGATTTCGGCCAGCGGTGCGTAATCGGCATTGCTCAGCCCTGCACCGTGGTCACCGTGCTCCGATTTTGCCAGGAACAGATTCCACAAGCCGGCGGCTTTGGCACGGGCTTTCAGTTCATGCATGACCGGCGGGACGGTCCACGGACGCTCACCACGTTTGAGCTGATCGAAATACGGCTTTTCGGCCGGGATAACAAATTCGTTCATAAAGTCCTGCAGGCGCCTGATGTAAGACTGCGCGTTGCTGGAATAGGCGAAATTCATGGAGTGCTCCGAAGTAGGTGCAGTGAAGTGGAAAGAGAGAAATGCTGACCATTCTATAAGGCAAACTTATGATCAGTGTGAAGTTTGTCGGCATTAGCAGACAAATTCTAAAAAATAGCGACTGGTGTGACCAACAGGAATCGAACCTGTATCTAATTCTTAGGAGGAACTTGATCTATCCGTTGATCTATGGTCACACACGCATTCCAGTGCCCAGACGACTGCAGGCACGGGAGGACGCTATTTTACATGCTTGTGAGCGGAAGGTGAATGTCTGGCAATGAAAAAAGGAATGCGCCAGACAGATCGATCGATCCCCCAAAAAAACAAACCAGCCGGAGCTGGTCTGTTTTGGAACTGATTTGCCTGATTCTATTTCGTCGTTTGAGCGGGTGCCGATGACGGCGCTGCCGTATCCGTCGGAGCTGTCGGCGCCGCTACCGGTTCAGTCAAAAGCGGTGCCGGTTTCACTTCCTCCACTTTCACCGTTGCAGGCACAAACTCAACATGCGCCGGGACAGCCTTTTCCATAGGCAGCAAAGGCACCAGCAGCAGCGCAACGATATTGATGATTTTGATCAGCGGGTTAATTGCAGGGCCTGCCGTATCTTTATATGGATCACCAACCGTATCGCCGGTTACCGCCGCCTTATGTGCTTCAGAGCCTTTGCCACCGAAGTGACCGTCTTCAATGTACTTCTTGGCATTGTCCCAGGCACCGCCACCGGTAGTCATGGAAATAGCGACGAACAAACCGGTAACAATGGTACCCATTAACAATCCACCCAGTGCAGCTGGTCCAAGCAACAGACCAACCACTACCGGCACCACAACGGGCAACAGTGATGGCAATATCATTTCCTTGATTGCCGAACTGGTCAGCATATCGACGGCCTTGTCGTATTCCGGCTTGCCGGTACCATCCATAATGCCTTTGATTTCTTTAAACTGACGCCGCACTTCAACCACCACTGCACCGGCAGCACGACCAACCGCTTCCATCGCCAGTGCGCCGAACAGGTAAGGAATCAGACCGCCAATAAATAATCCGACGATGACGTTCGGATTCGACAGATCGAAGGTGACACTTTTGCCGACTGATTCCAGCGCGTGGGTATAGTCAGCGAATAAAACGAGTGAGGCCAGTCCGGCAGAACCGATGGCATAACCCTTGGTTACTGCCTTGGTGGTATTGCCGACGGCATCCAGTGGATCGGTTACTGCGCGAACCGATTCTGGCATTTCAGACATCTCCGCAATACCGCCGGCGTTGTCGGTGATCGGACCGTAAGCATCGAGCGCCACCACAATCCCGGCCATCGACAACATTGATGTCGCAGCGATTGCAATACCGTACAGGCCGGCCAGATGATAGGAAACCAGAATCGCCACACAGACGGCCAGCACCGGATATGCAGTCGATTTCATCGATACGCCCAGACCGGCAATGATGTTGGTCCCATGGCCTGTTGTGGAAGCCTCGGCAATATGCCGTACCGGATGAAAATCGGTGCCGGTATAGTATTCGGTGATGTAGACCATCAGACCGGTCAGCACGATACCGACTACCGTCGACAACAACATCGGCATGAACTGGTCTTCAGGCAAAAACAGTTTGGTTACGACGGCAAATCCGATCAGTGACAAACCGGCTGCCCACCACAATCCCGTGTACAGGGCTGACATGATTTTTTTGCCGGGCTTGGCCTTAACCATCGAGCAGCCGACGATGGAGGCAATAATCGATACTGCGCCCAACATCAGTGGATACAACGCCGCCTGCGCACCCATGTGCGGCATGAGCAGAGCGCCGAGCAGCATCGTCGCAATCAAGGTTACAACATAAGTTTCAAACAGATCGGCAGCCATGCCAGCGCAATCGCCCACGTTATCACCGACGTTGTCGGCGATCACGGCAGGATTGCGCGGATCATCCTCCGGAATACCGGCTTCGACTTTACCAACCAGATCGGCGCCAACGTCGGCACCTTTGGTAAAAATGCCGCCACCGAGACGGGCAAAAATGGAAATCAGCGAGGCACCAAATGCCAGCCCTATCATGGGTTTCAACATGTCATGCTGATTGAAATTGTCACCGGCGCCGTTGACCAGCATCCAGTAAAACAGACTGACACCCAGCAAACCCAGTCCAACCACCAGCATGCCTGTGATTGCGCCGCCCTTGAAGGCAACGTCCAGAGCCGGATTGACGCCCTTGGTCGCGGCCTGGGCGGTGCGCACGTTGGCGCGCACCGAGACATTCATGCCGATGAATCCGCAGGCACCAGATAAAACAGCGCCGATTAAGAATCCGAATGCTGTCAGCTTGCCAAGCAAGGCGAAAATAACGACAAATAAAATCACCCCGACAATGGCGATGGTGCGATATTGACGCGCCAGATAAGCTGATGCACCCTGCTGAATCGCCGCTGCAATTTCCTGCATGCGCGCATTTCCTGCATCCTGTTTCAAGATCCAGGCACGCGAAACCAATCCGTAAAGAACTGCCAGCACGCCACATCCGATTACAAACCACAAGCCTGTTACCATTGTCAATCTCCTTTTTATTATAAAAATGATGATTTCTTGAACAGCGATTTATACTACGGCAAACAACGATTTACTCTACGTGAATTTAAGAATTGAAAACAGAAAACAACAAACTGCACAGTGCATAAAAAAAGCGGACATTTAAGTCCGCTTCAGTCTAACTTTCCAATGCCGCGAATGCTTTGTCGCGGATCAAGTCGACCGCTCCCACACCATCAATCTTGCGATATTTCGGCGCACCCGGGCGACCTGACCTGGCCCACTCACCGTAATAATTAACCAGCACTTCAGTCTGATTGTGATAAACAGCCAGTCGCTTGGTGACAGTCTCTTCCTTATCGTCGTCACGCTGGATCAGTTCTTCACCGGTGACGTCATCTTTGCCGTCGACTTTGGGCGGATTGAATTTGACATGATACGTACGACCAGAGGCAGGATGCACGCGGCGGCCGCTCATGCGCTCAACGATGGCACTGTCAGGCACTGCTATTTCCAGAACATAATCGATTGCGACGCCGGCCTCTTTCATGGCGTCGGCCTGGGGAGTCGTGCGTGGAAAGCCGTCAAACAAATAACCGTTGGCGCAATCACTTTCTTTCAGACGGTCTTTAACCAGGCCGATAATCAGGTCATCAGAGACCAGTCCACCCGCGTCCATAACCTGTTTTGCAGCGATACCCAGCGGCGTGCCGGCCTTGACAGCAGCACGTAACATGTCGCCAGTGGAAATTTGTGGGATGCCGTATTTTTCTTTGATATGGTTTGCCTGCGTGCCTTTACCAGCTCCGGGTGGGCCTAACAAAATAAGACGCATATTATTTTCCTTAAATTCAGTTTTCAGTATTTTGACTATGGCTTGATGCGGCGTGAATTTTTGTTCATTTTAATTTCACATCAAGGCGCAAAACTTACCATAAATAATCATTTAAAAATTGCTTATCTGGGCAAGTGTATTCGATTTGGTCAGAAACTTGCATTGAAATGAGAGATCGGCCTCGGTCATTCACGCAAAACGTCCAGAAAATTAACCTTTTTTTATCGCAATTGCAAGGCTAATTCCTGCCGGTCTGCAGATAATATTGCTGCACTCGCAGCAAATCTTCCGGCGTATCGACTCCGGCCAGCGGCACATCCGGCGTCACATGGACGGCAATGGGATAACCATTCCAGAGCACCCGCAGCTGCTCCAGCACTTCACTTTTTTCCAGAGGCGCGACTTCCAGCGTGGCGTATTTTTGCAGGAAACCATTGGTGTAAGCGTAGATGCCGATGTGACGAAACACGCGGTAATCCGGCGGCATCACGGTTTTGGAAACAGCAAATCCATCCCTGTTCCAGGGTATCGTGGCGCGGGAAAAATATAAGGCACGGCTATGTTTATCCAACACGACCTTGACGACATTGGGATTAAAGGCTTCTTCAGCAGTACTGATGGGATGCGCAGCAGTCGACATCTGCACACCATGATGAATCTGCGCGGCGGTGGCGGTAATCAGTGCCGGTTCGATCAGCGGTTCATCTCCCTGCACATTCACAATCACGGCATCGTCGGGTAATCCCAGTCCTGCGGCGACTTCCGCAATCCGATCCGTTCCGGATTGGTGATCCGTGCGGGTCAAATAAGCCTGAATTCCATGCCGCGAACAGGCTTCAAGAATAGAGATGTCGTCACATGCCACTGCCACCAGTTCTGCGCCCGAGAGCATGGCCTGCTCAGCGACGCGCACCACCATTGGTTTTCCGCCCAGATCGGCCAGGGGTTTATTGGGCAGGCGGGTTGACGCCAGACGGGCCGGGATAACGACGTAAAATTTATTACTGCCATTAAAGGTGGTGGTATGCAGCAGGGTCATTTGCTTGACTGATCAATAGCAGAATCGTTCAGATCGCGCGCCTGATCTACCCACATGATGGGGATGTCATCTCTGATCGGATAGGCCAGACGGTCGCCTTTGCAGATCAGTTCTTTGGCAGCCTTGTCGAGCACCAGCGGGCCTTTACACAGAGGGCAAACCAGAATGTCTAATAATCGGGGGTTCATACGCGGGTCCTCATGTCAGTGCAGTTTTTTCAGGAGACCATCAATGAGGCCTGCTTCCAGTTCAGCTTCTACGGCAACAACCCAGATGCGCGGGTCATCAGAAATGTCGTTGAGCTGCCTGCATTTTACTGCATCCTTTTCTGTAATCAGAATCATATCTGCAGATAAATTTTTGAACGGGTTGTCCAGAAAGTCAAAATGATCTGCCAGGGGCACAGAAGAAAAGCGCAGGCCGTGATGGCGTAACATGGAAAAAAAACGCTCCGGATTACCGATGCCTGCTGCGGCAGTGATCTTTAATGCCGGATCAATCTGATTCAATAATCTGCACTGATCTGCGTGCATCAACTGTTTTGCGCAACTTCCGGTCAGTTGCATACGGACCGTATCCGAAGGCAAATCCGCACTGACTGATTCGCCCGAATTCAAATTGACTACCGTAAAATCACGCCTGCGGCTCAACGGTTCACGCAGCGGACCTGCAGGCAGCAGCCAACCGTTGCCTGCTCCGCGCGAGTCAAACAGCATGATCTCGATATCCCGATACAACGCCAGATGCTGCAGTCCATCGTCTGAAACGATCACATCAACATCCGGAAATGCCGCAAGCAGACTTCTGCCTGCGTCCACCCGATTTCGACCGACCACGACCGGACATCCGCTGTGCTGGGCAATGAGCATCGGCTCATCGCCTACATCTTTGCTGTGAGAATCCAGCGACACGACCTGTGCCTGGCTTTGCCGACCGCCGTAGCCGCGCGAAATAACTCCCGGCTGATAGCCGGCCTGCTTCAACTGATTTAACAACCAGATAGTCAAGGGCGTTTTACCGGTGCCGCCAACAAAAATATTACCGACCACGATCACCGGCACCGGCAGACGATGCTGTATCAGCCAACCCTGGCGATAAAAAAAGCTGCGCAGGCGAACCAGCACTTCAAACAGCAGAGACAATGGCCAAAGCAGCCAGGCCACCAGGCCGCGACGCATCCATGCATGCATGAGTGCTGCGGCCAGAGTATTGCGAGTCAT
>Ga0209067_10000414_pt1 | contig 27690 bp, 23 predicted proteins | sample ColStrG_CSR_2013_FD_187199 | JGI IMG/M metagenome (GOLD analysis project Ga0209067, IMG submission 187199) | Freshwater sediment microbial communities in response to fracking from Pennsylvania, USA - Cold Stream Run_MetaG_CSR_2013 (SPAdes)... | ecosystem: Environmental > Aquatic > Freshwater >... | reverse complement strand
GAGACCAGGACGTTGATAGGCTGGGTGTGGAAGCGCAGTAATGCGTTAAGCTAACCAGTACTAATTGCCCGTAAGGCTTGTCCCTATAACCTTGACAGGTGTAGGCTACAAGAGTGTTTGTTGCCCAGTTTGTTTGCGCAATCACATCACATCAATAAAAACAATGAACAACTAAAACAAGACACCCTCTACTGCTTCTTCCCAATTGGATTTGTTGCGATGACCAGAACAACGGCCGCCACAGCAAATCAACCCGTCATGCCTGATGACCATAGCGAGTTGGTCCCACCCCTTCCCATCCCGAACAGGACCGTGAAACGACTCTGCGCCAATGATAGTGCTGCAACCAGTGTGAAAGTAGGTTATCGTCAGGCTGTTTTACTAAAAAACCCCCGTTGTTAATCCAGCGGGGGTTTTTGCTTTTTATTTGTCCGATTCAATGACATTCCACAGAATTAGATTATTCAGGAAATGAATTTCCTGATACGCTTCAATTTTTTGGAAAAATCGTTATTTCAATGATTCCATGGTTAGAAACAGATTCGCCCTTCCCTCCGGTAGATTCCGCGCTGAATGAAGATGACGGCGCAGCCGGTCTGCTTGCAGCCGGGGCTGACCTGTCACCGCAGCGGTTGTTAAGTGCATATCGACAGGGCATATTTCCCTGGTTTTCAGAGGGTCAGCCTATATTATGGTGGTCGACCGACCCACGGATGGTATTGATGGTTGAAAAGTACAAAGTTTCAGACAGTCTCAAGAAAACAATCCGGAAATTGCAAAAAAATCCTTTGGTTGAATTTAAATTCGATAGCGCATTCGAAGCAGTGATGCGTGCCTGTGCCGAACCACGCAGAGACGACCGGGGAAATCTGCATGGCACCTGGATTACTGAGCCAATGATTAATGCCTATACTGAATTGCACCGAAGGGGATATGCGCATTCGACCGAAATGTGGGTCGACAAAAAATTGGTGGGCGGTGCGTATGGCATCTGCATAGGTCGCATGTTCTATGGGGAGTCGATGTTTTGTAAGGTAACTGACGCGTCGAAGGTGGCATTTGCGCACCTGGTATATTTTTTGAAATCGCAGCAGGTACAGATGATCGATTGCCAGCAACAAACAAGGCATTTGGCATCAATGGGCGCAACGCCAATTCGGCGCAAGGAATTCATTAAATGGATCACAACTGCTGTAGATCAACCGGCAATCGCGGAATGGAAAATTATCGGAGCGGGAGTGTAGTGTGACTCAATTAAATGATCTGCCACTGAATATAATTCAGTTTTATGCCACCGCCCCATATGCGTGCAGTTACTTGGACAATCGCCTGGCACGGTCACAGGTAGCGACACCACCTCAGTTAATTCAGGCCGAGGTTTATTCCAAACTGGTCAAGAATGGGTTTCGCCGTAGCGGTGAATACACCTATCGCCCTTATTGTGACGATTGTCAGGCCTGCATTCCGTTGCGGGTGAAGGTCGCTGAATTTATACCGAACCGCAGTCAGAAGCGGGCACTGACGCAGCACGCGGGATTGTTGGCCACGACCCATGACCTCAGCTTCGTACCGGAACATTATGATTTGTACCAGCGTTACCAGCAATTCCGCCACTCGGGCGGCGGCATGGACCAGGACAGTCGAGAACAGTATGTTCAGTACTTGCTGCAAAGTCGGGTCAATACACAGTTAATTGAATTCCGGGATGCTCAACATGAATTGAAAATGGTCAGTCTGATTGATGTCCTCGATGACGGTTATTCTTCGGTTTACACTTTTTATGATCCCGATAAGTCAGCTTCATATGGTACATATAATGTTCTGTGGCAGATCGAACAGGCACGCAGGGCCAATCTGCCTTATCTGTATCTGGGATACTGGATCAGGGAAAGCCGGAAGATGGCATATAAATCCAATTTCCGACCTTTTGAATCCTTTGTTAACAACGAGTGGATTGCGGAAGATCGCATTAACCTTTCCTGAACTGATCTCCATTTCATCTCAAATAAATCCGGCACCGCCCGGACCCACACCACATGCCTACTAAGCTTTTTTATGCCGCCGCCCGCCCGTTTTTGTTTTCCCTGGATGCCGAACAGGCACACAATCTGACGCTGTCGCTGCTGAAAAAAAGCGTCGGATTTGGTTTGGGTCATTTGCTGCGATCTCCTTCATCCGATCCGCGACAGGTTATGGGCATCAGGTTTCCGAATCCGGTAGGACTGGCCGCCGGGCTCGACAAAGACGGCAAATATATTGATGCTCTGGCGGCGTTGGGTTTCGGATCGATTGAAATCGGAACGGTAACTCCGCGCGCTCAGCCTGGCAATCCGATACCGCGCATGTACCGTCTGCCACAGGCGAATGCGATTATCAACCGTATGGGATTTAACAATGGCGGTGTCGATGCCTTCGTTGCCAATGTTCAGCATTCCCGCTTTTTCCAGGAAAAACTGGGTGTATTGGGCTTGAATATCGGGAAGAATGCCGACACGCCGATAGAAAAAGCTGCCGATGATTATCTGCATTGCCTGGAAAAAGTGTACCCGTACGCCAGCTATGTTACGGTCAATATCTCGTCACCGAATACCAAAAATCTGCGCCAGTTGCAGGGAGCCAGTGAACTCGATGAACTGTTGTCGAAATTAAAAGGCGCGCAGCGGCGTCTGGCTGATCAGCATCAGCGTTATGTGCCGCTTGCATTAAAAATTGCCCCTGATATCGATGCGGAGCAGATCAAACTGATTGCCGATAATCTTCTGCGCCATCAGATTGACGGCGTAATCGCAACCAATACAACTCTCAGCCGCGATGCGGTATCCGGTCTGCCTTATTCAGAACAGGCTGGCGGATTATCAGGAGCGCCAGTACTGGAATTGTCGAACAAGGTAATTCGGGGATTAAGAGCGGAAGTGGGCGACGCGATTCCCATCATCGGTGTGGGAGGCATTATGTCCGGCGCGGATGCGCAAAGCAAGATTGCTGCCGGCGCCAAACTGGTCCAGCTTTATTCGGGACTAATCTACAAGGGACCTGCACTCATCCGTGAATGTGCCGCAGCACTGAAACAGCACCGAACTATTTAACTGATTTTTTTCTGGGACGGGGAACCGGACTGAACTCTTCTATCATGTCGCGAAATTCGGCCACATCTTCAAAACTCTTATACACCGAGGCAAACCGGATATAGGCGATTTTGTCGAGCCGTTTTAATTCGTGCATCACCAGTTCGCCGAGTTGCACCGAATGTATTTCACGTTCACCGCTGGCCAGTAATCGTTCTTCAATACGTTCAATTGCACTGTCGATGGCGGGGGCCGACACTGGTCGTTTGCGTAATGCCAGCATCAGACTGGATCGCAGTTTGGCGGATTCATAGTCGCAACGACTGCCATTTTTCTTCACAATGTATGGCATGGCCAGTTCAATGCGCTCGTAGGTGGTAAAGCGCTTATCACAGTGATTGCAGCGCCGCCGACGCCGAATCGCATCTCCGACTTCCGAGGCGCGCGTATCCAATACCTGGGTATCATCGTTATGGCAAAAAGGACATTTCATAGTCTTGCCTGCGTGTGTGAGTGCTGAAGCGGCTTCAGCACTCAGTCCAAGATCGAAAAATAGTGTTGATTATGCTTCGTACACAGGGTAGGCATCAGTCAATTTCTTGACTTCAGCTTTGACCCGTTCGATGGTTGCCGGGTCGTTTGGATTATCCAGAACATCGGCAATCAGATGACCAACTTTGGCAGCGTCAGCTTCCTTGAAACCACGGGTGGTCATTGCCGGACTACCCAGACGAATACCTGAAGTCACCATCGGTTTTTCAGGGTCATTCGGAATCGAATTTTTATTGCAGGTCATGTGTGCCGAACCCAGCAGAGTTTCAGCGGCCTTGCCGGTAATATTTTTTGAACGCAGATCAACCAGCATCACGTGCGATTCAGTACGGCCGGAAATGATGCGCAGGCCTCGCTCAATCAACGCTTTCGCCATTGCGTCAGCATTTTTAACCACCTGTTGCTGGTACGACTTGAATTCTGGCGTCAGCGCTTCTTTGAACGCGACGGCCTTACCGGCAATCACGTGCATCAGGGGGCCACCCTGTATGCCGGGGAAGATCGCTGAATTGATCATTTTTTCGTGCTCGGCCTTCATCAGAATTATGCCGCCGCGTGGACCGCGCAGCGACTTGTGCGTGGTCGAGGTAACGAAGTCAGCATGCGGTACCGGATTAGGATAAACACCGGCAGCGATCAGGCCAGCGTAATGGGCCATATCCACCATAAAATACGCACCGACTTCTTTGGCGATTTTGCCAAAGCGCTCAAAATCGATCCGCAATGAAAATGCCGAAGCACCGGCGATAATTAATTTTGGTCTGGTTTCACGCGCCAGTTTTTCCATGGATGGATAGTCGATGTCTTCTTGCGCATTCAAACCATATGACACCACGTTGAACCATTTGCCTGACATATTTAACGGCATGCCATGCGTCAAATGTCCGCCTTCCGCCAGCGACATGCCCATAATGGTGTCACCTGGTTTCAATGCCGCAAAAAATACGCCCTGATTCGCCTGGGAGCCGGAATTCGGCTGCACATTGGCGGCTTCGGCGCCAAACAGTTGTTTGACGCGATCGATAGCGAGTTGCTCTACCACGTCAACGTTTTCACAGCCACCGTAATAACGTTTGCCAGGATAACCCTCGGCGTATTTATTGGTTAACTGCGAACCCTGAGCCTGCATTACGGCTGGGGAGGTGTAATTTTCTGAAGCAATCAGCTCGATATGATCTTGCTGGCGTTTGTCTTCTTTCTGAATAGCAGCAAATATTTCAGGATCGATGTGAGCTAAAGTGTGATTTTTCGTAAACATAATTTTCCTAGCGATGAAGGGTGCTTCCGTGATCATTGATTACGTTGAGTGCTGCGGTGAACAGGGAATGACAGGCAGCCATCAACATTCTTACCATGTGGCTACCCAGGCGTACGGCTTTGAACCCAACCTGAAAGACAATTCGGTTCAGACTGAATCCCACACTTCCCGATGGAGATCCATCTTTCGTCAAACTGTTGAGTAGTTGACTTTTTCGCCAGTCGTGTGAGACGAAATGGTGGCCAAATTCTACGCGATGGCCCCTGTTTGGGCAAGTTAAAGTGACAGGCGGGGAGACGGGAAGCAGCTGAAAACACTATACTTACGCTTTTGCCTCGCCTGGCATACGAATTGAATAATAGTTGTTCCGACCTGGTCGGGAGCAAATCTGAAAAAGGAGCAGAGCATGATAGTGTTGATTACAGGGGCAAGTTCAGGTTTTGGTGAAGCCATGGTGCGCGTGTTTGTCAACGGTGGGCATCGCGTGATTGCTGCGGCCAGACGCACCGAAAAACTGGCAGCGCTGGCCAGTGAATTGGGCGATGCGGTGTTGCCGGTAACTTTGGACGTGACGCAGGTCGAGACCATTCCCGTTGCACTGAAAAACCTGCCTGCCGAATGGGCGACGATCGATGTGCTGATCAACAATGCCGGCCTGGCACTGGGTGTGGTGCCGGCACAGCAGGCGTCGCTCGAGGATTGGGACACGATGATCGCAACCAATAACCGCGGACTGGTGCATATGACCCGCGCCGTTTTGCCCGACATGGTGGCGCGGAAAAGTGGGTTGATTATCAATTTAGGCTCGATTGCCGGTCACTATGCCTATCCGGGCGGAAACGTGTATGGCGCCAGCAAGGCGTTTGTTGATCATTTCACCCTGAATCTGCGCGCCGATCTGGCCGCTACCGGCGTGCGCACGACCAATATTGCGCCAGGTCTGTGCGGCGGCACTGAATTTTCTCAGGTGCGTTACCGGGGCGATGAAGCCGCAGCGGCCAAGGTCTATCAAGGCACCCAACCCTTAACCGCGGAGGACATCGCCGAAACTGCCTATTGGATAGCGACTTTGCCAAAACATATCAATATCAATGAAATTGAAATGATGCCGGTATGCCAGACCTTCGGCGGATTTGTGATTAACCGGGATATGGCTTAATTGGAATGCAGGAAATGAGCTAAAATGCCACACTCTGCAACACCAGACTAAGGCTTATGTGATTCAAGATTCCATTTTCCGCTGGACCCTGCGGATTTATTACGAGGACACGGATGCAGGCGGCATCGTTTACTACGCCAATTATTTGAAGTTCTTTGAACGTGCGCGGACGGAATGGTTACGCCAGGTTGGCATCAATCAGGTAGACATGGCACTGCAATATCAGGCGATGTTTGTGGTGAAATCGACCTCGGTAGACTACCACCTGCCAGCCCAGCTTGACGACGAATTGCAGATTACCACCGTGGTCGAAAAACTGGGACGCGCTTCGCTGGTGTTTGTCCAGGAAGCGCGACGCAATGATCAGCTGCTGGTGACTGGCAAGATAAAAGTCGGATGTGTTGATACCCAGTCAGTGCGCCCCTGCGCCATTCCAGGCAATGTACTGAAAGCAGTACAGCAAAAAGTAACCCCCTTATTATTAAACTGAGAAAACAAGTTCCCTAACATGATGACTGTCACTGAAGACCTTTCTTTTATTACCCTCATTACCAATGCGTCGATCATTGTGCAAATCGTTATGGCGTTACTGCTGTGCGTATCGCTGATGAGTTGGAATTATATTTTCCGCAAACGTTTTGCGATCCGGAGAGCGCGTGCCCAGACCGAGAAATTCGAACGTGACTTCTGGTCCGGCGGCAGTCTGAGCGAACTCTACAAAAACCTGGATAAACGTAAAGACAGCGGCGCGCTGGAACGCATCTTCGCTGCCGGGATGAGCGAATATCATAAGATTCGCGCCAGTGGCCAGAATGCGGACAGCGCAGCAATGCTGGATGGTGCGCGGCGTGCCATGCGTGCAGCGTATCAACGTGAAATGGACGCCCTGGATTCACACCTGTCGTTTCTGGCATCGGTAGGTTCGGTATCTCCCTATGTAGGCCTGTTTGGCACGGTGTGGGGAATCATGAATGCGTTCCGCGGTTTGGCCAACGTGCAGCAGGCCACGCTGGCTGCGGTGGCGCCGGGTATTGCCGAGGCCCTGATTGCAACAGCCATTGGTCTGTTTGCGGCGATTCCGGCATTGGTTGCGTATAACGCCTGCACTCACGACATCGACAGACTGTCGATCCGGTTCGAATCCTTCGTCGAAGAATTTTCAAACATATTGCAGCGCCAGGGACGATAAATGCCAGTCAGCATGCGCAGCGGGCGTACCCGCAAATTAAAATTTGAAATCAACGTAGTCCCGTACATCGACGTGATGCTGGTGCTGGTTGTGATTTTGATGGTGGCCGCGCCCATGACCAATCCCAGCGTGGTGAATCTGCCGAATGCCGGCGCCTCCAAACAGGCGCCGACGGACTATCTGGAATTGACGATCAAGGCCGACGGTTCAGCCAGCATAGGTAAACACAGCAAGGGCAAGGCTGAAAAAACCACCGGTCGTGCGGATGTGATCGAACGTCTGCAACACCTGCATGAAACCGAACCCGATCTGCCGTTGCTGATCGCAGCGGACAAAGACATCAAATACGACGATGTCATTCAAATGATCGCCAGCGCCAAGAAGCTGGGTATTTCCCGCGTAGGTCTGGCAACTAAATGAACCCCCGGGTCTTTGCTGCGCTGACCTTGATATTGTCGGCGCATCTGACTTGTGAAGCACAGGAAAGCAATCCAGAACCGGAAAGCCAGAGTGCGAGAACGGCATCGGTTCCAGCAGAGAAAGCCCAACGGGCTGAATTTGATCTGGCCGATAAGCCTGCGATTGAAAAGCGCCTTGCGGAACTGCTGAAAAAACACGTTTCTGTTTTCAACGCCCCGTCGGACGAAGCACTGACGCCCGCCGAGCTGCGGCTGTTGCGTTACTCAGTTCGCAAGGAAATCACCGCCCTATTGGCAACCGAAGGTTACTTCACTCCAACGATCAGTTTTGATCTGGAAACCGGCGCGGTCAGCTCCCTCGTGCATGTCAAAATCGACTTGGGCGAGCCAACCCGGGTTGCGTCTGTTGCGATTAATTTCAGTGGCGATGCGGTGCCGAAACAGCTGCAGCAATCAATCAGTACAGATTGGGAATTACCCAAAAACGCCGTGTTTCGGGACGATGACTGGAACCGCGCCAAAAACAAGGCGCTGTACAGTCTGACTGAACAGAGCTTTGCCGCAGCAAAAATCAGCAACAGTCAGGCGACTATCCAGGACCAGTTGGCCGACCTTGCGCTGGATTTGGACAGCGGCCCCCCTTTTTTGATTGGCCAGTTACGCATCACCGGCCTCCACAGTTATCAGCCATGGCTGATTGATCGCTATCATCCGCCCCAAACCGGCGATATGTACAACCGCGAAAAATTATTGAAATTTCAGCGCGACCTGCAAAACTCACCTTATTTTTCCTCGGTTACCGTCAACGTTGATCCGGATCCGGCAGTTGCCGACGCGGTACCTGTTGAAGTTTTGCTGACAGAACGAAAAAAATATGATGTTGGCCTTGGCGGCGGCTACAGCACCAATACCGGATTGCGCGGTGAAGTATCGTTGCGCGACCGGGATTTTCTCGACGACGCCTATGATTTGCGCAGTGTGATCCGCATTGAGCAGCTGCGTCAGACCGGATTTGTCGATATGTACCTGCCACCACGAACCGACGGCTATCTGGATTCCGTAGGTGTCTTGTTTGATCGCAGCGATATCTCCAGTCTGGTGACCAGTACCAGCTCGCTGGGTGGCAAACGCGTCATCACAGACGGCGATATCGAACGTCGGCTGGGGCTGTCATTTGTGTATGAGAACAGCACCGTCAGCGGTGGACCGGAAACGCTGGCCAAGGCCCTGGTCAGTTCCATCGGATGGACCCGACGCAAGGTGAACAATGTGTTTGAGCCGCGATCCGGTTATATTGCGCAGCTCGACATCAGTGGTGCCGCCAAAGCGGCGTTATCGGATCAGAATTTCGTCCGGCTGTATGGCAAATTCCAATATTGGATACCTGTGGCTGATCGCGACGTAATTATCTTGCGCGCCGACAGTGGTTATGTGATGGCCTCCAGCAGCAATGGAATACCGGAAGAATATCTGTTTCGCGCCGGTGGCACGGCCAGTGTGCGCGGCTATTCGTATCAAAGCCTGGGCGTGAATCAAAATAACGGGATAGTCGGCGGCAGAGCAATGGCGACTGCGACGGCAGAATACGTTCACTGGCTGGAGGGCAGCTGGGGCGTCGCTGCGTTTGTCGACGAAGGTGATGCGGCGGATCATTTTTCCGCACTGCATCTGAACCAGGGCGTCGGCGGCGGACTGCGGTTTAAAACGCCGGCCGGGCCGATAGCGCTGGATCTGGGTTATGGCCGTGAAGTCAAAAAGTTCCGGCTGGATTTTTCAATTGGCATTGCGTTTTGAATATGGATCAATCCGATATCCTGCAATCACCATTCAAAAGTCGCGTGCTCATCTGGATGGCAGGTGTGCTGCTTGGGATGACTCTTGCCGTCGGGCTGGCCGGTGCATGGATCTTTAACACCGCTGCGGGTGCCAGACTGGTACTGGACTCGCTGGGACAGTACACCGGCATTACGTTTTCAGGTGTTTCTGGCACGCTGGCCCATCAACTGCACGTGCAACGTATGAGCCTGACCGGCAAAGAGCTGGCGTTCAGTGCCGATGATGTCGATCTGCAATGGCAACCGACCATGTTATGGCAGCGCGCTTTGCAAGTCGATCAGCTGCAAATCAGTCATCTGGAACTGGCGCTGCCGGCCGGCGATGGTCAGCCTGTCAGTTTGCCGCAATCACTGCAGTTACCCGACGGCATACGCCATGTCAATGTGAATCAGCTGAAGCTGCGACAGTTTTCGCTGGCAACGCTGACATCAGACAATCGCCACACCAATCCGCAATTATTTTCAGACCTGCAGGCAAACGCAGCGCTTGATTCATCAATGTACAAGTTTGCACTGTCAGGCACGACACCATGGGGCAGTGCAGTATTGCAAGGCAATCTCGGCACGATGAAACCGTTCAATATCAACGCCCGGATTGACTGGCAGGGATTGGCTGTGAAACATGATAACGTCACGTTGCCCGAGACCAGACTCAATGGAAAACTGGCAGGGAATTTATCCAGGGTGCAATTTGATGCTCAGCTCAATTCCGCCGTAACAGAATCAAAGCCCGGCCAGGCCATGGCAAGTGGTCAGGTCGTCGCGCTGTTGACGCCGTTCTCGCCCTTGCCGGCAGAATTTTTCAACGTGGAATTGAGCTCGGTGAATCCAGCCAGTTTTTACCGTGACGCGCCACGTGCGCGGCTTAAAATCAAGGCCGGTTTCCATGTCGGCGGTTCAGCCAAGGCGCCAGTTTTGAATGGCCATTTTTTGGCCGTGAATGATATCCCCGCCACCTGGAACTTGGGAGGCGTGCCACTGGTTCAGCTCAGCTCGGACGTCACCCTGTCCGAAAAGAAAATCAGTTGGAAAGAGACCCGGATTGTGCTGGAGCAGGGCGGCAGTGCAAGCGGAAGTGGCGACTATGTTTTACCCGCCAGGTTGGCCGACGGAAAAAAAACGCCAGTTGGATTGCCTGATCTGAACGCGCAGTTCGAACTGAGCCAGGTGAATTTGTTGCGTATCGACAGTCGTTTGAAAAAGTCGCTGTTGAGTGGCAAAGTCGCGGCAAAAACCAGGCAGCAGGTAATGACGTTTACGCTCGACCTGCATGAATCCAATCCCGCTGCCAATGTTCAACTTCTGGCAACGGCAAGTCTGAATCAGGCGTTGACACTGAACCTGGAGACGCTGCAGCTAAGCGCCAAAGATGCAACGATGACGGCACAGGGTTCACTGGCGTTGCGTGACAATCTGGAATTTGCATTGCAGGGTGAAGCGCACAACTTCAATCCGTCACGCTGGATTGATGTTCCCGACGGTCATCTGGCGACACGCTACAAACTGGCCGGACAGTTGCAGCATGGCTGGCGCATCGATGCGCAATTGAATGAACTTTCAGGACAATTCGCCGGATCGGATCTGCGTGGCGTGGCGGACTTTCAGGCCAGGCAGGACAGCGCATTGCTGATTCATAAACTGGATCTCAGCTGGGGCAAAAATCAATTGTCGGCCCAGGGCGGATGGCAGTTGGGATCACACCTGAATCCCGATCTGCACGAACAGCTGCAGGTCCATATTGCCGTTCCCGACCTGGCCGATTTCTCCCGCCCGCTGCATAAATTCCTGTCGACCAGATTGCAGGGATCGATGTTTGCTGACGGCGTATTGTCCGGCAACGCCGCGCAACCCAGCGGCCATCTGACCGTGAAAGCCAGCCAGATTGCCATTCCCGATCTGCTGTATCTGGATGATCTGCATGCTGATCTGACTCTGGCAGACGGCGTCGGGGGACAATTTGCAGGCAAGCTGGATCTGGCCGGACTGAGCGGAGCGGCGACGTCAAACTCAGCCGCGATTGACGATAAATTCAGAATCATCTCACTGCATGCGGAACTGAACGGATTGCGGCACGACCACCGCCTGCAACTGACAGCGCTTCTGCCACAGAAGCAGCAGTTATCGCTGCAGCTTCAGGGCGATTTGGTGGGAAAGAAATCCGATGCGGAATCGTTTTCGGCATGGTCGGGACGAATCTCTGCATGCAATTTAACCGGTCCGCTGGATTTTCAGCTGCAGTCACCGTTTACCCTGCAGCTGTCTGCCAATGCGGCGCAAATGAGCGAGGCCAGCTGGCAGGGAAAATTGGGAAGTTTGCACGTGCAAAAAATGAACTGGTCACATGGGCAATTGGAAACCAGCGGGCAGTTTCAGAATATACCGGTAGTGCGCGTGCTGAAATTTATTCAATCTGGCGCGGCCTTGAATGGCGATTTGATGCTTGACGCCGCATGGCAGTTGAATATTGGTCAGCAGGTGGCCGGACAGGTGCAGATTCAGCGCAGCAGTGGTGACCTGAATGTATTCGAGAATTCAAACGGACGGGCGCAGACGATCCCCCTCGGGATGCAAAAATTTCTGGTCACTGCACAATTCGGGCTCGGTAACCAGTCACAGTTACAGCAGATCGTGGCCAGTCTCGACGCGCAGGGGGATCAGCTTGGGCTGATGCATGCTGACCTGTCGACATATCTGAAAAGAACCGGACAGGGCTGGGCGTTGCCGCCAGACTCTCCGCTGAAGGGGCAGGCAACCCTGCAGATCAAAGATATCCGATGGATGAGTCAGCTGTTGGGTGACGGTATTAATCTGCATGGTGAACTGGATGCTGCGACCCGTTTAAGCGGGACATTGAGCAGGCCGGATTATCAGGCGAAAATTTCTGGACATGATCTGCAGGTTTCCCTGGTTGAGTTGGGTATTCTGTTTCCGAATGGCGTGCTGGATGCTGAGGTTGCAGACAGTCAGTTCAGGCTAAATTCCCTGAAATTTACCCAGACAATGAAAAAGCCGCCGCAACACGACAACCTGTTGGATCTCCCATGGATTGGTGCGACCGGCGTGATCGAATCTACCGGTTCGATCGACCTGCGCACAGGACAGGGGGCGATATTGACGCAATGGCAGAAATTCCCTTTTATGCAGGGCGCCGGGGCCTGGATGGTCGCTTCCGGACAGGCACAGATTGCAGAAACAGGAAAAACATGGAACCTGACCGGGCAGCTGGTTGCTGATGCGGCATATTTTTCTGTGCCCAAGCAGGCCGCCCCAAAATTATCCGGCGATGTCGTTGTGCTGAAAAAAACCGACAGACGCGGCGGTGAAAAATCATCTGGATTGCAGACCAATCTGGATTTCAGCTTCAGTACCGGGAAAAATTTCATTTTTGTAGGACGCGGGCTCGATACCCGACTGGACGGCGAAATTCGACTGCGCAGTAAAAACGGCGGTTCGATTCTGGCTACCGGCAACATCCAGACCGATGGCGGCACGTATGAAGGTTACGGCCAAAAACTGGCGATAGACCGGGGCATACTGAATTTTCAGGGGCCGATCGATAATCCCGGTCTGAATGTGCGCGCAATCCGGCGAGGGCTGGCGGTGGAGGCCGGGGTAGAAGTGGTCGGCACGGTTGACCGGCCCGAAGTGCACCTGATTTCCGAACCGAATGTTCCTGATCCCGACAAGCTTTCCTGGATGGTGCTGGGACGTCCTTCCGATCAGATGGCCGGCTCTGAAGCGACTTTGCTCATGAGCGCTGCCGGTGCAATCTTTGGTGGCGATAACGGCAGCAATATCCCGAGTACTATCGCGCACAGTTTCGGTCTGGACGGGTTATCATTCGGCACCACCAGTTCGTCGCCAGGTTCGGCGCTGCCGGTTCAGACTGTGGCAGGTACGATCAGCGCCACTTCGCCCAATGATCAGGTATTCAGCGTTGGCAAGCGCATTGCGCCAAATATTGTGCTCTCAATCGAGCGCTCACTGATGGATGCCAGCAATGGTCTAAAGCTCACCTGGCAACTGACCCGCCAGTTCAGTGTTATCGGCCGCGCCGGCAGTGACACGGCAATCGACGGACAGTACACATTTTCATTTGACTAGAAGCACCAAAACAGCATGAACGACAGAAACCGCAGCCAACAGAATCAGTCCAACGGAGCCAGGTCCTCTGGAGGAAGTGCCGCTGCGCACTACCCGATACCGAGAGAACCCGGCAGAAACACGGCGCTGATACTGGCCGGTGCGATGCACGTTCTGCTGTTTTTGTTCTTGTGGGTTGGTGTGCACTGGCAGAGCAAAACGCCGGTGGGCGTGGATGCCGAAATCTGGGACATGAACACCCGGGAAGCAGCGCCTGAGCCGGTGCAAACGACCCCGCCACCTCCCGTTGCCGAGATCGAGAAACCTGAATCACCAAAGCCTTCGGCGCAGGAAATCGCCGATGCGCATGAAGCGGAAATTGTCGTTGAACGTGCCAGGGAAAAAAAGATTGCAGAAAAGAAATTGATTGAAGAGCAGAAAAAAGAAAAAGAACAAAAAGAACAAAAAGAAAAAGATCTGAAAAAGCAGGACCAGGCAAAAATTGCAGAGCAGAAAAAAATTGATGCAAAGGAGCAAAAGCAGCGTGAGGAGAATCTGAAACGTCTCACCAGTCAGGTTGCCGGGACCGGCGGATCGGGCGATGCAGTAAAATCAACCGGCAATAATCGGGTGGATGCCGGATATGCTGGTAAAATTGCGGCCAAAATCAAATCTAATATGGTTTATGTAGGGCCAGAGAATGTGTCGGATAACCCGACAGTGGAATTCAGAATCGATTTGTTCCCGGACGGATCTCTGCGTGGACCACCTAAAAAAACCAAGTCTTCAGGGGTGCCCAAATTTGATGATGCGGTGGAGGCTGCGATAACCAAATCGGCGCCTTATCCGGCAGACAAATCCGGAGAAGTCCCTCCTGCCATTCCCTTGACATACCGATTGAAAGACTGAACTGAATGAATGTATTGATTAAGAAGAATGTGGTCAGCCTGTTTTTGTTGATGTGGATGGTATGTTGTTCAGCCCAGGCGCAGCAGCTCCATGTTGAAATTTCCGGAATCGGTGCCAGTCAGATACCGATAGCCATTGCAGGATTTACCAACGAGCAGTTAGCACCTCAAATTGTCACCAGCATCATCAAGGACGATCTGTCCCACAGCGGCTACTTCAAGGTGATGAATATTTTGGGTTCCGTTTCTGAAACGGACAACGTCAATCTGACCGACATGAAATCGCAGGGTGCGGATGCCTTGCTGGTTGGCAGCGTGCAGAAAACCGAGGATGGCCGTTTTGATGTGCGCTACAAGTTGTATGACACCAATAAAATGTCGACCCTGTCATTTTTCAACGTCACCCAGTCACCCCAGTTTCTGAGAGTGGCCGCGCACAAGGTGGCTGATGATGTGTTTGAGAAACTGACTGGAATTCGCGGTATTTTTTCCACCCGCATCGCCTATGTGACCAAGCGCGGACCAAATTACCAGCTGGAAATCGCAGATTCCGATGGTGATGGCGTACAGGTCGCCATCAAATCCAAGGAACCGATCATTTCGCCCACCTGGTCACCAGACGGGACGAAGGTGGCTTATGTATCGTTTGAATTGAAAAAGCCGGTGGTGTACGCCCAAAATCTTGTCACTGGGCAACGAACACTGATCGCGAATTACAAGGGCAATAATTCGGCACCAGCCTGGTCGCCTGACGGAAATAAAATCGCGCTGGCCTTATCCAAAGATGGATTGACCCAGATTTACAGCGTTAACGTTGATGGAAGCGGATTGCAAAGATTGACCAATTCGGCCGGAATCGACACCGAACCGCAATATTCTGCCGATGGACAGACTATTTACTTTACGAGTGACCGGAGCGGCGGGCCACAGATTTATCGCATGGGCGCCAATGGCGGTGAAGCGAAACGGGTGACATTTACAGGAAGTTACAATATTACGCCGCGTATTTCTGCGGATGGTCAAACTTTAGCGTATATTTCCCGCCGCGATAATAAATTTCAGTTATATGTACTGGATCTCGGCAGCAATCAGGAATTACGATTGACCGACACGCAGGATGACGATTCGCCAAGTTTTGCTCCAAACAGTAAGTATATAGTGTACGCTACCGAAATTGCCCAGCGCGGCAGTTTAGGGGTTGTTTCAGTGGATGGCCGTACTAAACAGCGGCTAACCATACAGGCAGGTGATGTGCGAAACCCATCATGGGGTCCGTTCATGAAATAAAATTAGTAGATCGAATGGCCAAATGCTTGTAAATTACAGGCTTTTATTTTTTTAATCTTTAGAAGGGAACGAATCATGAGTAGTAACTCAATCAAATTGGCGTTAGTTTTCGCAGCCGCCGCATTGGCAAGTGCCTGCAGCACTCCAAAAGTAGAAGCGCCGGCACCAGTTGCTGCTGCACCGGCCCCAGCCCCGGTCAAGCCAGTTGAAACACGTACTGTCGCTCCAGTGGTTGCGCCAGAAGTTGATCCGTTGAATGATCCAAATGGTGTATTGGCAAAACGCAGCGTGTATTTTGACTTTGACAGCTACATCATCAAAGATGAATTCAATTCGTTGCTGGCTGCCCACGGTAAATACCTGGCGTCGCACACTGGCCGTAAAGTTCTGGTTCAAGGCAATACCGATGAACGCGGTGGTCGTGAATACAATCTGGCCCTGGGTCAGAAACGTGCTGCTGCAGTGACCAAATCGCTGACTGCTCTGGGCGTAGCCGGATCCCAACTGGAAGCTGTCTCGCTGGGTAAAGAAAAACCAAAAGCTGCCGGTCATGACGAAGCTGCATGGGCAGAAAATCGCCGCGCTGACATCGTTTATTAATCGGTATCGGTGAATGAAACGATTCCTTCTTATCCTCGTTACCGTCATATCAGCGTCATTCAGCCCGGCACATGCCGGGTTGTTTGATGATGAGGAAGCGCGCAAGGCCATCACTGATCTGAACAACAAGCTCGCTGCATTAAGCAGCAAGGTGGATGATCAGCTGACCAGCAAGGCGGATAAAACAGCCTTGATCGATCAGCTGAATCAGATTGATCTGGTGCGTCAGGAGATCGCCAGGCTGCGCGGTCAGCTTGAGGTTCTGAGTAATGACGTCAGCGATAATCAGCGTCGACAAAAAGATTTTTATGTCGACCTTGACAATCGGCTGCGCAAACTCGAACCGCAAAAGGTGGTGATGGATGGGAAGGAAGCGCAGGTTGATCAGAGTGAACAAAAAACGTATGAAGCAGCATTGGCCGTATTTCAGTCTGGCGATTATGCTGGCGCTGCAAATTCACTCAACACGTTTGTACAGATTTATCCGCATTCGATTTATGTTTCCAACGCGCTGTACTCTCTTGGCATTGCCTACTATGCCCAGAAAGATTATAAAAATGCAGTCGGCACATTTCAGTCATTGCTCAAAGCCTATCCGGACAGTCCCAAAGCACCCGATGCGATGTTAAATATAGCGAGCTGCTATTCGGAGCAAAAGGACAAACCGCAGGCCAAAAAATGGTTGCAGAATATTCGCAGCACCTATCCTGATTCTGCTGCTGCCAAAACCGCTGCTGACCGTCTGAACGCGCTCAAGTAATTTCACTTTCTTTGCCGATGTCTTGCATCGCAATATTCTTAAAAAGTTATTGTTTGATGTTTTGTCTTCCGGCGAGAACATAAAGCCAGTTTTTGTTTGACACCCCGAGTCGCGTTCACCTATAATAGCGGTCTTTCGGGTCGTTAGCTCAGCTGGTAGAGCAGCGGACTTTTAATCCGTTGGTCGCAGGTTCGAATCCCGCACGGCCTACCACGAATACCTGATAAAAGGCTTAGATCGACACCTAAGCCTTTTATTTTTTGTGCGACTAATTGAGTACAAAAAAGTACAAGAAAAAAACTTCAGTCGCAGTGTCATCTGCAGCGCGGGCTGAATCAAGAAAAGTTTTGGGTCGTTAGCTCAGCTGGTAGAGCAGCGGACTTTTAATCCGTTGGTCGCAGGTTCGAATCCCGCACGGCCTACCAAAATTTTGCAAGTGCTGATGGGGCTTGGGTGAAAATCCAGGCCCCATTTGCGTTTCCGGGCGGCCCATGTTGTTCGAACGGTGTTCAAAAATAGTCGGACTGGCTTCGCAATTTGAGATAATCTACCAAAATTATTACGTGGCAATGAAAATGAAAAAACTCAAACCGGATGATTCCTCCAGTCACGCTGCGGACCAGGTATCTCACGAGATCAGGCCGGGTCAATCGATCGAGTTACTCAAGGAACTGCATATTCTGACCCGCGACGGAAAGCTGAATCAGGACAGCCGTCGCAAACTCAAACAGGTTTATCATTTGTATCAGTTTATCGAGCCATTGATGCAGGCTGCGCAGCAACGCCATGCCGACATCAGTCTGGTTGATCACGGTGCCGGAAAATCCTATCTGGGTTTCATTTTGTACGATCTGTTTTTAAAGTCGCAGAAAAATCAGGCGCACATCTATGGCATTGAAACCCGCGAAGAGCTGGTAACCAGATCCCGCGAACTGGCCGAACGCCTCGGATTTTCCGGCATGTCATTTCTTAATTTATCCGTCGCGCAATCGACTGACTCTGCAGCATTGCCAGCCAGGATCGATATAGTGACCGCGCTCCATGCCTGCAACACTGCCACGGATGATGCGATCGAATTTGCCTTGAAAAAGAAAGCTGACTATATTGTATTGGTCCCATGTTGTCAGGCTGAAGTGGCTGCGGCCCTGAAGAAAAACAAAAATGCGGTGATCAAATCCAATCCGATCTCGGAACTGTGGCGTCACCCGATACATACGCGTGAATTCGGCAGCCAGTTGACCAATGTATTGCGCTGTCTGCAGCTGGAGGCGCACGGCTATCAGGTGACAGTAACGGAATTGGTCGGTTGGGAGCATTCGATGAAAAACGAGTTGATTATCGCCACTTTTACAGATCGCCCCAGAGAGCCCGCGCGGCAACGATTGACACAGGTATTGCAATCTACCGGACTGGAGTCACTGCAATCCCGTTTTTTTTCATGAGCCAGATCATTGTCGTCGCGCTGTCACCCCGTTGTAACGCTGATTTGCTAACATGGCAGACTGCCAGCATGTCCACCAATTGAGTAACGCACCAAGGGAAGTATATGTACGCAGCGGTAGATTTGGGATCAAACAGTTTTCGTATGCATGTTGGCCGCTTTGACGGGGATGCCATGCGCATCATCAAAAGCGCCCGGGAACCGTTACGGCTTGGTGCGGGTCTGGATGCCAACGGCAATCTGACGCCGATCGCGATTCAAAACGCGATTGCTGCGCTGACCCGGTTTAAGCTGGTCCTGAATCAATACTCGCTGGATGCGGTGCGGGTGGTAGCCACCAACACCATGCGCATTGCGCAAAATGCCAGTCTGTTTTTGCCTGAACTGGAAAAGGCCATCGGGTACCCGATTGAAATTATCTCTGGCGAGGAAGAAGGACGGCTGATCTACATGGGGGTAGCCAAAGTGCTGGCCAATCCGGCCGAGAATCGACTGGTAGTCGATATTGGTGGCGGCTCTACTGAAGTGATTCTTGGTCGCGGGCAGGAAATTCTCAAGGTTGGTTCGTTCAGTGTCGGGACAGTCAGGCAAAGCCTGACCTTTTTTCCGGAAGGACGGATGACCAAAGACAGCTTTGAAGCCTCGATTCTGTCGGCCCGTTCGCATTTTGAAGACGCCGCGCCACCCTATCAGTCCAGCAACTGGACACAGGTATACGGATCGTCCGGAAGTGTTCGATCCATTGCAGAAGTATTGGAGCGCAATAAGATTGGCGACGGCAGCCTGAGTCTGAAGAACCTCAACAGTCTGAAAGATTTCTGTATCGAGGCAGGGCAGATCAGTCAGCTGGAATTGTCCGGGATCAAACCGGAGCGCACTGCCATGGTGGTCGGCGGTTTGGCTATTCTGATCGGCGTGATGCAGGAACTGAATATCGCCCAGGTGCAGACCATAGAAGCGGGTCTGCGTATGGGTGTGATCTGGGATTTGCATCTGCGCGCGACGCAGCATGACCGGCGTGAGCAGGCCGTGCAGAATGTGGCAATGACCTTTCATGTTGATATGCAACGCGCCAGGTTTGTTGCCGAACTGGCGCATATCATGTATGCGCAGCTGCGACCTGGTTCTGAAGCCCTGACACCGCAGCTGATCTGGGCAGCAAATCTGCACGAGGTTGGATTGGTGGTATCACAGACCGGGTATCACAAACATGGTGCGTACCTGGTCGAATATGCCGATATGCAGGGTTTTACCACACGCGAACAGCGCAATATGAGCAAACTGATTTTGAGTCAAAAAGGTAACCTGCGCAAAGTGCAGGACCTGTTGCTTGATGTCGATTTCGCCAAGGCGGTACTGGCATTGCGACTGGCTGTGTTATTTATGCACACTCGACTCGAGCTGTCACTGGCAGATGTCCGGGTAAAAATGAAAAATAAAATTGAACTCGAAATTAAAGGCGAATGGCTTACCCAGCATCCGACATTGAGTTACTGGCTCGATAAAGAGCGCGAAGCCTGGTCTGAAATTTCTATCGATTTTGTCCTGCGCGTCATTCCCTGAGAGAAACGCGTTGCCATCTCACGCAGGAAAAGTGTGTGCTTTTAACATTCCGTCCCTGACTTTTGACGTTTCATCGCTTTCCCCGTGCAGTGCCAAACGGGTTTGTTTAGAGTGACTGCATCAACTCAACAAACCCCAAGGAGGGAAGTCAAATGAAAAACTTACTGCACACTCAAACCAGCATTGCATCTCAAATTATTGTCGGCGTGGCAGTGCTTGGCGCCATTGCTTGCATCAGTCTTGCATTGCACCAGTCAGGCAATGCAAACAATCATCCGCTGGAATTGGGCGCGGACCAGGTTCCGCAGGTTGTCATCGTCGGACATCGGATGACGGCCGATCAAAAGCTGGCTTACGACCTGGCGCCCACTGAAGTTGCCCGCGTCGAAATTATAGGGAGACGATTCAGTGCTGAAGAAAAGCTGGCGCTGACGGAGGCCGGGCAAATGAGCGGCCGGCAAACTGTACAACACCGGAAATCATAAACGATGCTGATTTCGAATCCCGCCGTCCGCAATGACTGCACATCTGGCCTGTCATGAAAGCCGATTCAGACCAGTTGTGTCTCACCACCAGGACGCGTCGAACTCTCGTTTCAGGCACGCGTTGACAAGTCGAATTCAACGTCGGCCTGTTATCCAATAGTCAAGTCAATCTCAACCCATCCTCAGCCTGTTTACTGCAGTCATTAAAACTGATCTTTTTTAAAGTTTATGGTAATGTTGCGCCGGATCATTTACCCGGCTTTCGCGTCAGCCTGGCATTCAATTAACATCACGGAGTGAGACATGTACAACCCGGCTGAATATATCAAGAGCCATATCAGAACCGTCGAAAACTGGCCGAGCGACGGTGTGATGTTTCGGGATATCACCCCGCTGCTGCAAAATCCCAAAACATTTCGCGTCCTGATCGACCTGTTCGTGCATCGTTACATGGATGCCAATCTGGACCTGATTGCCGGCATGGATGCGCGCGGATTTATTATCGGTTCAGTGGTGGCCTATGAGCTCAACCTGGGATTTGTGCCGATCCGTAAAAAAGGCAAATTGCCGTTCACGACGTTTTCAGAAGAATACACACTGGAATATGGCAGCGCTACGGTTGAAATGCATACCGACGCCTGCAAAGATGGTGACCGGGTTGTGCTGATCGATGATTTGATTGCTACTGGCGGGACGATGCTGGCCGGGAAAAAACTGCTGGAGCGGAATGGCGCAATAATCGTCGAAGGCGCAGCGATTGTTGACCTGGTTGAGCTTGGCGGCTCGACACTTTTGAGAAACGAAGGATTATCTTTATTTACTGTCTGCGATTTTGAGGGGCACTGACAGTGCCCCTCAAATCGTTGTAGCCTGCATTACATCGGTGACCAGTTCAAATGGTGACCCTGCTTGTCGGTGATCGTCATCATTTCCTTGTAAACTTTTGCCTGGATGGCGTCGGGTAAATGGACGAAATCCAGGCTGTTAACATAGTGATCGCCCTGCATGAAGCCCCATGCGAAAAATTTCAGGGCCGCGATCGTCTTGTCGTTGTTGGCAGTGGCGCGCGGCATGATCACGAAAGTGCCCATGGTGATAGGCCAGCTGTTTGCACCAGGTTTGTCAGTCAGCATTTCATTGAAATTGCCCTGGGTCTTCCAACTGCTGTGATTTAACGCAGTTTCGAAATTTGCCGGAGTCGGAGAAACAAAATTGCCTTCGGCATTTTTTAGCTGCGCATAGGACAGTTTTTCCTGCACGACATAGTTATAGTCGATATACGAAATCGAATAGGCAGTCTGTTTGACCGCAGCGGCGATACCGCTGCTGCCTTTGATCAGCTGAACTTCCGCTGGCCACTTGATCAGGAAGTTGGTGCCGTAAGTCGCTTTGAAAGCAGGGTTGGTGCGGCTTAAATAATCACTGAAATTGTAAGTGGTACCTGAACCGTCAATCCGCGCAATCGGCATAATGGCGACTTTGGGCAATCCGAGGTTAGGATTTAAGGCAGCGATCGCTTCATCGTTCCAGCGTGTAATTTGATGAGAAAAAATGCCGGCGAGGATGGTGCTGCTCAGTTTCAGTTCACCCGACTTTATGCCGGGAATATTAATGACAGGAACGACGCCTGAGATGGCACTGGGAAACTGGATCATCTGGCTCTTTTGCAGATCTTCGCTGCTGAGCGCAACATCACTGGCACCAAAATCAACTGAACTCTCTTTGATTTTTTTAATACCGGCCGATGAACCGACGGCGTCATAGTCGATGCCAACTCCGGCTTTTTGAATATAGGCAATCGCCCACATGTGGTAGAGAGGTTGCGCCGCAGTAGAACCAGCGCCATTTATTGAGCCGGCCATCGCCGGACTGATCAGCGTAGCAAGCACCAGGCTGGGAACGATTTTGAATAAATGTGACATAAGCACGACCATAAAAAGTTATTGAACAGCGTAGAAATTGCAGCTGGCGCGATTTTAAAGGATATTTGTGAAATAATGCCGCACGGCAATAAATAAATATTGGTGATTATTTACAATAATTCATCGTTACTGGTCGGTTAAGCAACGTTCCTGGTAATTTGAAATATCTTTGTTAACATTCCGTTGATAGAATACGTGGTCAAACAATTATCAATAGTCAATTCAGGAATTCCCCACTCCATCGCCAGCCTATTTTGATAGTCAAAAATGAAATTAATCCTGACGTTTAACCGGTTTCAAAAACAGTGCATTGCCGCGGGTGCTGATCTGATTTTTCTGCCGCTGATGTTTTTGATGGCATTGTGGATGCGCTTCGACACGATTGATCACGTTTTGATCAGCCAGTTCTGGCCCCTGATTATTGCGGCGCCTGTGGTTGCGATTCCGATTTTTATCCGCCTCGGACTGTACCGCGCCGTCATCCGCTTCGTTGATCAAAAAATTGTGCTGGTAGTGGTCTACGGCGTGTCACTGACGGTCTTTGCCTTGCTGGCAATTGCCGTGTATTTCCAGGTCGGGATCCTGTCGCGTGCGGTGTTTGGCATGTTCTGGATCAGTGCAGTAATGTATATGCTGTCGAGCCGGTTTTTGGCCAGGTCTTATCTGACGCAACTCAGTAACAATCAAAACGCGATTCCGGTGGCGATTTATGGTGCCGGTCATGCCGGTGCGCAGGTGGCAACAGCATTTCGCGCCTCGCATAATTATTCGCCCATGTTCATGATTGACGACAAAGAAGAATTGCAGGGCGCCATTATCTCCGGACTGCACGTGTACTCTTCAAAAAATCTGTCGGAACTGATAGAAAAAAACCGGATTCAGGAAATTCATCTGGTCATGCCGTCAATTTCCAAGAAAACCCAGAAGCTGATCCTGAACCGCCTGGAAAAATTGCGCGTGAAAGTGAAGGTTACGCCACCGATCCGCGATCTGTTAAACGGTGAGCTGACGGTCAAGGATCTGCGCGAAATTGAAATCGAAGACCTGCTGGGTCGCGATGCTGTCATTCCCAATCCCGCATTGATGTCAGCCTGCATTGCCGCTAAAACTGTCGCGGTTACCGGCGCCGGAGGCTCGATAGGTTCAGAACTGTGCCGTCAGATACTGATGCAAAAGCCAGCCAGACTGATTTTGATCGACATGTCTGAATTCGCCCTGTACAGCATAGAAAAAGAATTGCTGGAATTAAAAAGCAGTCATGCGCTCTCGACGGACATCATGCCGTTCCTGGTGTCGGTTCTGGATACCGGAAAATGTCAAAAAATCCTGACGACGTTCACGGTGCAAACCGTCTATCACGCCGCCGCCTACAAACATGTCCCGCTGGTTGAACAAAATCCGATTGAAGGTGTGCGCAATAATGTTTTTGGAACATTGAGCATTGCGCAGGCCGCTCTGCGAGCCGGCGTGATCAATTTCGTGCTGATTTCTACCGATAAGGCCGTGCGGCCGACCAATGTAATGGGCTCGACCAAACGGCTTGCGGAACTGATTTTGCAGGGACTGGCCGCCCAGCAGTCGGCGACCCGTTTCTGCATGGTGCGCTTCGGTAATGTGCTGGGTTCTTCCGGATCCGTGGTGCCGCTGTTCCGGCAGCAGATTCTGGCCGGAGGACCGATTACCCTGACGCATCCGGACATCACCCGTTATTTCATGACCATTCCGGAAGCGGCTCAGCTGGTACTGCAGGCCGGTTCAATGGGGGCGGGCGGTGACGTGTTTGTGCTGGACATGGGCGAACCGGTGAAGATTCTGGACCTCGCGGAAAGAATGGTGCATTTGAGCGGGCTGTCGTTAAGGTCGGAAAGCGACGATGGCAAGTCGATTGAAATTCAACTGGTCGGATTGCGTCCAGGCGAAAAACTGTTTGAAGAGCTATTGATCGGCGAAAACGTGGACGGTACAGAACACCCACTCATCATGCGCGCTGAAGAAAGCATGATAGCCTGGTCAGTGCTGCAGCCCAAACTGGAAAAGCTGGACCTGGCCTGCAAAAATTTTGCGTATGAAGAAGTGCGCAAGCTGCTGCTGGAACTGGTCAGGGAATATCAGCCGCAATGCGGTATCGAAGATATGATCTGGTGCAAGGAGCGCGATCAACCGTTTCACCAGACTGAATTCATGCCTGCGGATCAAAAGTTACATTGATAGTCAACGATGAATGGAGTCAGTATGAAAGTCTTGTTCAAGATCAGTTTGAGTATTGCTGCCGCAGTTGCTGCTGCCTCAGCTTTCGCAGTGGATGTCGGTTTGAGCCTGATTGATGCCTCAGGAAAGGCGACGCCAATTGGCAGCGTCAGCCTGACCGAAACGCCTTACGGTGTCTTGTTCACACCAAGCCTGACCGGGCTGCCGCCCGGCCTGCACGGATTTCATCTGCATGAAAAACCGAATTGCGCCAATACGACTGTGGATGGCGTTGTGACAGTTGCCGGTGCAGCCGGCTCACACTGGGATCCTGCGCATTCCGGCAAACATGAGGGGCCTTACGGTTCGGGTCACCTCGGCGACCTGCCAGGACTCTATGTGGCCGCTGACGGCACTGCGACAACGCCGGTGCTTGCTCCGCGGATTAAAGATCTCAGCCAGGTGCACGGTCTGGCACTGATGGTACATGCCGGTGGCGATAATCACAGCGACCACCCGGCCAAACTGGGCGGCGGTGGCATGCGCATCGCCTGCGGCGTGGTGAATTGAGATGATTACATTATCCCGTCACCTGAACGCCCCGTGCAGTGCCACTGCAGTGTTGTGCAGTCTGCTTGTCACCCTGTCGATGACAGTCGCTGGCCCTGCATTTGCCGAAGACAATCTGAAGCCGGTTGATAAACCTTATCCTGGCGTCATCGAACTGCAGGTCGATGCAACCAACATCAATCAAAAGATTTTCAGCGTTCATGAGCATATACCGGCCAGGCCGGGCAAACTGACGCTGCTTTACCCCCAATGGCTGCCCGGAACCCATTCCCCCGAGGGACCGCTGGCGCAACTGGCCGGACTGACGATCACCGCCGATCATCATCCACTGACCTGGAAACGTGACGAGGTGAATGTATTTGCCTTTGAGGTCACCGTGCCCCAGGGCGCTGCAGCGATTGATCTGGCATTTCAGTTTTTGTCTCCGCTGGACGGTAACCAGGGAGCGATCGTGGTAACGCCGGAGATGCTCGCAGTGCAGTGGGAAAAAATGCTGCTGTATCCGCAGGGGTATTTTTCACACGGGATCACGGTCCGGGCCGGCATAACCTTACCGCCAGATTGGCAGTACGCGAGCGCGCTCGAGACTTCAGAACAGCACGGACAGAAAGTGCAGTTCAAACCGACCAGTCTGGAAGATTTTATTGATTCGCCACTGTATGCCGGTCAGTATTTTAAAAAATTTGATTTAGACCCTGGTGCAAAAATACCGGTTTACCTCGACGTGTTTGCCGATGATCCGGAAAATCTGGTCGCGAAACCGGAGCAAATTGAATTTCATCGCGCACTGCTGCAGCAGGCGTACAGGTTGTATGGTTCGCACCATTTCGATCACTATGATTTTCTGGTGGCGGCCAGCGATAACTTCGGTTTCGGCGGACTGGAGCACCATCAGTCTGGTGAAAATCTGGTCAAACCCGGTTACTTTACGGAATGGGACAAGGGACTGGCGCTGCGCGGTTACCTGATTCCGCATGAATTTTCTCATTCATGGAATGGCAAATTCCGCCGCCCGGCCGGTCAGCTCACAGCCAATTACAACGCGCCAATGCAGAACTCTCTGCTCTGGGTGTACGAAGGTCAGACCGAATACTGGGGTTTCATCCTGGCAGCCCGATCCGGTCTACTCAGCGCCGAGCAGGTCCGGGATTCACTGGCCATGGTCGCTGCCAGTTATGACGTCAATCAGGCTCGCAGCTGGCGTGCGCTGCAGGATACAACCAATGATCCGGTGATCAATCAGCGTCGGCCGCTGGGTTGGCGCAACTGGCAACGCGCTGAAGATTATTATGATGAGGGCCAGCTGATCTGGCTGGACGCGGACACAAAAATTCGCGAACTGTCTGACGACAGGCGTTCTTTAAATGATTTTGCGAGCGCATTTTTCGGTGTCGAAAATGGTCGGCACGTTCCGCTGACGTACACCTTCGATGACGTCGTCAAAACTCTGAATGCGATCCAGCCCTTTGACTGGGCCCAATTCCTGCGAGCCCGTCTGGATGGTCATGGCCCGGGTGCACCGCTGGACGGCTTGGCCCGCTCAGGCTGGAAACTGGTGTTTACTGACAAGCCCAATGAATATGACAAATCGGTGTCGTCGGAATTCAATCAGACCGATTACTGGTATTCCCTGGGCTTTACCGTCGGCCGCGAGAACCATGTCAATGACGTGATGTGGGGTGGTCTGGCGTTCAGGGCAGGATTGAGCGCCAACGCCGTGCTGCTGGCCGTAAACGGTCGAGAGTACAAAGAAGAAGTGTTGAAAAAAGCGATAGGCGACGCACAAACCGGCAAGGACCCGATAGAACTGCTGTTCAAAAAAGACGGCCGTTACCAGACTCTGCACCTGGATTACCACGGTGGACTGAAATATCCGCAGTTGGTGCGTATTGAAGGCACCCGAGACCGGCTGACGGAAATCTTAAATCCGATGCCTTAGTATGGACGGCAGGCGGAATCAACCGTTGTAGCGTTGAATGATAATTTTGCGGTTGATTTCCAGCCTGACCCGATAAATTGATTTGACCACTTTCTCACCGCGCATCCCGGGCAGAAACAGAATCAATCCAAAGCCGTCGATCAGTTTTTTCTGTTCTGCATCCGTCAAGTCTCCTTTTTCATCAATCACCACGTCGTCGACGTTGCCCGTCTCATTGATGTACAACGTCATGGTGACAATGCGCCGGATGGGCACGTCCAGTGTCGAGGTGAAATCCTGCAGCACGGCTACCGGCTGACTCAATTCTTCCTGGAGGTAGTAGCGGTCCTTGTCGACCGGCACGCTGGTTTCGGTGACGCTGACCAGGTTTTCGGCCGGGACCACCAGATCGCTGATGTCCGGCGTGGTGTCAGTGTGCGGATGAAAGGTGGTATTAACGGGGATGGAAACGTGAATCACGTCATAGGG
>Ga0209067_10000413_pt1 | contig 27750 bp, 25 predicted proteins | sample ColStrG_CSR_2013_FD_187199 | JGI IMG/M metagenome (GOLD analysis project Ga0209067, IMG submission 187199) | Freshwater sediment microbial communities in response to fracking from Pennsylvania, USA - Cold Stream Run_MetaG_CSR_2013 (SPAdes)... | ecosystem: Environmental > Aquatic > Freshwater >... | reverse complement strand
GTGGTGCTGAGCGCGCCGAGCAGCGGATATTCCCGCGTTGCTTTGAGTAATTTAACCAGGTCCTGGGCGCTGGAGATGTTTTGCGTCGACAGGCCGGTGGGTTCGACGTAGCGGGTCTGTGTCATGCCCAGCGACCGTGCTTTCGCGTTCATCGCCCGTACAAAAGCCTGATAACCGCCGGGATAGGCATGAGCCAGGCTGGCGGCGGCGCGGTTTTCCGAGGACATCAGCGCCAGTAGCAGCATATTACGGCGGCTGATCTGGCTGTTGAGCTTAACGCGCGAGAAGACGCCCCGCATTTCCGGCGTCTGGCTGACATCAACGGTTATCATCTCGTTCATCGGCAAATGCGCATCCAGCACCACCATGGCGGTCATCAGCTTGGTAATGGACGCAATGGGCCTGACGCGATCCGGGTGGCTGGAAAACAGCACTTTATTGGTAGTAAGGTCGACAATCATCGCACTGCCAGAGGCGATCTGCGGCTGAGCAATAGGCGCAAGTTGCGATAGCGAGGTCTTCGCCTGCGCAGGAAGTGAAACAATCTGCCCTGAAACGAGCAGCGCCAGCGAAAGCAAGGTGAAACGAATTTTTGCAGGCATCGTAGAAAAAAACCCGGTTATGATTGTGTACTGTGTCAGACCGACACAGGCCGCCCGCTTCAGTCACGTCGGCGCACGAGCTGGCAGCGGTATCATACGCTTTAGGTTAAGAAATTTCCTGGTGAGATTGTTTCCGGGCGTAAAAAGAGAACTGCCGCCAGACGGCGGCGGTCGGTTAAAACAAATGTGGTCCATATCCCCACAACACCACGGTCAATGCCAGTAACACTTCAAATACCAGCACGCCGATGGCCAGTGTTGAACCGGAAAAGCGCAGGCTCTCTTCGCGATCAATATTTAAAAAGAGTGGGATGCCAATATAGAGCAGATAGCCCGTGTAGAGCAGCGCCAGCGCGCCTACCAGTACGCAGAGCCAGACCAGTGGATAGAGTGCCACCAGCCCGCTGAGAAACAGTGGCGTTGCCACATAGCCCGCAAACACCGTACAGCGCTGAACGCCGGGACGCTGCGGATAATCACGCGCCATCCAGTGAATCACGCGTCCCATTACTGCGACGCCACCCAGAATAATCAGATAGAACAGAATGCCTAGCCCGATTCCGGTCGCCAGGTTCAGTTGCACATATTGCCCCTCGCCCAGATTCCAGCCCAACTGAGTTGTGCCGATGAAGGCGCATATCACCGGGATTGCCGCCATCAGCAGAACATGGTGGGTGTAATGGTACGATACGCTCTCATTTTCTTGCTTGATATGACGCATTTCCTGGTTCGGATGCGCCAGAAGTCCCCAGACATGGTTCATACAGTCACTCCTCTGATGCGAAAGGCCGCCCGGTCATGCATGCGTCTTTAGGGGGCAGCGTTCTCTCAAGTATAAACGGCAGCAAAATTTTCGTGGTGAACGGACAAAAAAACAGCATAAATAAACGGACCCGCCCTGCAGGGCGGAAGTGAAGCCAAATCGCGTATAGACTAGAAGGAACAGTCACTGAACAGGGAGTGTCATTTTGCATTTGGATATCAACGCATTAATTACGCAGTACGGTTATCTGGCGCTTTTTATTGGCTGTATCGCCGAAGGTGAGACATTTACGTTGCTGGGCGGTGTCGCCGCGCATGAGGGGCTGCTGCATTACGTGGGGGTGGTGCTGGCCGCGATGGGGGGCGGTATTGTCGGCGATCAGCTGCTCTACTGGATCGGTCGCCGCTGGGGCACACGTATCCTGCGCCGCTTTAAAAAGCATCAGGATAAAGTGGTGAAGGCGAACCGCCTGATTAAACGCCGTCCCAGCCTGTTTGTGATTGGCGTGCGCTTTATGTATGGCTTTCGTCTGATTGGTCCGATCATCATTGGAGCCAGCCGCCTCAACCCAATGAAGTTTTTTATTCTCAACGTCATCGGGGCGGCCATCTGGGCAGTGATCTTTGTAACACTGGGCTATTTCGCGGGCGGCATCATCGCGCCGTGGCTGCATAAACTCGACCAGCATCTCAAACATTTGCTTTGGCTGGTCGGTGCGGTCGTGTTCGCCTTTGCGCTGCGCTGGGTGATCCGCCGCTGGCACACCCGTCGTGCCGATCAGTAACACCTGAACGGCGGATTCGTCAGCACCCCATCACCGTCAAGGATTGATGCGTGACCGTCAGCTGAAGTCGCCTGACGCTGAGGAGAGCCAGACGCCCCGGCTGACGATGCCACAGGTCTCGCCCGGCCGGCCTGTCGCTTTCCCCTTCCCTCCCCTATTCAACCGTGCGTTAACCATCTGTGCCCAAACGAAGCCGCATCAGATGGCTCAGCTATAGTTAGGATGGACACTGACCGGGAGATGAAGATGAGTAAGGTAAAACGTAAGATCGAAGACCATGGCGTCATCGGCGATTTGCGCACCTGTGCGCTGGTCGCCAATGACGGCACTATCGATTATCTCTGCTGGCCTGAACTCGACAGTCCGTCGGTCTTTGCTGCCCTGCTCGACAGCGATGATGCCGGCCTTTTCTCCCTGGCACCTGACTGGCCCAATGCGCGACGTCAGCAGCTCTACCTGCCCGATACCAATATTCTGCAGACCCGCTGGCTGGATGATGAAGGCGTGGCGGAAATCACCGACTACATGCCGATTTGTGACGAGGAGAACAAGCTGCCGCGCCTGATCCGGCGAGTCAAGATGGTGCGTGGCAGCGCGACCTTTAGCCTGCGCTGTTCGCCCCGCCACGACTATGCCCGGGCGCAGACCCGTGCGGAAGCGCATAACGGCTGTATCGATTTTCATGCTGAAGGCCAGCCGTCGCTGCGCCTTGCCGCCACCGTGGTGATGACGCTGGAAGATGAAAGTGCCACCGCTCTTTTCACATTGCAGCCCGGCGAACATGCGCAGTTTGAATTTGGCAGCGTTGATGATGCACATATCGAAGCACTCGCCACCGAACACTGCTTTGAAGAGACGCTGAACTACTGGCGACGCTGGAGCGCCCACAGTACTTATCAGGGGCGCTGGCGCGAGATGGTTCAGCGTTCGGCGCTGGTCCTGAAGCTGCTGACCTCCCATCAGCATGGCTCTATCGCGGCAGCGGCAACCTTTGGTCTGCCTGAAGAGTTGGGCGGCGAACGCAACTGGGACTATCGTGCCTCCTGGATCCGCGACGCTTCATTTAGCATGTATGCCCTGATGCGGCTGGGCTACATCGATGAAGCGAAACATTTTACTCATTGGGTCGGCCGCTGCGTTGAAAACAGCCATCATGATGAGATGCGCCTGCAGGTGATGTACCGGCTCGACAGCGGCACCGAGTTGCATGAGATGGAGTTGCTCAATCTCTCCGGCTATGCCGACTCCCGCCCGGTGCGCATTGGCAATGACGCCTGGCAGCAGACCCAGCTCGATATCTATGGTGAGCTGATGGATGCGGTCTATCTGGCTAATAAATATGGTGAAGCGATCTCGCAGCGCGGCTGGGAGCATGTCGTCAAAATGATCGACTGGCTATGTGAAAACTGGAATCAGCCCGATGCCGGTATCTGGGAGATGCGCGGTGAACCGGAGCATTTTCTGCATTCGCGTCTGATGTGCTGGGTGGCGATGGATCGCGCGCTACGTCTGGGCATGAAGCGCTCCCTGCCGATGCCCTACGAACGCTGGGATCGGGCACGCCGGGAGATCCGCGAAGATATCTGGGCTAACTTCTGGAACAGCGAGCGTGGCCACTTCTCTTCGACCCGACATGGCGAACATCTGGACGCCTCCATGCTGCTGATGCCGCTGGTGCGCTTCGTAGGGGCCACCGACCCGGACTGGATTGCCACACTGGATGCGATCAAAACCAACCTGGTTAGCGACGGTATGGTGCGGCGGTACAATACGCATGAGACACCCGCCGATGGCCTGAAGGGGTCAGAAGGCTCCTTTGGGGCCTGCTCATTCTGGTATATCGAGTGTCTGGCACGCGCGGGCCGCATTCAGGAAGCGCACTTTGAATTTGAGAAACTGCTGAGCTACGCCAATCCGCTGGGCCTTTATGCAGAGGAGTTTGACAGCCACGGCCATGCGCTGGGCAATACGCCGCAGGCACTGACGCATCTGGCGTTAATCAGTGCCGCCTTTTTCCTGAACCGCAAACTCAGCGGTGAACAGACGCAGTGGCAACCTTAATCAGGGAGAACCCCGGAAAGTCTCATTTTAAGCGCCCTGCTTTCCGGAAATGCGCTAACATCCGCGGTGAAATTACGTAAAGTATTGCAGGCAGGTTAAAATCCTGATTCACAATGTCAGATTAATGAACATATAATGCGCAGCAGGTCACATTGGCCAGCATGAATTCGACACATAGACCAGCCTGAAATATGGCGATAAAGACTTGTAAAATATGAAAATTATTCGCGCTTTCGCTTCAATCGCACTGGCTCTGGCGGCGTTCAGTCAGTCAGCCTTTGCTGTGGTTTACCCGTTACCGCCGGCCAACAGCCGTCTGATCGGGGAAAATATTGAAATTACTGTTCCTGGAGAGAGCAAGCTGCCGCTGGAAGCTTTTGCAGCGCAATATCAGATGGGCCTCAGCAATATGCTGGAGGCCAATCCCGGCGTTGACGTTTATCTGCCTAAGGCTGGCAGCAAAATGATCATCCCACAGCAGCTGATCCTGCCTGACGCACCGCGTGAAGGCATTGTGATTAACAGCGCGGAAATGCGTCTTTACTACTACCCTAAAGGCAGCAAAACGGTAGTGGTGTTGCCAATTGGTATCGGTGAACTGGGTAAAGATACCCCGATTAGCTGGACCACAGCGGTAGAACGTAAGAAAGACGGCCCGACCTGGACGCCAACCAAAGGTATGCATGCGGATTACGCGGCACGTGGTGAAACGCTGCCAGCGGTCTTCCCGGCTGGCCCTGATAACCCAATGGGCCTCTACGCGCTCTATATTGGTCGCCTCTATGCCATCCACGGCACCAATGCCAACTTTGGTATCGGCCTGCGCGTGAGCCACGGCTGTGTGCGTCTGCGCGCTGAAGATATCAAATGGCTGTATCAGAACGTGCCGGTCGGCACGCGTGTACAGTTCGTTGACCAGCCGGTGAAAGCGACTGTAGAGCCAGACGGTTCGCGTTATGTTGAAGTGCATAACCCGCTCTCGACCACCGAAGAGCAGTTCAACTCGCGTGAGCTGGTGCCGATCACTCTTACTCAGGCAGTGAGCAAAGTTCTGGTTGATGCCAGCGTCAATCAGGATCAGGTTAACGGCGCAATTCAGGGCCGTACCGGTATGCCAGTGAAAGTGAACGGTGTGGAGAACAACATCCAGACCGCGCCAGTCCCGATGCCGGAAAACCCGCAGGCCGCGCCACAGGAAGAGCCAATGACGCCGGTAACGCCACAGGGTGCAAACAGTGATGCCGCGCAGCCACAGCAGCCGGCCACGGAGCCAGCGGCACCGGTAACACCCGCAGCCCCAGCAGCAGCGGTGAACACCAGCTCGTAACTGCCGTAAAGGTCTTGTAAGCCAGCGCCTGTCGCTGGCTTTTTTATTGCCTGCGCCAGGCGTTTTACTGCAGAGTTCCCCCAGCCCTCCCCACCCGACCATCATTAATCTGTCATATAAAGCGCGTATCACACTGCGTTAACCCGGTGCAAATCAGCATCCGGCATCAGCCACATGAGGTACACCATGAGCGAAAACAGTCTCTCCTCCTCATCAGCCCAGGGACGCCCCAATTTCAACGGCAAAGGCAGTCGCTTCAGTAAACCGCTGTTTTTTATTCTGCTGGTCGCCGGGCTGGCGTTCGCCGGACTTAACCTGGTCAATGACGTTGAAGAGACCAATATGCCTGTCACCAGCTATCTGCCGTTCTTTCTGCTGGGACTGGCGTTACTGATTGCGCTCGGCTTTGAGTTCGTCAATGGCTTTCACGATACCGCCAATGCGGTCGCCACGGTGATCTATACCCATTCGCTGACGCCCGGCATTGCCGTGGTCTGGTCCGGTTTCTGTAACTTTCTGGGTGTGCTGCTCTCTAGCGGCGTGGTGGCGTTTGGCATTATTTCGCTGCTGCCGGTCGAACTGATCCTGCAGGCCAGCAGCGGCAACGGCTTCGCCATGGTCTATGCGCTGCTCTTTTCCGCCATTATCTGGAATCTCGGCACCTGGTATTTCGGTCTGCCCTCATCGTCGTCGCATACCCTGATTGGCTCGATTATCGGCGTCGGGGTTGCCAATGCGATGCTGCACGGGCGCAGCGGACTGAGCGGCGTAGACTGGGATCAGGCGCTTAAAGTTGGCTATGCACTGCTGCTGTCGCCGGTGGTTGGTTTTGTCTGTGCCGGTTTGCTGCTGTGGGTGATGAAACTCTTTATCCGCAATCGCCAGCTTTATCAGGCGCCGACAAGCGATCAGCCGCCCCCGGTGTGGATCCGAGGCCTGCTGATCCTGACCTGTACCGGCGTCTCCTTTGCGCACGGCTCCAATGATGGTCAGAAAGGGATGGGGCTGATTATGTTAATCCTGGTGGGCACCATGCCGATCGCCTACGCGCTGAACCGATCGCTGCCCGCCGATCAGATCCCGCGTGTGGCAGCCCTGACAGAAGTGACCGCACATCAGTTGCTACAACTGCAACCGGCTGCCGCGCATCCCCCGGCGGCCCGTGATGTCCTGACCGGCTTTGTCGGCAGCAATAATATGAATGCCGATGTCTTACCGGCGCTGGCCATCACACTTAATGAAGTGGGCGATGAAATTCGTCGCTATGGTTCAATGGAAAACATTCCGGCCCAGGCAGTGACCAACACTCGCAACCAGATGTATCTGGCCTCAGAGTCGATCAAGCATCTGCAAAGCGCGAAGGTAACACTGCCGCAGGAGACCGGACGCAATCTCAAAGCGGTGAAAACAGAACTCGACAGCGCCACCCGCTTTATTCCGATGTGGGTGAAAGTGGTGGTGGCGATTGCGCTTGGGTTAGGCACCATGGTGGGCTGGCGACGAATTGTGGTGACGGTGGGCGAACGGATTGGCAAAACCCATCTCAGCTATGCTCAGGGTGCCAGCGCCGAACTGGTGACGATGGCCACCATTGGCGCAGCAGATGGCTTTGGCCTGCCGGTGTCGACCACACATGTGCTGTCGTCCGGCGTGGCGGGCACTATGGCGGCCAATCGCTCTGGCCTGCAGTTTTCGACACTGCGTAATCTGGCGGTTGCCTGGATATTAACGCTGCCGGTCTCTATTCTGCTCTCCGCCCTGCTCTACTGGCTGTTTACCCATTTCTGAGGGTCCGTCGGCTTCCTGCCTGTCAGGCGGTGAGCCGTTGCTGTCCACAGAGCCGCAGCGTAATCAGCAGCGCACCCAGTACCATCATGGCGGCAGCCAGATAGACCGACTGCATCCCCCAGTGTCCGATAAACAGTCCTGCCACCGGGCCGGTTAAGCCCAGGCCCAGATCGAGAAAAGCGGAATAGGTTCCCAGCGCCGAGCCCTGATCCTGACGCTCAACCCGCTTAACCGCCTCAACACCCAGCGCCGGAAAGACCAGAGAAAAACCGCTGCCGGTGAGGAATGCGCCCGCCCCGACCAGCCAGGCGCTGTCCGCCTGCCAGATTATCAGCAGTCCAAAACATTCCAGCAGGAAAGAGAAGAGCGAGACGCGCAATCCGCCAAAGCGGGTAATAAAGCGACCAAAACTGAGCCGCACCAGCACAAAGCCCAGGCTGAACAGTGTCAGTGCATAGGCCGCGCCCTGCCAGTCGCGGCTGGCAAAATAGAGGGTGATAAAGGTCGCAATGACGCCAAAACCGATGGTGCCGAAGCCCAGCGCCAGCCCGAAGAGCCAGACGCGGGAGAAGACGCGGTGAAACGGAATGCGCTCGCCAATGCTGACGGTGACCGCGGGTTTGCGGCTGGCCATCAGATAGCCGACTACGCCCATCAGCGCGATCAGTCCGGCAAATCCGCTCATGCCAAATTCACTGTTCAGCAACACGCCCAGCGGTGCGCCGACGGCCATCGCCAGGTAGGTGGCGACACCGTTCCAGGAGATCACTCGCGCGGTCTGCAACGGCCCGACAATATTCATGCCCCAGAGCGTGGAGCCGGTGCTGCTGAAGCTCTCACCCACCCCGAGAAACAGCCGTCCTATGGCCAGCAGCGCCAGACTGAGCCACGGCCAACTGCTTAGCAGTGCGGCCAGGATCGTCAGCACCCCACTCATGCCGCAGCAGAGCAGTCCCAGCATCACCACCCGTTTTGGCCCAAGCCGATCGGCCAGACGGCCTGACTGTGGACGACTGAGCAGCGTTGCAAAATATTGAATACTGATTATCAGTCCGGCAATAAAAGAACTGAAGCCAAGATGATTTTTGACGAAGCCTGGCAGCACGGCCAGCGGCAGTCCGACAGAGAGATAGCAGAAGAAGGTGAAGATGATAACCGAGAGGATACGTTTGTTGAGCTGGCTGTTGCTCAACACAGCGGTGTCAGACATAGCGGGCTTCTGGTCCAGGAAATTTTGCCCACTATACCGTCATGCAGCGAAGGGGTCGCCTGATTTTTTATCACAAACCATGAACGATAGCGTGACGATCAATTGCCTGCGCAATCTCACCCGACGATTTTAACGCACGGATTTCACTGAATAATCCATCTGCCTCGTCATACGCCTTGCGCAGATAACCGAGCCACTGTTTGATACGCGCCACATGATAGAGGCCGGTGTCGCCCTGCTTTTCCAGCCGGCTGTATTTCTGCAATAACTGCACTACGTCAGGCCAGGCCATCGGCGGTTCGTTATATTTCACGACCCGGCTCAGGTTGGGGATGTTCAGTGCGCCACGGCCAATCATCACCGCCTCACAGCCCGTCACCGTCATACAGTTTTGCGCACTTTGCCAGTCCCAGATTTCGCCGTTGGCAATCACCGGAATGTGCAGCCGCTGACGAATTTCACCAATCGCCTGCCAGTTAATCGCCTCTGCGCGATAGCCCTCTGTTTTGGTTCGCCCATGCACCGCCAGCTCGCTGGCACCCGCCTGTTGTACCGCATCGGCGATTTCCAGACTGCGGGTGCTGGAATCCCAGCCGAGCCGCACTTTCACCGTTACCGGCAAATCCGCAGGCACCGCTTCACGCATCGCTTTCGCGCCGCGATAAATCAGATCGGGATCTTTAAGAAGAGTCGCGCCGCCTCCGCTGCCGTTGACCAGTTTAGAAGGACAACCACAGTTGAGATCAACACCCCAGGAACCCAGCTCTACCGCGCGTGCGGCGTTCTCGGCTAACCATTCGGGATGCTGCCCCAGCAGCTGCATGCGCACCCGCGTGCCCGAGGGCGTGCGGCTGGCATTATGCAGTTCGGGGCAGAGACGGGTGAAGGATTTTACCGGCAGCAGTTGATCGACCACGCGCAAAAACTCAGTGATGCAGAGATCGTAGTCGTTCACTTCCGATAACAGCTGGCGCACCAGCGAATCAAGCACGCCCTCCATCGGCGCCAGTAAAACCCTCATACTCAGACGTTTCCGGTGCGCTTCGCTGCCGGACGACGCGGACGGGCAGCGGGCTTATCGCCCTGAGGCGCAGCCTGACTCTGACGACGTGCCTGAGGACGCTTTTCGCCGGATGAACGTGATGCGCCTGCACCCTGTCCGCCCTGGCTGCGACCACGGCCACCACCACCTGCACCGCCGCGCGACTGCTGCTGACGCCCGTTAATGATCGGCTCCGCTTTGATGCTCGGATCGGGTTCATAACCGTCAATCGCCAGACGCGGGATTTCACGCTTCAGCAGACGTTCGATATCACGCAGCAGTTTATGCTCGTCGACGCAGACCAGCGACAGGGCGACACCGGTCGCGGCCGCACGACCGGTCCGGCCAATTCGGTGAACATAATCTTCGGCGACGTTAGGCAGCTCGAAGTTCACAACGTGTGGCAGCTCTTCGATATCCAGGCCACGGGCCGCGATATCGGTGGCGACCAGCACGCGGATCCCGCCTGACTTAAAGTCTGCCAGCGCGCGGGTACGGGCGCCCTGGCTCTTGTTGCCGTGGATGGCGGCGGCAGTGATGCCATCTTTGCCCAGCTGCTCGGCAAGGTGGTTAGCACCGTGTTTGGTGCGGGTAAAGACCAGCACCTGCTGCCAGTTACCTTCGCCAATCAGCTGTGACAGCAGTTCCCGTTTGCGCTTCTTATCCACGAAATGCACCTGCTGCGCAACCTGCTCAGAGGCGGTATTGCGGCGTGCTACTTCCACCATCTCCGGCTTGGTCAGCAGTTTTTCAGCCAGGCCTTTGATCTCATCAGAGAAGGTGGCAGAGAACAGTAGGTTCTGACGTTTGGCCGGCAGACGTGCCAGCACGCGACGGATGTCGTGGATAAAGCCCATATCGAGCATACGGTCCGCTTCATCCAGCACCAGAATTTCGACCTGCGACAGGTCAACCGCATTCTGTTGTGCCAGATCCAGCAGGCGACCTGGGGTTGCCACCAGGATATCGACGCCGCCGCGCAGTTTTACCATCTGTGGATTGATGCTGACGCCACCAAACACCACCATCGAACGCAGCGAGAGATATTTGCTGTAGTCGCTGACGTTTTCGCCGACCTGCGCCGCAAGTTCACGGGTCGGGGTCAGGATCAGGGCACGCACTGGACGACGGCCACGCACAGGCGTGGTGCTGGCAGAGAGTTTTTGTAACAACGGTAAGGTAAAGCCAGCCGTTTTGCCGGTACCGGTCTGGGCACTTGCCAGCAGATCACGGCCTGCCAGCACCACAGGAATTGCCTGGCGCTGGATAGGTGTTGGTTCGCTGTAGCCTTGTTCGGCGACCGCGCGCAAAATATCGGCACTCAGGCCGAGAGAGTCAAAAGACATTAAGTGATTTACTCCGGTCCGCTCTGACCGTGATTCACGGTGTAGTTTTCAGAGGGATAGTGACGCCAGCTGGGGCTGACGCATGAAAAGGGCGCAAACTACGATGCGTAAGCGGCCGAGTGTAACAGCTTTAAGAGAAGTGTGCGAGATAGCTCACATTTACTGATACAACTTAACTGCCTGAAAACAGGAAGGCCACCTGTCGGTGGCCTTCAACTTAACTACGTTTATTTTCGATTCGCCGCGGGGGCTCTTTTGCCAGCAGCGAAACCAGCGCCGGACCCAGCAACATCACCACGCCGAGACACGCCAGCAGCAGGTTGTTGTGGTAAATCCGCGACACCAGGAACAGTGTCATCATGGCGGCGCCAAAGTAGTAAGTGGTGGTCGCTTCTTCAAGATAATCGCCGAGAGTACGTAAACGGGCAATGCGATGTGTCACCAGCATGGCAACAAAAACCAATGCATACATCGCCACCAGCGTGCTGCAAACATCGACCAGCGCCTTGTGCTTCCAGCCCCAGATCAATGCCGCGATCACCAGCAGATGCATAGCGATATGTATATACGTTTGACCCGTGATAATTTGAATACGATTAGACCATTTCATTCAATTCTCCTGGCAGACCCAACAGGTCGCCCAAGTGCTACCGGCACAAGCCGGAAACGGTTTCCTCAATGTAAAACAATTTTCGGATAACGCCCTAATTATCGCCCTCTTTCACCACCCATTTGTGACAAAGACTACACTTTGATTCTATTGATGATGAAAAGGAGTGCGTCGCGAGTATGCCACAAATCAAGCAAGGATTTTCAATAAAAGTCCTGACGATCAATACACACAAGGGTTTCGCCCCGTTTAATCGCCGCTTCATCCTGCCCGAATTACGCGAAGCCGTTCGCGCAACGGCGGCGGATGTGGTCTTTCTGCAGGAGGTGATGGGCACGCATGCCATCCACCCACTTAACCATGAAGCCTGGCCCGAATCCCCCCATTACGAGTTTCTGGCCGACACCATGTGGAACGATTTTGCCTACGGGCGCAATGCGGTCTATCCGGAGGGACATCACGGCAATGCAGTGCTATCACGCTTCCCGATAACCGAGTATGAGAACCGCGATATCTCGGTGGCGGGCAGTGAAAATCGCGGCATGCTGCACTGCCAGATTGCTCTGCCCGAGCCGCACGGCACGCTGCATGTCATCTGTGTTCATCTGGGTCTGAAAGAGGCGCATCGTCACGCCCAAATGAAAATGATTTGTGAAATGGTCACTTCGCTGCCGCCCAATGCGCCCGTGGTGGTGGCGGGTGATTTCAACGACTGGCAGCGACGCGCTAACACTATTTTAAAACATGGCGCAGGCCTGAAAGAGGTATTCAGCATGAAAACCGGACGCCCGGCGCGCACCTTCCCGGCGCGCTTTCCGATCCTGCGGCTCGACCGCATCTATGTCCGCAACGCCGCCATCAGTCATCCGTGGGCGCTGCCGCGGAAGCCCTGGTCTCATCTTTCCGATCACGCGCCGCTGGCCGTGGAGATTCACCTATGAATTTTAGCTGGAAGGAAGGTAACCGGCTGCTGCTGCTGGAAAATGGTGAGGCGTTTTTCCCGCGCGTCTTCGGCGCGATCCAGCGGGCTGAACGCACGGTATTAATCGAAACCTTTATTCTTTTTGAGGATGACGTTGGCAACGCACTGCACCGCGAACTGCTGGCGGCGGCCCAGCGCGGCGTGCGGGTCGAAGTGATGGTCGATGGCTACGGCTCGGCCGAACTCTCAGACAAATTTGTTAACAGCCTGACCAGCGCTGGCGTGCGTTTCATCTACTACGACCCGCGTCCGCTGGTGATGGGGATGCGCACCAACGTTTTCCGCCGTCTGCACCGCAAAACCGTGGTGGTAGATGATGTGGTGGCCTTTGTCGGCGGAATCAACTTCTCTGCAGAACACAACACCGACTACGGCCCGGAAGCGAAACAGGATTATGCGGTGCAGGTCAAAGGCCCGGTGGTGGGTGACATCGCCCGCTATCTGCAACAGGCGATTGGCAGCGAACAGGCTACCCGTCGCTGGTGGGGATCGCGCTCTCATCGCCCGGCATTTAACGCCACGCCCGGCGATGCTCAGGTGCTCTATGTCTATCGCGACAACGACGAGCATCGCGATGACATCGAAGTGCATTATCTGGAGATGCTGCGGGAGGCGAAGCGGGATGTGATTATTGCCAATGCCTACTTTTTCCCAGGCTACCGTCTGCTGCGTGAGATGCGCAGCGCCGCGCAGCGCGGCGTCCGGGTCCGTCTGATTGTGCAGGGCGAGCCGGATATGCCGATTGTGAAAGTAGGCGCGGAACTGCTCTACAACTATCTGGTTGATGGCGGCGTGGAGGTCTACGAATATATCCGTCGTCCGCTGCACGGCAAGATCGCGGTAAAAGATGATTACTGGGCTACGGTTGGCTCCAGCAATCTCGATCCGCTCAGCCTGTCACTGAACCTTGAAGCCAATCTGATCATCCACGATCGGCCGTTTAACCAGACGCTGCGTGACAACCTGGAAGCGCTGCTGGCCAATGATTGCCAGCGTGTGCAGGAGGATCGCTTGCCGCCGCGCAACTGGTGGCAACTGAGCAAAAGCGTAGTGGTATTCCACTTCCTGCGCCATTTCCCGGCCATTGCTGGCTGGCTGCCGGCGCATACGCCGCTGCTGGCCCAGGTCAGTGCACCGGTACAACCTGAAATGGAGACGCAGGATCGCGTTGAAACTGACAACCCGGGAGCAAAATCCTGATGGCAAAAAAACATCCGCGCTGGCAACTGGCGAAAAAGATCCTCACCGTGCTGTTTTTTGTCGCAGTAATCGTTCTGCTGGTGGTTTATGCCCGCAAAGTGAACTGGGAAGATGTTTATGAGGTCATCGTTAACTATAACCGCTTTGTGGTGCTGACTGCCGCCGGATTGGTGGTACTGAGTTACCTGGTGTATGGCTGCTATGACCTGATTGGCCGCGCTTACTGCGGCCATAAGCTGGCGAAGCGGCAGGTGATGCTGGTGTCGTTTATCTGTTATGCCTTCAACCTGACACTGAGCACCTGGGTGGGCGGCGTAGCAATGCGCTATCGGCTCTATTCACGATTAGGTCTGGATAGCGGCACCATCACCCGTATCTTTTCCCTGAGCATCGCCACCAACTGGCTGGGCTATATTCTGCTGGCTGGCGTGGTGTTCAGTGCCGGCATGGTTTCGATTCCCGGCGGCTGGTTTATTGGTGAGACCACGCTGCGGCTGATTGGTGTGGTCCTGCTGGTGCTGGTGGCGATTTATCTCTGGGCTTGCACCTTCTCAAAGCAGCGGCGCTGGACGGTGAAAGGCCAGACCCTTCAACTGCCCTCACTGCGCATGGCGCTGCTGCAGTTTGGGGTTTCCTGTGCCAACTGGATGGTGATGGGAGCGATTATCTGGCTGCTGCTGGGCCGGGATGTCGGTTATCCGATGGTGCTGGGCGTGCTGCTGATCAGCAGTATTGCCGGAGTGATCATTCATATTCCGGCGGGCATTGGCGTACTGGAAGCGGTCTTCCTGGCGCTGCTCAGTGGTCAGCACGCCTCGCATGGCACCATTATTGCGGCACTGCTGGCTTATCGTGTGCTCTACTTTATCCTGCCGCTGCTGTTAGCGCTGGTGCTCTATCTGGGACTGGAGAGTCGGGCGAAGCATCTGCGTCAGAAGAACGAGCAGAAATTGCAGAAGTCGTCATAAAAACGGGGGATGCGCAGCCCGTGCGCCTCCCCCGCTATCCATCAGGCTTAACGGCGGTTGCCGAAAATCCGCAGCAGCATCAGGAACAGATTGATGAAGTCCAGATAGAGCGTCAGTGCGCCCATAATCGAGTAGCGACGCAGGTTTTCCGTGTCGCGGGCATCGATCTGCTCACCGATGTTTTTCAGTTTCTGCGTGTCATAGGCGGTTAAACCGACAAACACCACCACCCCGATGTAAGTAATCGCCCACATCAGCGCCGGGCTTTTCAGCCAGAAGTTCACCAGCGACGCCAGCACGATGCCAATCAGCGCCATAAACAGCAGGCTGCCAAAACGGCTCAGATCGCGTTTAGTGGTATAGCCGTAAAAGCTCATCGCGCCAAACATACCCGCCGTGACAAAGAAGGTGCTGGCGATGGAGGAGTAGGTGTAGACCAGGAAGATACTCGCCATGGTAATGCCGGTCAGCGCCGAGTAGAGCATAAACAACCCGGTCGCCACTGCCCCGCTCAGGCGATGCACCATACCTGAAAGGAAAAACACCAGCGCCAGCTGCGCAATAATCAACCCGAAGAAGGTGATCCGGTTAGCAAACACCAGCTCCATGACCGCAGGCGTGCGCGCAGCGAACCAGGAGACAAACGCCGTCAGTAACAGGCCGCAGGTCATCCAGCCATAGACCTGCGCCATATAGGCTTGTAAACCGCGAGAGGCGGGTTGAACGATGGAATCATTTCTTGGATATCGGTCCATGATGCACCTCTTGTTGAACGGATTAGGACCGGCTCCACACACGGAACCGGATGAATTACCGGGTCTGGCAGGCATACGTTGTTTCTGTTTCAGCCCATGTGGCCAGCAACAGCGCGACACAACCGCCACGGGCCCGTACGGCCTTATGAGGATGCGCACAGTGCAGGGCCAGAATAACAATAAAAGTCGCCCGGAACTGGCTCTAAGTGTGGCACAGCTCAGCTCAACTGTGCCACAACATGCCGCTTAACGCCGCGACAGACACTGCTGATAACGGCTGTCGACCCGCTGCGCAAACCACGCGGTGGTAAGATTACGGGTAATTTTCGGGCTTTCCAGTTTGATGCCCGGTAGCATTTCACGCGGTAACCGACGACCCGCCATTTTATCGGCCAGGGTAAAGACCTGTTTCCAGAGATCGCTGTCACTGAACGTCTCCTTCTCCCCTTTCTCCAGATCGCGACGCATGGCGCTGTTGCTCATAGCGATCTGCTTCGACAGCGTGCGCACCGCCAGTTCGGTGCCGCCCGCCGCATCCGAGCCATAGAGGATCAGATCGCCATCCAGCGCCAGCTTCATGCCGGTGGCACGCGACACCGCTGCCTGGAATGCCGCATTGCGGCTAGCGTACCAGCCTGCATTGTAATCGGCAAAGCGGTAAAGCGGCTGGCTGTAGTCAGCCGGATAGCCGAGCAGGTGCATCGTCCCGAAGTAGATCCCGCCGTGACGGGTAAAGACTTCGCGCCGGATGGTGCCATCGACCGGCCACGGATAGCCTTTGGCGTGCGCTTCGGCAAATGCAATGCTGACCTGCATCGGCCCGCCGGTGTGGATCGGATTGAGATTGCCAAACAGTTTCTGCCCCATTGGTACCATGTCAATCAGGTCATCAAAAATAGCGCTCAATTCTTTTTCACTGCGCACTTTGTCAAGCCGGGCGGCGTAGCTTTCCCCGGTGGGCGATTTGATCAGCAGCGCGGTGCGCACCAGAAATGCCGGAACGTGCACTTTCGCTGCCCGGCGATCGATCTCACCCCAGGCGATTTTGGGCAGGCCCGGCACGGCGGCCTCCGCGCTGAAGTTGCTCTCCTGATCCGCCACGGCGATCACCGCGCAGAGATTGCTGGCGCTGGGATCGATCTGCTGAGTGCGGAAGGTGGTGTAGATATCGTCGCTCCACGCCGCTTTGTTGCTGACGTGCGGCGGCAACAGCCGCTGGATTTGCGCTTTAACATCCTCGGGCTGCCGCACCGGCGCCTCAGGGGTTTTCTTGCTGCTACAGCCCGCCAGCACCAGCGCGGCGACCAGTGTCAAACGTTGCAAAATCGGGGTGGATGACATGCCTGTCCTCAGAATGAACCAAAACCTTACTCTATCATCGCCTGCGTTTCACAGGCAGGAGAGAACTGAACTAAGGTTACCTTTTTTACCGTTAAAGGAATTTACGATGTTTAAACTCTGGCCTGCGGCGGCGCTCAGCCTGTTATTAACCGGTTGCGGCGCAAATAATACGCCTGCCCAGGTGCAGTCACCGGGCGCACCCACTTCCTCCTCGCTTAAAGTGCTGGAAACCGGCGCCAGCGTGATGCAGTCACGTCCGCCCATCGATGCCATCAACACCTATCTCGACGGATTTCATTTTTATAGTGGCGATAAAAACGGTCAGATGGAGGCGCATCACTATGTCACGGTGCTGAACGACGATGTGATGCAAGCGGTGATTTACGACGGCAACACGCGCGACGCACGGTTGATGGGCGTGGAGTACATTATCAGCGAACGGCTGTTTAACACCCTGCCGCCCGAAGAAAAAAAACTCTGGCACAGCCATCAGTATGAGGTGAAATCGGGCACGCTGATTGCGCCGGGATTACCGGAAGTCGCGGACCATGCGCTGATGAAACGCATTGTGAACACTTACGGCAAAACCTGGCACACCTGGCATACCGATCGGGACAAAACGCTGCCGATTGGCATTCCGGCACTGATGATGGGCTTTACGCAGGATGGCCAGATGGACTCGCGACTGCTGGCTGACCGCGATCGCCGTTTTGACGTCGACAGCAAAAAGATCCGCGCCCAGCGGGCGGATATCGTGGCACATCCGGCGGCGGCGGGTGCCAACGCCTGGCAGCAGGGCCAGGTCATTCAGTTGAAGCGGACCACTGGCGGCGGTGAACACAGCCACGGCCAGACCGGGTTTGGACCGGCAGAGCAGCTAAAGCAGCCTTAAGTTACGGCACTGAGCGGCGTGATGAGTGTGGTTGCGGGCAGTAGCGTGTAGGCGGTCAACGGCAACGCAGCGGGCGGTGACGCCGCTGCCCCCTGAGCCGTTAACGCCCGCTCAGAGCCTATTCCATCAGCCGTAATTGTTACAGGCAGACCGGACACGGACAGGCGGAACAACCGCAGCGTACACGAAGTACGTGGGGATTGTGAGCACTGTCCAGGTTCAGACTGACAAATAAAATAGCCTGATGGGCCAGGCGCTTAGTCCCAGCGCTGCGCAGCCTGGTGGTCGCTGTCGCGGGCATCCACCCAGCGATCGCCCTGCTCTGTCGCTTCGCGCTTCCAGAAAGGGGCACGGGTTTTCAGGTAATCCATTATAAACTCTGCGGCAGAAAAGGCGCTGCCACGATGGGCACTGGTGACGCCAACCAGCACAATTTCATCGCCAGGAAACAACTCGCCGACGCGGTGGATCACCGTGACGCGCTGCAGCGACCAGCGTTCACGCGCCGCATCAACAATTTCCTGCAGCGCTTTCTCAGTCATGCCGGGGTAGTGCTCCAGCGTCAGCGCCGCCACGTTGTGGCCCAGATTGTGGTTGCGGACTTTGCCGGTAAAGGTCACCACCGCCCCATCTTCATCACAGGCCGCCAGCCAGCGATACGCTTCCGCCATATCAAAGGGCGCGGGGCCGACGCGAATCTGCGTTTCCATCTTAGCCTCCGGTCACAGGCGGGAAAAAGGCCACTTCATCACCGGATCGCAGCGGGTGACTCATCGGCACCAGCGTCTGATTTACTGCTGCCAGCAACCTGTCAGGCTCCAGCGCCAGTGTCCAGCGGTCATCACGTTCTGCCAGCGCACGCCGCAACGCGGCCACATCCGCATAGTCAGCGCTAACCTCAAGCGATGCGGTGCCGGTCAACTCACGCACCTGCGCGAAAAATAGCACCTTAATCATGTGCGACCGCCTGGAAATCGCCACTTTTGCCACCGCTCTTGCTGATCAAGCGCAAGTGATCGATGACGATATCTTTCTGCACCGCTTTGCACATGTCGTAGAGGGTCAGCGCAGCAACGGAGGCTGCGGTCAGCGCTTCCATCTCCACGCCGGTTTTGCCGGAAAGACGGCAGAGCGTAGTGATGCGTACCCGGTTATAGTCCGGTTCAGCCTCAAGGTTTACCTCCACTTTGCTCAGCATCAGCGGATGACAGAGCGGTATCAGCTCCCAGGTGCGTTTCGCCGCCTGAATACCGGCGATGCGCGCGGTGGCGAAGACATCCCCTTTGTGGTGGCTGCCATCGATAATCCTCTGCAGCGTTTCCGGCTGCATCAGCACCAGCACTTCTGCCCGCGCTTCGCGCACAGTTTCAGCCTTGGCGGAGACATCCACCATGTGTGCTTCACCTGCGGTGTTAATATGTGTGAGTTGAGACATACTTACCGTTTCTTCAGATGTGAGACAAAATTACAGGGCGCGGTTCGCGCATCAAGCTGGTCAGCGATAATGCGTTCCCAGGCGGTACGGCAGGCGCTGGTTGAACCCGGCACGGCCAGGATCAGTGTCTGATTAGCCAGACCGGCAATGGCGCGCGACTGCAGCGTCGAACCGCCAATCTCTTCATAGGAGATCATCCTGAACAGCTCACCAAAACCATCAATCTCGCGGTCAAACAGCGGCAACAGCGCTTCCGGCGTGCTGTTTTTCAGGTTAAAGCCGGTTCCGCCATTTATGATGACCACCTGCACATCTTCACTGGCGATCCAGCGCGACACGGTGGCGCGAATGCGATAGAGATTATCCGGCACGATAGCGTGATCGACCACTTCATGACCTGCTTCCGCCGCCGCCGCACGCAGGTAGTCGCCGGAAGTATCGTTGCTGGTATCACGACGATCTGACACGGTCATCACCGCAATCTGCACTGCCTGAAATTCGCTGGCTGATTTGCCCATATTGCCTCCTGAAATTAGCCGCCGATGTAAGAGAGATTCTGTGTGATGCCGGTATTGCCCTGATGCAGAAAATGAGTCTGCTTTTTTTGCCCCAGGCTGCTGGCAATGCGCGCCTGGAGTTCGGCCTGCTGCTCATCTGATGCCAGCAGATCGCGCAACGGTACGCCGCCATCGCCAAACAGGCACAGGTGCAGATCACCCTGTGCCGAGACGCGCAGACGGTTGCAACTGGCACAAAAATCTTTGGCGTAGGGCATGATCAAGCCAATTTCGCCGACATAATCGGGATGGTAAAAGACCTGCGCTGGTCCGTCGCTGCGTCCGCTTTCACGACGCTGCCAGCCCTGGCCGATCAGCTGATCGCGGATCACCATGCCGGAAACGTGCTGATCACGGAACAGCGTGCCCCCGTCGCCGGTCTCCATCAGTTCGATAAAGCGCAGCTGGATCGGACGGGTGCGGATCCAGTCGAGGAAAGTCGCCAGATTACGGCTGTTAAGATCGCGCATCAGCACACTGTTGACTTTGACCTGGCGAAAACCGGCGTCCAGAGCGGCATCGATGCCGTTCATCACCTGATGGAACTTATCCTGACCGGTGATGGCGTGAAACTGACGGGCATCCAGGCTATCGACGCTGACGTTGAGGGCCGTTAAACCCGCGTCACGCCACCGTTTCACGTCACGCGCCAGCCGGTAACCGTTGGTGGTCACCGCGATCTGGCGAATAGAGGCGTTTTCACGCACTGCCGCAATGATGTCGGTGAAATCACGGCGCAGCGACGGCTCGCCACCGGTGAGCCGCACTTTTTCCGTTCCGGCAGCGGCGAAAGCCCGCGTGACGCGGCGGATTTCATCGAGAGAAAGAAAGCTTTTGTTGCGAATTCCCTGCGGCTTATAGCCGTCAGGAAGACAGTAGGTACAGCGGAAATTACAGACATCCGTGACCGACAGGCGCAGGTAATAGAACTTACGCGCGTATGCATCAGTAAATTGTGACACCAGAACACCTTTCCAGATTGGGAGATGCAGTCATTTCTTCCTGCACCCTGGCAGCTCAACGGCTACGGCCTGAACCCCCTATCCGCAGACGTAGGCATTCAGGCTTGAGTGTACGCTGACCCGTTGATCAGCGCGGTAAGCATGATGGTAGCGTGATTTTCGCTACTCTTCCATTTGCTCTTTTCGCTATATATTCTTATACATATCGAATTTTCACCGCATTTTCGCGACAGGATGCGTTAAAATGCGATCCAGATTTTGACGTAAGTCATCCGCGCGGGCTTCGCGTTTAGAGCCACGCCACGCGACGAAATAGTAAGGAGAAGCATGAATCGCACATTGGCCGATCTGGATCGTGTTGTGGCACTGGGCGGCGGACACGGTTTAGGCCGCGTGATGTCTGCCCTTTCCCCGCTGGGTTCGCGTCTCACTGGCATTGTCACCACCACTGACAACGGCGGATCAACTGGCCGTATTCGTCGCGCAGAAGGCGGCATCGCCTGGGGCGACATGCGCAACTGCCTTAACCAGCTGATTGCGGAACCCAGCGTCGCGTCGGCGATGTTTGAATACCGTTTTGCCGGTAACGGCGAACTGGCCGGACACAACCTTGGTAATCTGATGCTGCGGGCGCTGGATCATCTGAGTGTGCGTCCGCTGGAAGCCATCAACATCATTCGTAACCTGTTAAAAGTGGATGCCTTTTTAATCCCCATGTCGGAGCAGCCGGTGGATCTGGTCGCGATGGATGCCGAAGGCAATATGGTTTATGGCGAAACCGCGATTGACGAGATGAAGCAGCCACCGCAGGAGCTGATGCTGCATCCCAATGTGCAGCCGACGCGTGAGGCGCTGCAGGCGATTGGTGAAGCGGATCTGATCCTGATTGGACCCGGCAGCTTTTACACCAGCCTTATGCCGATTCTGCTGATGGAAGAGATGGCACAGGCATTGCGTCGCACGCCTGCCACCATGGTGTTCATCGGCAATCTGGGTCGTGAGCTCAGTCCCGCCGCCGCCAGTCTCTCGGTGGCCGACAAGCTTCAGATGATGGAGCGGTATATCGGCAAGCGAGTGATTGATGCTTTAGTCGTCAGCCCGGCCGTAGATACCCGTGGCATTGAAAACCGGCTGATTGTCCGTGAACCGCTGGAGGCCGCCGACATTAAATATCGTCACGACCGCCAGCTGCTACGGGTGGCGCTGGAACACGCCATTCAGGGCTTTAACGGCACTACGATGCAGCAATAAACAGCGTGCGCAGCTCGTGCAGCTGATCGCGCACGCTTGCCGCCTGTTCAAACTCCAGGTTCTGCGCATGCTGCTGCATCTGCCCTTCCAGCTCGTGAATTTTCTTCTGCAAGGCCTGCGGCGTTAACAACTGGAAGTCGGCCTGTGCCTGGGCTTCGCCAGGACGTGCCGGTTTCGCTTTGCCGCGGGTTTTCACCACGTTTTTGCCCAGTTCCAGAATATCGGTGATCTTTTTATTCAGGCCCTGCGGCACAATGCCATTCTGTTCGTTATGCAGTTGCTGTTTCTCGCGGCGGCGCTCAGTCTCTTCAATGGCGCGCGCCATCGACGGCGTAATTTTATCGCCGTAAAGAATCGCTTTACCGTTGATGTTACGCGCCGCACGGCCAATGGTCTGAATCAGCGATCGTTCTGAACGCAGGAAGCCCTCTTTATCCGCATCGAGAATCGCCACCAGCGACACTTCCGGCATATCCAGACCCTCACGCAGTAAGTTAATGCCTACCAGCACATCAAACTCACCCAAACGTAAGTCGCGGATAATCTCCATGCGCTCCACCGTGTCGATATCGGAGTGCAGATAACGCACCTTCTCGCCATGCTCCGCCAGATATTCGGTGAGATCCTCCGCCATGCGTTTAGTCAGCACCGTCACCAGCACACGCTCGTTGATGGCCACGCGCTGGCGGATTTCGGACAGCAGATCGTCGACCTGAGTGCCGACCGGACGCACGTCGATGATCGGGTCCAGCAGGCCGGTAGGACGCACCACCTGATCGATCACTTCGTCGCCCGATTTTTCCAGCTCATATTTGCCTGGCGTCGCCGAGACATAGATGGTCTGCGGTGCCAGCGCCTCAAACTCTTCAAACTTCATCGGGCGGTTATCCAGCGCCGACGGCAGACGAAAACCATACTCCACCAGCGTCTCTTTACGCGCCCGGTCGCCTTTGTACATGCCGCCAATTTGCGGAATGGTCACGTGCGATTCATCCACCACCAGCAGGCCATCGGCGGGCAGATAGTCAAACAGCGTCGGTGGCGCTTCGCCCGGCCCGCGTCCGGAGAGGTAGCGTGAGTAGTTCTCAATGCCGGAGCAGTAACCCAGTTCACTCATCATCTCCAGGTCAAACTGGGTACGCTGGGTAATGCGCTGCTCTTCCAGCAGCTTATTGTTCTCCAGCAGCACCCGCCGGCGGTCAGCCAGCTCAACTTTAATGTCTTCCATCGCCTGGAGAATACGCTCACGCGGCGTGACGTAGTGCGTCTTGGGGTAGATGGTAAAGCGCGGCACCACCGAATCGATCTGGCCCGTCAATGGGTCAAACAGCGACAAGCGCTCCACCTCTTCATCAAACAACTCGACGCGCAGCGCAATATCGTCTGACTCCGCCGGGAAGATATCGATCACTTCACCACGTACCCGGAAGGTGCCGCGCTGGAACGCCTGATCATTTCGGGTGTACTGCAACTCCGACAGGCGGCGCAGAATACTGCGCTGGTCGATAATCATGCCGCGAGTCAGGTGCAGCATCATTTTCAGATAGAGATCGGGATCGCCCAGACCGTAAATAGCAGAAACCGATGCCACTACAATGACATCGCGCCGCTCCAGCAGCGCCTTGGTGGCCGACAGACGCATCTGTTCGATGTGTTCGTTCACCGACGCATCTTTTTCGATAAAGGTGTCGGAGCTCGGCACATAGGCTTCCGGCTGATAGTAGTCGTAGTAAGAGACGAAAAACTCGACAGCGTTTTCCGGGAAAAACGCTTTCATCTCGCCATAGAGCTGGGCGGCCAGGGTCTTATTTGGTGCCAGCACCATGGTCGGACGGTTAAGGTCGGCAATCACGTTGGCGACGGTAAAGGTCTTACCGGAGCCGGTTACGCCTAATAGGGTCTGATGGGCCAGTCCATCCTCCAGCCCCTCTTCCAGGCGACGGATCGCCTCAGGCTGATCGCCCGAAGGTTTAAAGGCGGAGTTCAATTTAAAGGCTTTACTCATGAATGCAGTTCCTGCTGGAGAAGTCGGCGGGCAGGCACTTATTTTACTCTGCTATGGTGATTTTGCCAGAAAATAACACTGGATATAAAAACAGTATTGGTGCAATGTTAACGCCTGCAGGGTGACAAACGTGCTGCAAAGTGTATTGCGCAATGTTATCCCCAGGCCGGGATCTGATTTAACATTTGTCAATAGAACGTCACAAAATTACAGTTCGGTTACCTGACAGATAATTCTCAGGCTTGTTTTTTGATAACAAGCTGATTTTATTGAATTAAGACCTTAAGGCCAGATTCTCGTCATTATGTTACCAGGCCGCGTATTTCCTCGCTTCCAACTGGTTTTCATTACCTAATGCACAAGGTTATCCACAGGAATGGTGGATAACTGATGGCAGCCCTGCCGCCATCAGCTGTGTATAATTTTTCCCTGCCCTCCCGACACGGTGAAAATATTTTTTTTTGCGTTAATTTTCGCATCGGCTGCTGACGGATTATTCTGCATTTTTAAACTGTCATCGGTGACATCACACCTATTTTCACGGCTCAGACTACCATTCTTAATCAGACTCCCTGCCTCGTCACAGCACGGCTGCACCAGAAACATCACCCTGAAGCACTGCAAAAGTGCAACCGCGTGACCACCGCAGGGAATTGATAAGTTTTGCTCACCTTTTGACCCTGAAACAGAGCACTGCAGCAGGAAACAGGTCCGTTTTTAGATCTGGCCTGGGAATTGCAATACTCATTAGCGTCACCGCGCTCAACGCGCACTGTGCTGCAATGGCGAGGCTGCCGTTGCTGATGACTTGTTTGCCAGACGACAGAGAGCGGAAGCAATCAGGCTAATGATCGGGAAGGAGAATGTCAGATGCTGAGTTTACGTTCGGTAAATCAATTTTACGGCCAAAACCATATTCTGTGGGATGTGGACCTGGATCTGTCGCCTGGCACCTGCACCGGCATTCTGGGCCGTCCTGGCATGGGTAAAACTACGCTGGTGAACTGCATCATGGGCAGACTACCGATTAACAGCGGCTCAATATCCTGGAAAGAGGATGGCTCACCGCCGGAAGATCTGCTGCTCCAACCGGCTGAACAGCGAGCGCAGATGGGGATTGGCTATGTGCCTCAGGGTCGCCATATTTTTACCCAGATGAGTGTGGAAGATAATCTGCTGATTGCACTGCTGGCGGGCGCCAGCCAGCGTGAGCGCCATCGCGCTATTCCAGAAATGGTGTTCGACCTGTTCCCGGCGCTCTACTCACTGCGCCAGCAGCGCAGCGGCGATCTGCCTATCGATCAACAGCAACAGCTGGCCCTGGCGCGTGCGCTGGTGCTGCAGCCTAAACTGCTGATTCTGGATGAACCCACCGACGGGATGTCGCCGTGGCTGGAAGAAGAGATGGGTAACCTTATCCGCCGGCTTAACCTCGACTACGGGCTGACCATCCTGCTGCTGGAGCAGCGCCTGTCGCTGATCCGTCGCGTGGCGGACTATTTCCTGCTGCTGCATCGCGGCCGCAATGTGGCGCAGGGCAGCATGGAACAGCTCGATGACCACACCGTCGATAAATGGCTGACGGTCGCCTGATGCTCAGAGCCTGGCCCGGCAGACGTGATGGTTGCAGCCAGTCTGGACATGCACAGCGTGGAACAACCGAAACGTACAGGTAGTACGTGAGGATTGTGAGCACCGCCCAGGTTCAGACTGACAAATAAATTAGCCTGTTGGCCAGGCGCTTACTCAGGCAGCGTCAGGTAGTGACCACAAGACGCCTGCTGCGTCGCATCGGTGAGATAGGGAATTGTGCCAAGGCAGGGTGCAGGCAGTCGCTGTCTGAGGCTGGAGAGATATTCCTGATAACGTTTGCCTGGTGGCTCAACGGTGTTGGCAATCCAGCCTATTAGCGGCAGGCCGCACGCACGCACCGCCTCTGCAGTGAGCATGGCGTGGTTAATGCAGCCGAGCTTAATGCCCACCACCAGAATCACCGGCAACTGCTCGCTGACAACCCAGTCCGCAAAGGTGTGCGTCTCTGACAGCGGGGTGTACCAGCCGCCTGCGCCCTCTACCAGAATCCAGTCTGCCAGCGGCTCCAGCGCGGCCAGACCTGCCGACAGTGCCAGATGCGTGATCGGCCTGCCCTCTTCAGCGCTGACGATATGCGGCGACGTCGGTTCGCTAAACGCCAGCGGATTGACCCGCTGATAACTTAACGGCACGCTGCTGTAGCGCTGCAGCGCGAGCGCATCACTGTTGCGAATGCCTTCTGCCGTCATCTCACAGCCCGAAGCAACCGGTTTATAGCCCGCACAGCGATAGCCTGCGGCAGCCGCCGCCTGCAACAGTGCGCCGCTGGCCACAGTTTTACCGACTTCGGTGTCGGTACCGGTGATAAACAAGCGTTTCATGATGCACTTACTCCATAAATTAAATGGTAACTCAGGCGATAGCCGTGCCGATCGCGCGGCCAGTGAGCCTCTAACTGGTTAAGCCGTGGCCGGGTCAGGACCTGCCCTTCGCGCCCCTCGTGCAGATGGGTCGCACCAATCCCCTTCAGGGAACGCATGGCGCTGAGCGCATCGGGAAAATGCAGGGTCACCCACTCTGACGTGCAGCGCAATTGCTGTGCGTGGCAGGTTGCCGCAATCTGCGGCTCGCTGAGAAAGCGGTTAGCGTGGGGTAATGCATCCAGATGAGACCAGGCTTCATGAACCTCGTGCAGCGAACCATCGCCCAGCGTAGAAAACAGCAGCGTGCCCGTGGGACGCAGCACGCGACGGAACTGGCCCAGCGCACGAGGCAGATCCTCACTCCACTGCACCGCCAGGTTGCTCCACACCAGATCAATCGTGTTATCCGCCAGCGGCAGCGCGTCGATGTCACCCGCCAGATAGTGCTGCGCCACGTTGTTGGCCCGTGCCTGTTGCAGCATCTGCAAAGAGAGATCCAGTGCCGTGACCTGTTTGCCCCGCTCACGCCACAGCCTGCTGTACCAGCCGGTGCCGCAGCCGGCATCCAGCAGTTGAAGACCGCTGTGCACGGGTGCCTGTGCCAGCAAGGCATCGCCGCTGAGGCGTTGCAGCGCAGCATGGGCATCGTAATGGCAGGCCGCCCGGCCAAAAGCGCGTGCTACGGCCTGCTTGTCAACCCGCAGCGTCATGCAGCGCCTCCAGTAGCAGATCGATATCTTCAGGGCGATGCACCGCGGTCAGGGTGATGCGCAGCCGGGCTGTCCCCGGCGGTACGGTGGGTGGCCGTATCGCACTAACCCAGCAGCCTGCCTCAGCCAGCCGCTGAGATAGCACCATCGCATCACCATTTTCGCCTACCAGCAGCGGCTGAATCGCGCTGGCGGAGTCCATCAACTGCCACGGCAGCGAGGCCGCGCCGCGCCGGAAATGCTGGATGTTCTGCTGCAGTTGCTGGCGCAACCCATCGCCCTGCCAGACCTCGTGCAGCGCCGCCTGCAGCGCGGTGGCCTGCGCCGCGGGCATCGCGGTGGAGTAGATCAGATGCCGGCTGAACTGCAGGAAATAGTCAGCGGTAGCCGCGTCGCAGAGCAGCGCCGCGCCACTGACGCCAAAGGCTTTGCCAAAGGTGACCACCAGCAGTTCCGGTTTAACGCCCTGCTGCCAGCAGCTGCCGCGCCCCTGCTCACCCACCACGCCGATGCCGTGCGCATCATCCACCAGCAGCCAGCCCTCAGCCTGCCGCGTCTGTTGCGCCAGAGCGGCCAGCGGCGCACTGTCGCCATCCATGCTAAAAATTCCCTCTGTCACCACCAGCGTTTCGCCCTCGCAGGATGAGGCGAGCCGCGCCGCCAGGCTCTCCGGTGCGTTGTGGCTGAAACGTTGCAGTTGCTC
>Ga0209067_10000412_pt1 | contig 27782 bp, 21 predicted proteins | sample ColStrG_CSR_2013_FD_187199 | JGI IMG/M metagenome (GOLD analysis project Ga0209067, IMG submission 187199) | Freshwater sediment microbial communities in response to fracking from Pennsylvania, USA - Cold Stream Run_MetaG_CSR_2013 (SPAdes)... | ecosystem: Environmental > Aquatic > Freshwater >... | reverse complement strand
AATATAACCTATTCGGTTATCCCTATGAACTGAAGGCGTTAATGAAGTACTGGTTGCGATATCGGCAACCGGAAATCCAAGGTATGTAATTATGTTTTTCTTTAAAAACATTTCTTGGAAATTGAAAGTCCAACGTGGGTATGATCGGTGGGCCACGGTTTATTCGAGTGAAAAGAATCCTGTCAAATCTTTTTCAGATGAAATAATAGAAGAAATGCTCCCCAATTTAAATGGGAAACGGATCATCGATGCCGGATGCGGCAGCGGCTACTTTTGTCAATATGCCGAACAGCAAGGAGCCAAAGAAATCTTAGGAATAGATTTCTCAGCGAAGATGATCGAGCAGGCAAATAAAGTCTGCCAGTACACGAAGTTTCAAGTTGTCGATATTGCGCATATTGAAATTCAAGAGGCAAGTGCCGATGTGGTTATTTGTGCCTTGGTACTAGGCCATCTCGAAAGGCTTGAACCAATTATCCAAAAGTTGTCTAATGCGTTGACGAAGGATGGTGTTCTTGTTATTTCAGATTTCCACCCCTTTTTAAGTTTAAAAGGTCAACGGAGAACATTCAGAATTGGAAAGAACAATTTTGAAGTGCCGCATTATATCCACATGCTAAGTGAGTATATCAACCTACTTACGCAGTGTGGTCTAACCATTCAACAAATGGAAGAACCCGTTTGGATTGACAATCCTGTTATCTTTGTTTTGAAGGCTAAGAAACATTAAGTCGTTGAAACTGCTGTTGAAAAATTTAAAATGGATAACGGATGAAAAACACTGCGCCGGGGATGTGCGTGTTGACGACCAAAAAATAACAGAGGCGGGCAATTCATTAACCCCGAAAAAGAATGAAAAAGTAATTCAATTCGATAATCATTATCTGTATTGTGGGCTGACTAATTCTCACGATCATCTTGAAATGAATCTTTACCCGCACTTAGGTAATCCGCCCTACCGAAACTACACGGAATGGGCGCGAGATGTATACAAGCCAGATGAAAACCCGGTGCGAGAGATTGAACGGATCCCCATTAAGTACCGCCTTCTGTGGGGAGGAATCAAGAACTTGATTTCTGGAGTTACCATGGTCGTGCACCACAATCCATGGCATTATACACTCGGGATTCATTTCCCCGTTCGAGTCTTAAAAAAATATGCGTGGGCTCATTCACTAGCGTTCGAAAAGAAACTCAAAAATAAATTTCCATTCTGGAAAAGGACTCCATTTGTTATCCACGCAGCAGAGGGAACGGATGACTTTGCGCAAGGTGAAATTGGTCAACTAAAAAAAATTGGGATTTTGAAACCCAATTCGGTTCTTATCCATGCTGTGGCGGTGGAAAGTAATGAACTTGATTTAATCTCTCAAGCAGGGAGCTCCGTAGTTTGGTGTCCTTCGTCCAATTACTTTATGTTTAATCAAACGGCTAGTATTTCAAAACTTAGAAAAAGAATTCCAGTGGCTTTGGGCACTGATTCCACAATGACGGGTCAATCAGCACTTTTTCAAGAGATGCGAACGGCACAAAAATCGAATGAGGCAACTGTCAGAGAAATTTTTGAAATGGTCACAAGTGTTCCTCAGAAAATTTTCAAGTTACCTCAACAACGGATTTTACCAGGCTTTCCTGCTGATCTTTTAATTATTCCTATTAAATCGAAAGATTACTACGAAAATCTTATTCTTCAAGAAAGTGAGGATATCACTTGTGTCATCAATAAGGGAAAAGTTCATTACTCGGATAGATCGTTAGCCAACGAGTTGGTGCTGAAAGGTTATATACATAAAGTTGGCACTTCAGAAAAGTGGTTTGCCTATGATATTGATCAATTAAAAATGAATATTCTTTCCACCGGGATAGAAGAAAAGCGTTTCGAGGGCAACGAACTTTGGAAACTTTTAAGCTAACTTTTTTATTGTTTTCAACACCGATTAGGCTCGCTTACGTTTACTTTAAAAAGAATTGATTTCGGTCTTACCTTCAAAGAATTTCAACAACGAAAATTATAGGATCCATTCTATGGTGGCATTGACTAAACTTTTTGCAATGGACTGATGTGAAGAGCGCAAACACAACGTTGGCAAACCAAATTGGTTCTAATACTTAGTTTTTTTCGAAAGGAAATCGCCTCAGAAGAATTTATTATATTTTCAAAAGAATCATCGTAAATATTTCCATACGATTTGTGAAAAAAACATGGCAACACCTGGCCACTAGGCTCGATCACGGCTGACACCCAGGGGGCATTGCAATTTCTTTGCGGAAAATCTTCTTTCCCATAGAAGGCGCGATAGTGCTGAACTAATGCAAACAATTTATCGGGACTTTCAGCAATAAATTTATTCTCAAATTCTTTTTTGAGCAGCGGAAATGATTTCTTTAAGATCCATTCAAATTCTTCCGCCTCGTTTAAAGAAAGTGCTACCGATTCTTTTTTTTCTCCCGTCCATTCTTGTGGACGATTAAACGCGATAGATGAAACATCCGCCGCTAAAAAAGAAATTTGATCTAATCCGATTAATTTGGACGACTCAACAATGTTTTGAAAATCCCTGAAATTTGCTTTTTGAATTACGCATCGACCCGTTACGCGAAAGGTTGGGTTGATTCTTTTTATGGCCGAGATTCCTTCTGCCAGTTTCTCGTACGCGTTTGGAATATTCCTGATGCTATTGTGCACTTCCTTACTGCCATCCAGGGATACGATTACGTCATTGCAATGATGAACAATATTGGATGCGTTGGCATTTAACGTTAATCCGGTGGAAAGCAAACTTATTTTGGCTCCGATGGAATTTAATTGGCCGCACAATTTCCAAAGATTGGAGTGCATTAAAGCTTCACCACCCGATAAAGCCACTCGTTTTACGCCCAGCCTCTTAAAGGCCTGAATGTGGAGCGTCAGGGATTCAGTTGAAATTTCTTTTTTTTCTGCATTGGCTTTCCAAATATCGCACATCACACAACGGCAATTGCAGCGGCTATGGGGCATCAGTACCAGAACAGGCATTTCATAAATCCGATGAGTAAGCCATGACGCAATCCTTTGCAACATGTTCCAAGTTATCAAATTTAAAATTTGGCCATTCATCTTCGGATGATTTACTTATTTTTGGCTTTTGTAAAAACCTAAAAAAAATGACACTTTCTCACCGCATCAATGCTATTGAAGAATCAGCAACGCTGGCCATGGCCGCTAAAGCCCGAGAGTATAAAAACCGTGGCGTCGATGTTATCAGCCTGAGTTTAGGCGAGCCGGACTTTAAAACGCCGCAGCATATATGCGATGCGGCAAAGAAAGCGATTGATGAGGGTAAATACTTCTCCTACCCGCCTGTACCAGGTTATCAGGATTTGCGGGAAGCCATAGCGGCGAAATACCAAAAAGAAAACAACGTCCCTTATAAGGCTGAGAATATCGTGGTATCCAACGGAGCCAAACAATCCATCGCCAATGTGATGTTAGCTCTCCTCAATCCAGGTGATGAAGTAATTGTCTTTTCACCCTATTGGGTAAGTTATGATGCCTTGGTGCGGTTAGCAGAAGCTACCCCGGTGTTAGTAAAAGGAACCATAGAAAATGATTTTAAAGTGACCGCTCAACAAGTAGAGCAGGCGATCACGTCAAAAACAAAAGCCATCATTTTTTCATCACCTTGTAATCCTACTGGCTCGGTATTTTCTAAAATGGAATTGCAAGCCATCGCAGCTGTGGTATTGAAGCATCCTAATTTGTTAGTGATTGCTGATGAAATCTATGAACATATTAATTTTAAGGGAGATCAAACAAGCCTGGCTTCGCTTCCGGGTATGTTTGACCGCACCATCACCGTAAATGGTTTTGCCAAAGGGTTCGCCATGACTGGTTGGCGAGTGGGTTATATTGCTGCACCAAAATGGATTGCCGATGGAAGCAACAAAGTGCAGGGGCAAATTACTTCTGCCAATTGTTCGATCTCACAACGCGGTGCGTTGGCGGCGATCACCGGTGATATGGCCCCAACAAAAATGATGGTTGATGAATACCGTAAGCGCCGAGAAATTGTTTATCAATTATTGAAAGAGATTCCCGGTCTTAAGGCTAACTATCCTCAGGGAGCCTTTTATTTTTTCCCCGACGTGAGTTCTTTTTACGGTAAAAGGGATGGGGAACGTGTCATTAAAAACGGTGATGATTTTTGTTTGTGGATGTTGGAGAAAGGTCATGTTTCATTAGTTCCAGGCGGTGCCTTTGGAGAGGATAATTGCGTGCGCCTTTCGTATGCCGCCTCAGAGAAGGATTTACGGGAAGCCTTGAAAAGGATGAAGGAGACCGTGGCATTGCTGAAATAACTTTTAATCTCAAATTGTAGAAATGACCATAGAAAAGGTATTTGAATCTTTTAAAGGCCTTAACGTATTGATTATCGGAGACGTGATGCTCGATAGTTATATCTGGGGCGCCGTGGAACGTATTTCTCCGGAGGCACCTGTCCCAATTATCAACGTTAAAAAAAGGGATTTCCGTCTGGGTGGGGCGGCCAACGTAGCGTTGAATGTATTATCCTTAGGGGCAACTCCAATTTTGTGTGCCTTGATTGGCGATGATGATGATGGAAAAAAATTGCTTCGGCGGATGGCCGAGCAGGGCATGAGTACGGAAGGAATTATCATTTCGGTTGATCGACCCACCACGATTAAAACTAGGGTGATAGCGAGCCATCAGCACGTGGTTCGTGTCGATGAAGAGTCAGATCGGGAAGCGAATGCCAGTGAAGAGATGGCGATGTTGGATAAGATTTCCAAACTTTTACCACAATGTCAAGTGGTAATTTTTGAGGATTATGATAAAGGGGCAATCAATGCTTCAATCATACAACAGGCAGTTGCGCTTGCCAATAAATACCACATTCCAACGGTAGTTGATCCCAAAAAGAGAAATTTCCTTGCTTATAAGAACGTTACGTTGTTTAAACCCAACCTGAAAGAACTTCGCGAAGGATTGAAAATAGATGTGTCTGCCTCCAATCAAGAACAAGTGGAACATGCAGCAGCAACACTCAAAGAAAAATTGCAGGCTCGTGGCGTGATTGTGACACTTTCTGAGCATGGGATTTATATTGATTTCGAAAATCAAAAGGTGCAACTGCCCGCACATGAGCGTGAAATAGCTGATGTTTCGGGAGCAGGTGATACGGTGGTGAGTGTAGTGGCCCTGTGTGCAGCATTGAAATTGGATGCCAAAACAATAGCTTCTTTAAGCAACCTGGCAGGAGGCCTGGTTTGCCAACATGTAGGAGTTGTGCCGATAAACAAAGATGAATTGAGGAACGAGGCCGTGAACGAATTATCAATTTGATCAATCCTTAAACTGTTTTTCCAAGGGCAATTCTTTTTCTAAATCCTCAACGATCTTCTTGTCAAGTGGGGTTTCCTTAATGACGTTATAATGATCCCAGAATTTTTTGTTATAAGGCTGGTCCTGGTATTGAAGTCCATAACTGCGCATTTTTTTGGAGAGGCTAATGCGCTCCGGTGATTTTGAATGAATATTGTTGATCAGCAAGCGTCTTTCCAATTCCGCTTCGAACTTTAATTTTCCCGTTTCACTGTCATACCAATTTACCTGAGAGGTAACGGTTAGATAATTTAAAAACAATTTCCCTTGGAAGAACTTAAAATCGATCGTCCGTTTTACTCTTACAAACCGGCTTTCGAGTCCCCGTTTTTTTTCCAATTCTGCCTGGTGATCATTCACATATTCCAAATGAATGATCCCGTAGGTTTCTTTATCAATAAAGACACGCAGAAGGTAATCCTGGGTGTGGGCAACCACAAAAACTTCGCGCCCGTTGTATTGCGTGTCGTCTTCCAAGGCAAGGCTTGTAAAGAATGTCTCTTCCTCGGGAAACTGACGATAGCGTACATTATTGTTGAGGAGCAAATCTTCAAGAAGGTTATCGTTGTCAAAGAATGCGGTAAACTTGCTGGAATACCCAATACTTCTGCGCACTTCCTCAAGGGACACACGTTCTCGCAGTTTAAACTTGTTACGAGGTGCTTGGTAGTTTTCGTCATAAATTTTTACGGCCGCCTCCAAAAGAGAGATGTATGTTCCCCCGAGTTTTTTTAAGTCGCGGTAAAATCCATCCAATTGAAAAGGCTCCATGGGGTAGTTCAATTCAATCCGCTCAAGTGCCAGCTTAAGAATTTCACCGGCCTTTAAAGAATCAGTGATGACAACTTCACGGAGCATGACCGACCCTGCCTGCAGTTCAATGGTGACGGGATGGGTTGAAATCAGGGACCAAACAGGGGCCTCAAAAGTTTTATATCCCAGCATGCTAATCACGAGAATGTCGTTTCGCATTTCTGGAGGAATATGAAAATCAAATTCACCCTGCTCATTGGAGATCAGGCCGATGGGTTTGCCAGCCACACCGATGGAGGCGAAAGGAAGAGGTTCTTTCGTTTCAAGATCGACCACTTTTCCGGTGATGGTTATCGGCTGCCCATGAGCAACCTGGCCCAGCAGTGCCAGCAAAAAAATAAAATTCAATTTCATCGGACCGAAAGTTACGACATTGTGAAGTTGTTACGGTTTCTTTAACCACTCAAAAGTGCCGTTCATCGACTATTGTAAACGGTTGGTCGCCAATGGATTCAATTGATTAACTTTAAGGGGAAATTTTGAACACTTGAAAATTCTTGACAACATACCGAGGATATGGAAGCGTGCTTACGGACTAATCTGCCTTTGGTATTTTATCAACTTTACAACCAGTGCAATTATCGAGTGGCAATTTGAAAATCCTGCGTACTACGTTTTGTGGAATGCCATGTTTCTTTTTGAAGCACTTTGCCTGTTTATCATTTTGATATTTCTTTGGTCGCACTGGCTAATGAATTTTAAGCCGTTTGTGCAAGTTATTGGTCATGTGCTCGGCCTGTTCATTTTTTTTCTCACTATGGGAACCCTTGATTATTTCTTTACCGACTACATGGATGGCCTTGTCTATTTTGATCATTGGAAAGAACACATGCTGGAACTCCTGAGTTGGCAAGCGTTGCGATTTCATGATCAGTATATCATTACCGTTGGTGTGTATTACGTGATCCGGTACTTTCAAGGATTGCAAAGACAAGAGCAAGAGAAAAGTGAATTGGCAATTAGGAATAGAGAAATGCAAATTTCATTACTAAAATCGCAAATCAATCCGCATTTTTTATTCAATACGCTCAATTCGATCAGTACGTTGATCCATACCAGCAAGGAACAAGCCCGGAGAGTAATTACCCAACTTTCCGATGTTTTTCGCTATGCCTTGGATTCGCACAACGAAGAATTGGTTAATCTCTCAAAAGAAATTGAATTCATCGAAAATTATGTGCGCATTCAACAAGTTCGATTTGGGGATCGGTTAAATTTTGAGCGCAATATTGATCCCACTTGTTTGAATGCAAAAGTGCCGCCAATGATCCTTCAGCCCTTGGTAGAAAATTCAGTAAAATACGGCATTGGCCCCAAACCGGAAGGAGGCACCATCTCGCTGACGGTACGCCGATCGGGCAGTATTATTTTCTTCGAAGTGAAAGACAATGGCCTTGGAAGTAGGGCCAAAAAAGTAATCGATGGAAGTTCCAGTGGCATTGGAATGTCCAATACCGACCTTCGACTGAAAAGTTATTTTGGTCCTCAATCCCACTTGCGAGTGCGATCAAGTGAGAACGGGTTTTCAGTTAATTTTTTTATCGATGACCGTGAACCTTTGAAAAAAACGGAAGTGCAACCCGAAATGGAAAAAATAAATATATGAGCAATAAAACCACGTGCCTGATAATTGATGATGAGAAACTTGCCCGAGAATTGTTGACCGAATTTCTCGAAAACTTTTCAGACATAGAACTAGTTGGAGAGGCCAACAACGGAACGGATGCAGTTGCGCTGATCGATAAGTTGAAACCGGATTTGATTTTCCTTGATGTACAAATGCCAGGCATGACTGGATTTGATGTGCTTGATGAAATTGATCACGAGCCCTATGTCATTTTTACGACCGCCTACGATCAGTATGCCATTCAGGCTTTTGAAAAAAATGCGGTGGACTATTTGCTTAAGCCTTTGGATGCGGAGCGATTTAAGACAGCCGTTGAGCGTGCTCTGAAAAGGAAGAAAATGGAGGCCGGAAATTTGGAGGATTTATTAGGGAGTTTGAGGCCCGTCCGAGAGCGGTCAACCTATGAGTCGCATATTTTTGTACAGAAATCCGAAAAGCTTTTTAGTCTTCCGGTGGAGGAGATTCTTCACCTGGAGGCTTCCGGGGATTACACCATCATCACCACAAAAACTGATCAGTTTGTGAGCTCCTCGGGAATTGGAAAACTGGAAGAAATCATGAACCCTGACCGGTTTATCCGGGTTCATCGGTCTACCATTGTAAATATCAATTATCTAAAGGAGATTGAACGCCATTTTAATGGAGGTATGGTCGTGAAAATGCAGAGCGGAAAAAGTTTTCCAGTGAGTAGAACCTATGCCAAGCAAATCAGAAAGAAAGTAGTGTAGGATCAGTTTTTACTTTGATCTGTGAAGCCCGGTCCCCGAATGCATCGGCCGGGCTTTGCATTAGTATGGGTTCCATCCTTTAATACTTGAATGCCATTAACAAAAACATGATCAACTCCGGTCGCATATTGATGAGGATTTTCAAAAGTGGCATTGTCTTTTATTTTCACTGGGTCAAAAATTACGATATCTGCATAGTGGCCAATTTTAAGGGAGCCACGTCTTTTAATTTTCAAATTGGACGCTGGCAAGGAGCTCATTCTTCGAATTGCTTCTTGCAGCGTCATGATTTTTTCCTGGCGAACATATTTTCCAAGTAGCCTGGCGAAGCTTCCATAGGTACGAGGATGGGTGCCACTATCGGTGAAAGGCTTTTCAATCGGTATCGATGCTGCGTCTGAACAGATACTAACATAGGGGAGTCGTAACATTCGCTTCACGTTATCTTCTGAAATCAAAAAGTAAATGGAAGGAATGGAGGATTGGTCGGCAATGATCAGATCAAGCATCGTCTCGCTTGAATTTTTTCCATGAAGCTTCGAAATTTCACTGAGCCGCTTTCCCTTATACAAGTCGTTTAATGAATCTTTTTTAAAGCCGAGAATCATCACCTCTTTGGGATCAGAATTTTTTGATGGAATGCCAAGCTCCAGGTCTCGAAGGACTCTTTTTCTCGTGCTTGGGTTTTTTAAACGCTTGCACATGGGCCCAATACCCCCGTCCTGAACCCAGGTTGGTAATCGGGCCGTCAAACCTGTGCCGCTGGCATTGTAGGTGTACATGTCGGCAGTGATTTTCAGGCCTGCTTTTTGAGCGCTATCAATTTTGAAAATGACCGTATCGATCTTATTCCAATTCCAAATGTTATTGATTTTTAAGTGGTAAATCTCCGTTGGAATAGTTGCTTCCCGGGCAATTTTAAAGGTTTCGTTTAATGCTTTATAAATGGCATCACTTTCGCTCCTCATGTGTGTGATGTACATGCCGCCATAAGAAGACGCTATCTTGCATAAGGCGATGAGTTCTTCGGTAGAGGCATAGTCGGCCGGCGCATAAATGAGGGAAGAGCCAACTCCCATGGCGCCTTCTTTCATGGCCGCTTCAACAAGGGATTTCATTTGATCGAGCTCTTCCTTGGTGGGTTGCTTATTTTCTTTTCCCAAAACATAATTACGCACGGTGGTTGCCCCTACGAACGAAGCAAAATTCGGGCTTACTTTTTTCTGTTCCAGGTATTGAAAATATTCACCTAACGTCCCCCAAAGTGAATCTTTTACCGCCTTTTTCCTTGGCCCAGGACTCCATCCTTCACCAAATACTTCAAGTGTTACACCTTGCTTGATGTCACTCCAGGAACGGCCGTCTTGCAGTAATGAACCGTCAGCCCAACTGAGCATATTGATGAATCCAGGTGACACGGCACGGTCTTCGGCATTAATCTCATTTTTAGCAACGGCATCTGATAAATTTCCAATGAAAGTAATGGTATCTGCATTAATGCCAAGGTCAGCCCTAAAGGGACTGTTGCCCGAACCATCATAAACCATTCCATGGCGAATGATGACATCAAATTTTTGTTTTTCAGTTTTGCAGGAAAAGAAAAAAAGGACGGTAAAAAACAGAATCCATTGCCTCATAAGGAGAGTTTTTTTAAAATTTTTTCTTAGTGATAATGGTGATCCCTAACCTGTTCTCTGCATGTTGAAACAATTTCTGTCGGAGTTACGTTGGCCAATTTGTTTACTACACAAAAATATAGCCTCCCTGGTTGAGTCTAGGCGTCATTGACTTCAGTCATTCTTTTAAATTAGTTTCTCCTGTCCCCATCAATAAAATTACCGGCAAGCTACTCCATCAACATAATCGGTGATGATACGCAGTAACTCGGCTTGCGTGCTTCCTTCAAAGCCGGTGATATCGCGATAGGAGATTTGTTTTTTATATTCTTCAAGGAATAGTTTTGAAAGAGGCAAATACGACCAATGCCATTTCTCCTCTTCATAGCCAGTGCGGCCACTGGCCTTGGCCGTGTAAGGCTGACAAAATCCAAATTTACCAGCATGGGCAGATAGCCATTGATAGATTTTTAGTCCCTCGCCCGTCAAAAAATAATTATTGTCCAGGGTATTTAAGTCGATATCCGTTCCCCAATGATGGCGGGAGGTTCCCGGCATGGAGCTGTACTGCAAAATTAACCGGGCTCGTTCTTTTAAATCCGAAATTGTTGTTAGATTTTTTCCTTCCACTTTGGTTTGGCCGTTCCATTTATTATCCCAGATTTTTTTCTGTGATTCAAAATTTCGGGTGGCAGAAATGATATAAAGGTGGACGCCATCGTTTTTTGCCGCTTCGGCCATTTGCTGAAAAGCCTGGAAAGCTTCCTTTCGTATGAATCCATTCAAGGCACTGCCTTGGGCATGAGATGAGTGCAGTTGGACAAATCGCGAATCGGTAGCTGGGTCAAAATGACCCAGCAAGTAATTTTTTTCAATTGCCGATGGCGAACAAAAATCAACCAGGAGCAAAATAAAATAGAATATTTTCATCCTGATAATGAAGCCTAAATGCCCAAAATCAATCTTCCGGGATCTTCAAGCAATTCCTTCACGCGCACCAGGAAACTTACCGATTCGCGCCCATCGATGATGCGATGATCATACGAAAGTGCTAAATACATGATGGGCCTGACCACCACTTCACCTTTTTGTACCACAGCTCGTTCAACTATATTGTGCATGCCCAGAATGGCCGCTTGCGGGGGGTTGATGATTGGCGTCGAAAGCATCGAACCGAATACGCCGCCATTAGTGATGGAGAATGTTCCGCCCGTCATTTCTTCAATCGAGAGTTTTCCGTCGCGGCCTTTGCCAGCCAGCCTTACCACTTCACTTTCTATTTGAGCGAAAGTTAAAGATTCTGCATTGCGAATGACGGGAACGACCAATCCACGCGGCGTTGAGACCGCGATTGAAACATCGCAATAATCATGATATACAATTTCATCTTTGTCAATGGAGGCATTCACGGCCGGAAAGTCTTTTAGTGCAATACAAATTGCTTTGGTGAAGAAAGACATGAACCCCAGACCCACACCATACTTCTCTTTGAACTGGTCTTTATACCGGCTGCGCAACTCCATTACCGGTTTCATGTCCACTTCATTGAAGGTGGTGAGCATCGCTGTTTCGTTCTTTACGGCAACCAGGCGTTTGGCAATTGTTTTACGAAGTGAAGTCATTTTTTCTCTTCGTTCAAGGCGAGTACCACCCGCGGTAATCACCGGTGGGGCCAACACCGGTGCGGGCTTAGCGTCCTTCGCCGGTGCTGAGGGTTGTGCCTTCACGGCGTCATCTTTGGTAATTCTTCCGCCAATTCCTGTTCCGGCAACTTGGGTTGTCGACATTCCCTTTTCGTCCAAAATTTTCGCCGCTGCCGGCGAAGGTGTGCCGGACGCATACGAAACAGGTTGCGCTGTTTTTGTTGTGGTTGGGGACGCCGGAGTGGTAGCGGCAGCCGGGGCTCCATCGGTTACTTCTATTTTGCAGATTAGTCCACCGATGGGTAATGTTGTTTTCTCTTTGGCGACGATTCGCAAGATGCCATTGGCTTCGGCAGGTAATTCGAAGGTCGCTTTGTCCGATTCCACTTCCGCAATGACTTCATCCAGTTTAACAAAGTCGCCCTCTTTCTTGAGCCATGTCGAAATAGTTACTTCTGTAATGGATTCGCCTACGGCAGGCACTTTCATTTCTTTAATCGCTCCGGTTGTTTGCATAGGGTTGGTAGCTGGGGTTGAGGTAACAGTTGGTTTTGGTGTTGCTGTTGCCGAAGTGGAGACAGCAACGCCATCGGCAATTTCGCAAATGATTGTACCAATGGGGACCACTTCGCCTTGCTGTCTTGAAATTTTTAAGACGCCTGCCTGCGGTGCTGTTAATTCAAAGGTTGCTTTATCGGATTCTAATTCGGCAATTACCTCATCCATTTTTACAGCATCGCCATCTTTTTTTAACCAGTTAGCAATGGTTACTTCAGTGATGGATTCACCTACTGTGGGTACTTTTACTTGTTGCGCCATTCTGAATTTCTTTACATAATTTCTGACTGGGGTCAATCCAATGCTTGATTCACAATTTTTTCCTGTTCAGCCTTGTGCACTTTGGAGTATCCGGTGGCGGGTGAGGCACTGGCTTTGCGAGAAATGACGTCAAGACCTTGCATGTTGCGCAGAATGTAGGTCCAGTAACCCATGTTGGCTGGCTCCTCTTGCACCCATGTGAGTTTAGCTCCTTTGTATTTTTTTAACACCGCATTTAATTGTTTTTCGGGGAACGGATGGAGTTGTTCCATACGCACGATGGCCACATCCTTTGTTTTCTTTTTCTGTTGCCCTTCCAGCAAGTCGTAATATATTTTTCCCGTACAAAGAACGACACGTTTCACATTCTTCTCGTCCATGTTGGGATCGTCAATCACTTCTTGGAATGATCCTTTTGTGAAATCTTTAATCGGCGATACGACTGCTGGATGACGAAGCAATGATTTTGGTGAAAAGACAATACAAGGTTTTCTAAAATCCCAAGTGACTTGCCGGCGGAGTAAATGAAAAATATTTGCCGGTGTGGTGGGATTGCAAACGATCATGTTGTACTCAGCAGAGAGTTGCAAGAATCGTTCCGGTCGGGCGTTGGAATGCTCAGGTCCCTGGCCTTCATAGCCATGAGGGAGTAACATCACCAGGCCATTCATCCGTTGCCACTTGGATTCAGCGCTGGAAATAAATTGGTCAATCATTACTTGAGCACCATTGGCAAAATCACCAAACTGCGCCTCCCAAATTACAAGGGCATGCGGTGTGGACATGGCGTAGCCGTATTCGAACCCCAAAACCCCGAACTCAGAGAGTAACGAGTTAAAAATGTTAAACTTGAGCTGACCCGCTTCAATGTGATCGATATTGCAATAAGGCTCGTTGGTATTTGCATCCACAATGTAGGCATGACGATGGCTGAAGGTTCCACGCTTGACATCTTGGCCTGACATGCGGACCGGCACCCCTTGAGAAAGCAATGACCCATAAGCAAGTAACTCCGCTTCTGCCCATCCTAAAATTTTGTCATCAAAGAAAGCGGCCTTGCGATCCTTCAATAATTTTTCAATTTGCTTGAGCGGTTTAAATCCATCCGGAATAGTTATTAAGGCTTTACCTACTTTGTCAATGACCGCCTGCTTTATGCCGGTTTCTGGAGACTGATCAAAATCTTCCGGTTTTGATTTACGCAGCTTCTCCCACTCGTTTTCAATTTTTTGTGGGGTGTAGGGGAGCGGTTTTTGTTTTACTTCATTAAGACGGTCCTGCAGTTGATTACGAAAGCTTTTGTCAAGTTCATCGGCCAGGGTAGCATCCATGTCCGCACGCTCCACCAATTTCTTAACGTAGATTTCGCGTGGGTTAGGGTGCTTGGCAATGAGGTTGTAGAGTTTGGGTTGCGTAAACTTGGGTTCATCACTTTCGTTGTGCCCATGCCGGCGATAGCAAAGCATGTCAATAAAAATATCTTTTCCGAATTTTTGCCTGTACTCTACGGCCAGGTTGGAGCAGAAGGTGACCGCTTCTGCATCGTCTCCATTCACATGAAGAATGGGGGCGTCAACGATTTTAGAAATATCGGTGCAGTAGATACTGGTTCGCGCATCATCATAATCAGTGGTGAACCCAATTTGATTGTTGATTACGAAATGAATAGTTCCCCCCGTTGTGTAGCCAGGCAATCCCGACATTTGGATGACTTCATAGACGATGCCCTGACCGGCCACCGCGGCATCACCATGAATTAGAATGGCCATTGCTTTGCTCAGGTCACCTTTGTACTCGTCATCAATTTGGCCACGGGTGTAGCCCACCACCAACCCATCAACGGCTTCCAGGTGTGAGGGGTTGGGCGTCAGTTTTAAATAAATTTTATTACCGGAAGGCGTATCAATGTGACTGGAGTAACCCAGGTGATATTTTACATCACCATCACCCATGGTTAAATCCGGGTTAATGTTGCCTTCAAATTCAGTGAAAATCTGTTCGTATGTTTTGCCAAGCGTGTTGGTCAGTACATTAAGGCGGCCGCGGTGTGCCATGCCAATGACTACTTCTTTCACCCCCAGTTCAGCGGATTTATTAATAATCGTTTCGAGCGCGGGAATGGTGTTTTCGCCACCTTCCAGTGAGAAGCGTTTTTGCCCTAAGAATTTTGTGTGGAGAAAATTTTCAAAAACGACAGCTTCATTGAGCTTGCTCAGAATTCTTTTCTTCTCTTCCTGGCTGGGGTTGTAATTAAAATATTCTTTTTCTACTTTTTGATGGAACCAATTGCGCACTTCATCGTTGCGAATAAAATTATATTCAAATCCAATCGGCCCCAGATAGAGGAATTTTAATCGTTCGATGATCTTCCTGAGGGAAGACTTGGGCATACCAATTTCTGACGCTACGTCAAACTCGGTATCCAGGTCGGCGTCTGTCAAGCTGAAGTTGGTGTGATCCAACTGTACCCCATGGTCCCTGCGTTCCCTTACCGGGTTCGTATTTGATTTTAAGTGGCCGAAAGACCGGTACGCAAAAATCAATGTCCGGACATAGGTTTCTTTGATGTTTCCCCCTTCGGCCGGGCCATGACCATTTTCTCCATAACGTTGGCTTGAGAAATCATACCCTTCAAAAAACTTCTGCCAGGTGGGGTCAACCCCGGCTGGGTTTTGTTTATAATTTTGGTAGAGCTGATCGATGTAACCTACGTCAGCATTAGAGATGTAGGAATAGTTGTCCATGGTTTATTGATGGGAAAGGAGTCAAACTTATAAAAAACAGAAATGTTATAAAAACCTAATAATCGATTATGCGAATATTTATTATTCGTGTATCCCAATACCCGATTTGGACCAATTGAGAGGGTCTACTGGGTGTTTTTCAAAATATTTGCCGGTTGAGGGCCAAGATTTACTAGACAGGGTTGTCAGTTTTAAAAAAAGCCTTACTTTTGCAATCCTTTTAAAAACGGACGAGATCCAACCTTAAAAATTAGCAAATGGTAAAAATCAGATTGGCCCGCAGGGGCAGGAAAAAACTGGCAATGTTTGACGTTATCGTGGCGGACGCCAGGTCGCCCAGAGATGGTAAGTTCATCGAGAAAATAGGAACCTATAACCCGTTGACGGTTCCCGCCTCCATTGTATTACAAGACGACCGGGCATTTCATTGGTTGATGAATGGCGCTCAGCCTTCCGACACGATTAGAGCTGTACTTTCTTACCGCGGAATTTTATACAAGAGACATTTGCAGATCGGTGTAAACAAAGGGGCCATTACGCAAGAACAGGCTGACACGAAATTGGCCGAATGGTTGAAAACAAAGGAAGCGAAAATCCAGTCTAAAATTGATAGCGTAAGTAAATCAAAAGCAGATAAAGCAAAGGCCCGTAAAGAAGCAGAGAGCAAGGTGCGCGAAGCGCGGGCAGAAGCAATCCGCAAAAAGGCGATTGTTGCTACCGAAACCCCTGCACCAGCAGAAGGTGAAACCACTTCTGCTCCGGCAACGGAAACACAGTCTTAAGACTAGCAAATTTGAAAATACAGGTGCCAACGCGAAATGTGTTGGCATTTTTTTTAATGCATGAACTTCAACGATTGTTATAAAATCGGGTATATCTCAAAAACACATGGCCTAAAGGGCGAAGTGACAGCCGTCATTGATGTTGATACGCAGTGGGAAGAGGTCACCTCTTTGTTCCTGCAGGCAAGAGGTAGCCTGGTACCTTACTTTATAGAGAAAATTTCCGGCCAGGCCAGCCAACCGTTCATCAAGTTTGAGGGTATCGAATCCCTTGACCAAGCCGCCAGCCTGAAGGGTTGCAGCATCTATACATTAAAGTCCGTCCGGGCAAAATTGAAGCGGGGGGAGTTTTATGATGACGAGGTGGCAGGCTTTACGGTTGAAGACAAAAATTTAGGGTTATTAGGACAGGTGAAGGAGATTCAAAGCCAAGGAGCAAACCGACTCCTCTCCGTTGTTCAAGGAGCCAGGGAAATTCTTATCCCAGTCAACGCCCCTTTTATTACCAGGGTTAACAAATCGAAAAAATTAATTCAAGTTGAATTGCCGGAGGGCTTTCTGGATTTTTGAATGTCCATTTATTGAAGAATTTGTCAGCTTTCTTCATCAACATGTGGATTTCGATTCCGCATTCGAAAGTGAATGGGTTCGTTTTAGTAATTTTTGCTACTAAATATTGCATGCATCACCTATTGGATCATTTACCAAAATACGACTTTCTTAGTCCAACTACTTTTGTGAGGAATAATAGTGGCTATGAAAAAATTTGTAAGGGATCTCATTATTGGCAAAGAGGTTTACATCGAATCGCGTAACGAGTTTCGCCAGGTAATTTTATCCGGACAATATGCGATCATCTCCCTGCTGGTGATTCTATTCTACATTGGCATGGATGTCTCCTCTGGATTCAACGGAACAAATATTATTTATTCCCTGGCGTTTATTTTAATCTTTTTTTCGTTGGTGCTCCATCGCCAACAAATACATTGTGCGGCCAATTTCATTCTTTTCCCAACCATCAATATTTTGTTGTATCTGATGGTCTCCAGTGAAAGCAAAAATACAGGCTCCTTTTTATTTTTTATCCCTGTTACCTTAGGTTCTTTTGCCGTGTTCAATTATTCTCTGAGAAAGATTGCGATCGCTTTTTCCTTGTTCAGTTTTATCCTTTTTGCTGTGTCCATTATGATGGATATTTCATGGATTCCTTATCGTAACTACTCAGAAACGGAAATTCAGTTTAATCAACTCGTCAATTTCTGTGTGGCCTTTCCTGTTTCAGCTATGACAATTTACCTTCTTATTAGTTTGAATCATCAAAATGCGACTCAATTAATCGAAAGCAATAAGCAATTACGAAAATTAAATGATGAGTTGGATCGGTTTGTTTACAGTACCTCTCATGATCTTCGCGCGCCCTTACTTTCAGTGCTCGGCCTTTTAAAACTGGCCGAGGGAAATCATAGTGATCAAGAAATGAATCGTTATCATGGAATGATGCTGAATCGCTTGACTTCCCTCGATAAATTTATTAAAGATATCACCGATTATTCGCGAAATAACAGACTGCAGATTGTACATGAGAATGTTAACATCGCTTCCCTGGCGGACGATATTTGGGAATCTCTCCGATACAGCGTCGATGCCACGGGAATCGAATTTATAAACGCCTTGCCCAACAACTTAGTGGTGACAAATGATGGCACCCGCTTAAGGGTGGTATTAAGCAACCTTGTCGCTAATGCCATTCGGTATCATGACCATCGAAAAGAAAATAAATACATCAAAGTCTACCATCACGCAACCAATTCCTCCTTCTCACTTCATGTCGAAGATAATGGGCAAGGAATCGCCCCGGAAATTCATTCCAAAATATTTGACATGTTCTATCGGGGTAATGAATCATCACAAGGATCAGGACTTGGTTTGTATATTGTCAGAGAGACGCTGGCCAAACTTTCTGGTACCATTAAGCTTTGTTCCACGCCCCGCCTGGGCAGCACATTTTCAATTTCGGTCCCTACCCGACTCGGTTAATGACACCCCTCCCGTTCAAGGGATGGGGATACACGATAAATTAGTATTTTTAAATCTAAAACTTACTTAGATGAAAAACATACTATTCATTTTTCTTGGACTGACGCTGATCATTCAAAGCCACGCCCAGGATCAAAAAAAATGGCAAGGGAAATTTGAACAATTGGATTACCTGCTTCCCACCCCGAATGAATACCGCTCCGGCTCAGGTGCCCCAGGGGCAAAGTACTGGCAGCAGAAGGCCGATTATACCATTGATGCTGAAATCGATGAGTCCTCCAATCAACTCCATGGAAAAGAGACCATCACTTACTACAACAACTCACCCGAAACATTATCATTTCTGTGGCTTCAACTCGATCAGAATGTCAATAAAAAAGGCAACGAAGACTTTGGAAATGTTTTGGGAAACCTGCGCGACACGCTTACGGGTCTGACAATGCAGTATTTGGTGCGCCCTGTAGAATTTCAGGCAGGATGCGTAATCAATTCGGTAACCGACAAGCTTGGAAAAAATCTTCCCATTAGCATCAACAACACGATGATGAGAATTGATCTGGCCACCCCGATCAAAGCAGGAGAAAGTTTCACCTTCAATGTTTCTTGGAGCTACGCCATTACGGATCGCAGCCTGTTCTTACTTTCCCGGGAGGGGTACGAACATTTCCCCGAGGACAATAACAATGTTTATCTGATCGCCCACTGGTTTCCTCGCATGTGCCAGTACGATGACTTTGAAGGTTGGCAAAACAAACAGTTCCAGCGCTTAGGTGAATTTGCCCTGGAGTTTGGGAATTATAAAGTGAACCTTACGGTTCCCGCTGATCATATCGTGGGAGGCACCGGTAATTTAACCAATGCCAAAGAGGTGCTATCCTCCATTGAAATGGACCGCTTCGAAAAATCAAAGTCTTCGTTTGATAAGCCGATAATGATTGTAACGGAGGAGGAAGCCCGTGCTAAAGAAAAGACTAAATCAACGGCTAAAAAAACATGGCGTTTCCAGGCTGACAATGTTCGTGACGTGGCCTATGCCAGTTCACGAAAATTTTTGTGGGACGCGCAAGCCGTAAAACTCCCCACCAATACAGCCTTGGCGATGTCTTTTTACCCCAAAGAGGGATTACCAACCTGGACAGAAGAATCAACCAAGGCGGTGAAAAATGCACTGGAAGTATATTCCAAGAATACCTTTGATTACCCTTATCCCGTGGCCATTTCCGTAAACACTTCCAACATTGGAATGGAATTTCCGATGATCAGTTTTAATGGAGGTCGGCCAAGAAACGGTTCGATGAGTGAACAGGCGAAAGCGGGAATGATCGGGACCATCGTACATGAAGTAGGCCACAATTATTTTCCCATGATTGTCAGTTCCGATGAACGTCAGTGGATGTGGATGGACGAAGGATTGAATACATTTCTTCAAACGCGCACTGAAATGGAACGTTATCCGCAATTCCATCACACCGAGCCCAAAGACATTGTTCCGTTTATGAAAGGCGATAAGAATGTAATGCGTCCCGTGATGACCACTTCCGACAATGAGCGATTGATGGCATTTGGTTCAAATTTCTATCAAAAGCCAACGGTGGCGCTCACCATCCTCAGGGAAACGATCATGGGCCATGACCTTTTTGATCGTGCCTTTAAGGAATATGCTAATCGCTGGAAATACAAGCATCCGCGTCCTGCTGATTTATTCCGCACGCTGGAAGATGTTTCGGCCGTTGATCTGGACTGGTTTTGGCGAGGATGGTTTTATGGCACCGATAATGTAGAAATGGAATTGAGCGAAGTGAAGTGGTTTAAAATGAATACCGCCGTGAGCGATCCGGAAAAGAAAACCATGAATGTCAAGCCAGGAGATCTCACTGCCGGCAAAGACCAAAAAACTACAGACTTCAGCAATGGCCCACTTCCCCTCACTGTCGTTAACACACCTGACGCCAACTACGGTCAGTTCTTGAGCCGGTTGGATGACAATCAGGTGAGAAAGAATCTGGAGGGCAAAAATCTGTATCAGTTGAAATTTAAGAACAACGGCGGTCTCGTCAGTCCAATAATTATTGAGTGGACCTACAAAGACGGCACGAAAGAAATTGAAAAAATGGCGGCCGAGATCTGGCGCACCAACGAGCAAGAGGTAACAAAAGTTTTTGTAAAAGAAAAGGAGGTCGTCGGCATCGTAATCGATCCCAATCTCGAAACAGCGGATGTGAATACGGATAATAATTCCTTCCCCAGGAAACAGGAAGCAAATAAGTTTGATCAGTTGAAGAAGGAGAAATAATTGTAATCAAAAATGGAAACCTAAAATTAGCCCGCAAAAAAGCGGGCTAATTTTTTGAGTTTTCTAATGGAACTGCTTTGACTTCTACCGGCGAATTTTATTTGTGTTCAATGCAAAAATGATCCAGCGCGCCCTTCAAATGTTCAACCAGTAGGTAAACTTAAAGACCAGGGCACGGTTTTTACTGAAGAATGTTTCGGGTAAATAATTTTCGGTGTACACAATATAAAAATCAGAGGCAGGCTTGTAGCGCCATTGAAAGCGCGCATTCAGGTTTACATTGTCAATAAGGGTGTTGTACTGAACATAAGTGGTGAGAAATATTTTGTCGGTGAAGGTGATGTCAAAGCGCGGGCCGACAAGAAATAATTTCTGATTACCATAGTTGGCAGGCAAATTAACATCATTGTAATCGAATCGTAAAGAAACATTCCCATAGGGTTGATAGCGGTAATTCAGTTGGCCGTTGAGATCAAAGTTGGTTCCGTTGTAAAATCCCCCGTAGGTCGCTTGCGTTGTCAGGTTAAATGTTTTTCGTGTGTTGCTTTGAAAGGTGGCTGAAACATTTTGCCAGGTATACTGCTCTCCGATGAGAAAATTAGTATAGACGGTAGGATCAATTGGATTAAAATTACTGGTGAGCCTTGAATAAATATAATTGTAAGAAAACAGAAGACTTGCCGTGCTGGTGAAATTCAAATTGTATGACAACGTGTACAGTCGGTCGGTAAGGGCGCCACCGGGAATATAGGTGTGATTAAGAAAGACTTGTGGCCCCATGTACACAATATCTTGTTTGGGATAAAATCGCAACCCAGTGCTGGCGAAGTAATTGAACTGCCCCGGATAAATACCATGGCTCGGCACATAACCGGCCTCGGCGTTATAATTCTTTCCAATGAAGCTGTTTCCAATAGTGGCATTGATTTGCCGCTTGTTGTATTGAACATAGGAACCCCCCGACGTATTTTCTTTGCGCGTAAAGTCGTCGAAGGATTTGGCAAGAAAGGCACTCGTATACCATTTGTTGTCTTTGCTAAAGGATTCCAGATCGGCGTCGATCACTCGGTTGTAAGTATTTTTTATCAGGTTAGTTTTCCCGCTCAACACATCAGGCTGAAAAATCCCAGGCTGAAAATATTTCACTGAATCACCTGGATTAACTCCTAGTGTTTCTTTATCAACGTAGGTGACTGAAATGTTGGATTGGTGCCAAAAATTATGTTGGATGGTGGCCACTGAATAATTCTGCGTGGGTAAGCCTAAGGTGAGATTTTCTTTGGTTTGCATATTCATCGCGCTAAGTCGCCAGCGCTTATTGAGGGAGCCACTTAAGCGTGCGCCGTAGGCAATAGGTGTTCGTTGATAAACCCCTTTTTGCACTTCGATCAGACCGATTCTGCGGGAAAAAAATACGCGTGATTCGGGAAACCCGGCTTTATCGAATAAATCATTGTTTTCTAAAAAGAATTGCCTCTTTTCAGGAAACTTAAACTCAAAACGAGTCAGGTTGATTACTTGTTGATCTACCTCCACTTGTGAGAAGTCGGGGTTCAATGTTAAGTCTAGATTTAAGGCCGGGGTCACGGCCACCTTTGCATCCATCCCAACAGCGAGATTGGAAGTTTGGGTTGACGGTTGCACTTCATGATCACTCGAGGAACTGCCAGCCACGTAGGGGATGAGCGACACGTTGGTGTGGGCCGGTGGGATCGGATCCTTCCAAACCAACTGACCCGAATAGGCGAAGGATCCTGTAGTGTATTGAATCGGGGTGTGAATCCAGGAGGATTTGTGATTTCGTTTCTTGTCGGATCGGTCAAAGGCGATGTTCCATTCGGTCAAGTTGCTCTTATATCGGAAACTTTTGAACGGAATAGCCAATTCGGCAATCCACTTGTCTTGGTATCGCACTACTTTCGAATACCATTTATTGTCCCAGCTGATGCCAAAGGAATCCTCTGAGGTGCCCGCTCCGGAAACGGTGCCTTCCATTTGAACGCCTTTCGGTGTAATGACAAAGAAGAATCCATTGATACGGTCGTTGTAGGGGCCAATGTTAAGTCCAACATTATCATTTCTTTCGTAATCAAAATCTCTTCGTAAAGAATTGATCATGTCTTTCGATTCGTCGTCATAGCAGACAAATGAAACATAGAAGAAGTGTTCGTTGAAAGTCACACGCGCTTGTGTCTGCTTTGGTGCCAGTGCGGTGTCGGTAGGGTAATTGAGGTACCAATCTTGGGCCACGTCAGCCTCCACCCAGTCTTGTTCATTCAGGATTCCGTCTAACTTAATCTCGCCTTTTGCTTTTTTTATTGTCAGCTGCGTACCGGGCTTATTTTGGGCTACAAGCAAGCCGGGCAACAAGCCAAAGAGAATAATCAATTCTTTCATTAAATCGAAATCGACAAGATAACACTTTGAATTCAGTGACCATTCGGAGAGGTACTAAATTGAACGGGTAACAAAAAAAACCCTGAGCGCTGCTCAAGGCTTCTGATGGAGAAAAGGAGGGATTTGACCGCCCTTCCTTTCCCTTCAAACTTCAATATTTTAAGCCCTTTCGTCCTGATCAGTTACCAATAAGTATACCTATCGTTAATGGTCTCGATAATTAACTGATTTCGTCAGCACCATTCATATCATTAATTTGATAATTCTTGTTTGGCATCGGCTAAAGCAAATAAGTTTTCCGCATACTCTGGTAAAACGACTGACAATAAATTGCAAGTGCCAACATGGGTAATCGATAAGTTTGAAGTGTTCATTTCTTATTTTTGTTTTGTCAGAGGCCGACAATGACGTGGTTCAAAAAATCCACGCTTTGATATTAACAACCCTAGCAGGCCATGACAGAAAGAAATGAAAAGAGAATTACCAACAATAGCCGCCTTCGTTGTTCTTTGGTTAAACCCAAACCATGAAAATTATCGTTTCGATTCTATTACGACGCAGTTGGGGTAAGCCATATTGGTTACCTTTCTGCAAAACAAATGAGACACGGAATGGTATTATTGGGCGGACTTTTGATTGCTTTTTTTGCAAGAGCACAAGTACTTACCATGAATCCTTTGCATCGAAACGTAGTTGGCAAAGACGAAGTTATCAGGGAGTTTAAGAATTTTATTATTTACAAAGGGGATACATTAAATCGCAAGGACAAAAGAGGACGGAAAGATGGAGGATGGGTTGAGTTTAAAAAAATATATTCGCACAAAACAAACGGAACTACACCCGCCATAGACTCTACCATCGCCTCTTACGTAATTGAGATGCAAGGGTACTACAATAAAGGAGAGAAAAGAGGATTGTGGCATTCATTTTACAGTAACGGAAGAATTAAGGAATCAATCGAGTACGAGGATTTCAATCAAGTTCGAGAACTTTCAAGAGCGCAATTCAAAGAATTCAAAAAAGAAGGGTATAGATTTATACCCAGTGATTTGAAAAACGCCAGAGTTTTAATGGTAAGAATATCGGTAGCTGAGACGAAAGAATTAATGAGAAGGGCATGCTTAGCCGCAATTCTTAGGCAGGGTTACGATACAACATCGATTGCTGCCGATATTAACTATTTATTTGAAAACGAAGGGATGACGGATGAGATCAGAAAAGCATATGGTAATTCGTCCATTTGGCTAGAGAAAGAAGGAATTACATTAAAGACCATAGAAAATGGTGATGACATTGGATATCCCATAAATGACTACAGGTACTCGCTTAAGATGAACATTGTAACCTCCATGCGTTTTGATTCGAGAGAAGAAATAAACAGACGTAATCCATATTACGTCTTTGATGGAACTGGCAAAAAATATTTTATAACAAGTTGGTTTACGAAAACGGCTTTTTACTTCGTTGACAGAACGGGTAGTCAATATTTTGATACCTTTTTGCCTACGAATTATTCCGTATTTGATTTGATTGGAAAAAAAACCAAATGACCACAAGTCTAAATCGTGGTTTTCAAGAAACAATAAGTAATTACTGGTGAAGCTCTATAAATCTGTCTTTATTGCATTGTCGGTGATAACCACAACTGCTGCCACTGCTCAAAACAAAACTGCGAAGGATTCAACCAGTACCAAATCTACTCGACATGGGTGGTTCAGTCGTTTGTTTAAGAAAAGGAGTAAGAGTGGGTCTACGACGGCACATTCGGCAGCTGTCCGAGGTGGATTTGGAAAAAGAGCTGGTAGGGCGAGCGCTTAAGCACCATTCGAAGAGAGTCATTGAGTGAAAAAATTGATTTTACGTTTTTCGGTGACCGAAAGAAGGCTAACCACTCTGCCACCTGATGGGACCGAAGGCTAACAAAAAAGCCTTGAGCAACGCTCAAGGCTTCGGATGCAGAGGAGGAGGGATTCGAACCCCCGGACCCCGTGAAGGGTCTCCGGTTTTCAAGACCGGTGCAATAAACCGCTCTACCACTCCTCTAGAACGACTTTTATTTTAGGACTGCAAAACTAATCGGAAAATCTTTTCCGGCAAAGACAAAGAAATCTTCAGCGAAAAGATTTGGTAATTTTTTTTGTTCGTTGATGGCTTTCAATGGCCTCCACCTTGCGGGCATAATGCAAACTTGCATTGATTTCATAGCCGAATAAAAGAATGACGGTAATCAACTGTACCCAGGCCATTAAGGCGATGAGCGCGCCGATGGAGCCGTACACCTTGTTATAGCTTCCAAAATTGGTGATATAATAAGAGAATCCGTAAGAAATGGCAAGCACAGACAGTGTTGCTACGAACGAACCAATCGAAAAAAAGCTCCAGTTATAATGAACGGCCGGCCCAAAATAATAAACGCAGGAGATGGCAATGAAAAACACGATAAAAATGATGATGAATCGCAAAACAAATAAAAAATAAATGGTGTAGCTATGAAGATTCACTTCACTGAATTTTTCGATGTGTGTGGTAACATAATTGAGGCTGAATTGTCCCGCGATCAGCATCGCTATGGCAGAAAGCAAGACAATGGCTAGCATAAGCGTGAGCAACGTTGATGTCAGCCTCATGCGAAACCAGTTTCGACGATCCACCGTACGGTAGCACGCGTTGAATGCACGCATGAGTGCCATCATTCCATTGGTAGAAAGATATATGGCGAAAACAAACCCTAAGGTAAGCAATCCTCCACGGTGAATACTGACGATGTCTAATATGGTAGAGGAAGCCGCCGAATACATGTTGGGTGGCGTTACCTCCTGCAAAAACTCCATTATAGTTTGCGTGGTGATCTCGGGGAAATAGTGGGAGATGTAGGGAATGAGTGTAAATAAAAAAATAATTGCCGGGAAAACCGCGAGAATAAAATTGTAGGCAACGCCATTGGCGCGATCCAGAATCTCATCTTCGTTAATATTAAAAATAAAAATCTTAAGAAATTTATAAAGCGAAAGGTTGTCGTGCTTTTTAAACTTAATTCGCTTAAGCCAACCTCGTGTATTTCGAGCGGATGAAAATTCTAAAATTCTTTTTCGGGTAACGTACTTCACGTGTTAATTGTTTTATCCTGGCACACGGCACGCCCTTGCCAAATCATTTCGTAAATATTCAATTTGATGCGATGGCATTTCATCCAAAGTAAGGTTTCAATACATGTTGAAAATGTTCGGGAGGGCGGCAAGGTCTTCCCGTATTCTTATTAACGAATGCTAACAGGGTTTCACCTTCGTGTATCAATTTGCCCGAGCCATTAAAAATTTCATAATAAAAACGGATTTTCACTGATGGTTTTTCTTTGATGAACGTAACGATGAGAAGTTCATCGTCATACAAGGCAGGAAAAAGATATTTTGATTTATTTTCAAGCACAGGCATCATCACACCGCCGTCTTCGAGCTCTTTGTAGGTTAGCCCGAGTTGCCGCAAGCTTTCCACGCGCCCTACCTCATAATACATCGCGTAAAAGCCGTAGTAGACATAACCCATTTGGTCAGTCTCTCCATAACGCACCCGGACCGTGGTTTCTGATCGGTACATTATTTTTTATTTTGTTTCGCTTTTTCCATCTCTGCCGTCAATGCCCGCTGATACTTGCGTGCATTGACATTGTGATCGTCGAGATTGTGAGCAAAATTATGGTAGCCCGAGAAATCTTCCTTAGCACACATGTAATAATAGTCGTTGGGCTGATAATTAAGCACAGCATCAATGCTGGCAATCTGAGGAACATTGATTGGCCCTGGCGGAAGCCCTGGATATTTGTATGTATTATAGGGTGAATCGATTTGTTTGTGCCCGTTTAGAACACGCTTGAGCGTGAAATCACCCACGGCATAAACTAACGTAGGATCGGCTTGAAGGGCAATTTTCTTTTTTAGCCGATTGAGGTACAACCCGGCAATGACGGGAGCTTCATCCTGTTTTACCGATTCAGCTTGTACAATGGAGGCCAAAATAGAAACTTCAAAGGGAGTTAGTCCAATGGCTTTGGCTTTTTTTTTCCGATCCTCATTCCAAAATTTTTTGTATTCGCCATTTAACTTAGTAACTAAATCTTCTGGGAGAACATTAAAATAGACTTCGTAGGTATTCGGCAGGAACATGCACAAGATGTTGTCTTTGGTGAACCCCTGATCGTTACTTTTTACAAATTCATCGAGGGCAAGATTAAATTCATCAGGTGACATCCCCACATTTTTTGTAACCTTCTCGACCAGTTCAGGGCGCAGACGCACGAAAGAGAATGTGACGCGCACGGGTACCTGCTGGGCAGAATTTAATACTTTCAGGGCCTGCAGATTGGACATGTTTCTTTTCAGTAAAAAACGACCTGGCTTGATGGCCCTATCGTAACCGGTAAGTCGCGCCAGAAAACTGAAAGAAACCATATCGTTTACAAAATTATTGTTACCCAAATCTTCTTGCACTTGACGAAATGAGGTGCCAGCACGAATGATAAAAGGTCGATCATCACGCTCCAATAAGACGTTTGGTGTGTAGCAAATCTGATATCCGTAGAACACGAAGGTGATCAACAACGTAGACCCGACAATGTAGAATACAAGCTTGCCTTTATTTATTTCAGACTTCATTTTTTATCAAATAAAAATTCAAAATTACAAAAAGTAACTCGGATGCAGCTTACCATAGGGCCATCCAAACCGAGGTTTCTTTATCTTTGAGAATATGCCTGCCGAGCTTCTTCCCATTCATCCGCAAAACCCGGAGCCGCGAAAGATAATTCGTACTGTTGACGTTTTGAAAAAGGGAGGAATTGTAGTTTATCCAACCGATACCATCTATGGAATTGGGTGTGACCTGATGAACCGAAGAGCCGTAGAAC
>Ga0209067_10000410_pt1 | contig 27850 bp, 26 predicted proteins | sample ColStrG_CSR_2013_FD_187199 | JGI IMG/M metagenome (GOLD analysis project Ga0209067, IMG submission 187199) | Freshwater sediment microbial communities in response to fracking from Pennsylvania, USA - Cold Stream Run_MetaG_CSR_2013 (SPAdes)... | ecosystem: Environmental > Aquatic > Freshwater >... | reverse complement strand
CGACAGGACGGGGCGCGGCTTATTGCAGACTTACCAGCCGGAACATCCGGTGATGCAGGCCATTTTGAACGGCGATGTCGCCGGATTTTACCGCGAGGAAACAGCGACACGGTTGCGCGGCGGCTTGCCGCCATTCGGTCGTCTGGCGGCGCTGATCGTGTCTTGCGAAGACCGCGGCCTGGCAGAGGCGCATGCGCGGGCGCTGATCGGCGCGGCGCACCTATTGGCACCGAGCGAGCTATGGGATTTTTCGCCTGGTTCGGACAAGTCCGTGCAGATTTTTGGTCCTGCCGAGGCGGTGGTGGCGATGGTGCGCGGGCGTTACCGTTTTCGGCTTCTGGTGAAGGCGACGCGCAGGGTCGATATACAGGCGTTTTTGCGGGCGCTGCTGGCGGCGGGGCCGAAATTGCGCGGCAATTTGCGCGTGGCGGTGGATGTTGATCCGCAGAGCTTTATGTAGCCAAATGTTTCACGTGAATCCGATTTTCACATTTTGTTAACCAGAAAGCCCAAGGATTCGGAGATGAAACGAATCATCCTCAGCCTTACTTTCGCCTTGGCAGCGACGCCGGTTCTTGCCGATGAGTTCCATTCCTGCCTGAATGGCTTGCGCGGCGCGGCCTCGGCGCATGGCGTCAGTGCGGCGACATTTTCAGCCGCGACCGAAAATCTCGAACCCGACATGAAGGTGCTGGAGTTTCTGGATTTCCAGCCCGAATTCAAAACCCCGGTGTGGGATTATCTCGCCGGGCTGGTTGATGACGAGAGGGTGAGCGATGGCAAGGCGATGATGCACAAATGGGCTGGCGCGCTGGATGCGGCGCAGAGCCGGTTTGACGTAGATAAATATATTGTCGCGGCCGTTTGGGGGGTAGAATCCGATTTTGGCCGCTCGATGGGCAAAAGACCGCTGGTGCAGAGCCTGGCGACACTCTCCTGCTATGGGCGGCGGCAGGCGTATTTTCGCACTGAATTTGTCTCCACGCTGCAAATTCTCGAACATCATGACATTGTGCCGGAGCATTTGACCGGCTCCTGGGCGGGGGCCTTTGGCCAGACTCAGTTCATGCCGTCCACCTTTTTGCGGATGGCGGTTGATATGGAAGGCAATGGCAGGCGCGATATTGTCGATTCGGTGCCCGATGCCTTGGGTTCGACGGCGAATTACCTGCATAAATCCGGCTGGAATTCAGGCCAGAGATGGGGTTTTGAAGTGGAACTGCCGAGCGGCTATTCCGGGCCAACGGGGCGCGGCAACAAGCGGCCCATGTCGGCCTGGGCGGCGGCGGGGATCAAGCGTGTGGATGGCAAATCATTGGGCGAAGGCGCGGCGGGGCTAATGCTCCCGGCGGGCAAGGACGGTCCGGCGTTTCTGGTGACCCGTAATTTTGATGCGATTTATGCCTACAATGCCTCTGAATCCTATGCCCTGGCGATCGCGCATCTGGCCGACCGAATGAAGGGCGGCGGCGAATTTCAGACCGCTTGGCCGACCGACGATCCGGGCGTCTCGCGCATCCAGCGCAAGGAAATTCAGGCTTTGCTGAACAGTCATGGCTATAATGTCGGGGAGCCGGACGGGGCGATTGGCACAAAGACGCGCGAGGCGATTGCTGATTTTCAGCGCAAACACGGATTGAGCGCCAATGGCCGCGCTGGTTTGCTGGTGTTGAAGGCGCTGAAGGGTCAGTAGGTTACAGGTTGTTGTTGTTTTTGCTCTCTTGCGCTTTTGGCGAGGGCGGATTAAGCCAACGCAGAAATTCAGGCAAAGTGCGGGATAAGCGAGATGAAAAGCTATAAATTGCTGTTGTTGCCGGGGGACGGCATCGGTCCGGAAGTGATGGCGCAAGTCGAGCGCGTTGCCGACTGGTTTGCCAAGACCGGTCAGATGCGTTTCGAGACGGAAAAGGGTCTTGTCGGCGGCTCGGCTTATGACGCGCATGGTCAGGCGATTTCCGAAAGCGACATGGCACTGGCGATGAGTGCGGATGCGGTGCTGTTTGGCGCGGTTGGCGGCCCGAAATGGGATGCGGTTCCCTATGACGTGCGTCCCGAAGCCGGGTTGCTGCGCCTTCGCAAGGATCTAAAGCTGTTCGCCAATTTACGTCCGGCGATCTGCTATCCGGCTCTGGCGGAAGCCTCTAGCCTGAAGCGCGAGTTGGTCGAGGGTCTCGACATTATGATCGTGCGCGAATTGACCGGCGGTGTCTATTTTGGCGAGCCGAAGGAAATCATTGACCTGGGCAATGGCCAGAAGCGCGGCATTGATACGCAGGTCTATGACACGTATGAAATCGAGCGGATTGGCCGCGTGGCGTTTGAACTGGCGCGCAAACGTCACAACAAGGTCACTTCTTCCGAAAAACGCAATGTGATGAAATCCGGCGTGCTCTGGCACGAGGTGATCGTTGGACTGCACAAGCGCGAATATGCTGACGTGATGCTGGAACATGCGCTGGCGGATTCTCTGGCGATGCAACTGGTGCGCGCGCCCAAGCAGTTTGACGTGATCGTCACCGACAATCTTTTTGGCGATATTCTGTCCGACATTGCCGCAATGCTGACCGGCTCGCTCGGCATGTTGCCATCCGCCTCGCTGGGCGAAGCGGACGCTCACGGCCAGCGCAAGGCACTCTATGAGCCGGTGCATGGCTCGGCGCCAGATATTGCCGGGCGCGGCCTCGCCAATCCAATTGCGATGATCGGCTCGTTTGCGATGATGCTGCGTTATTCGTTCGGCCTTGGCGCAGAAGCCGACCGTATAGAGACGGCGATTGCCAATGTTCTGGCGGCGGGCCTTCGCACTGCGGATATTCGCGGCAATGCCACCAGCATCATCGGCACAACCCAGATGGGTGATGCGATTTTGGCGGAACTGGCCAAAAGCTGATCGAAACCCTGGAATATAAAAGGCTGGCTGGGCCCGAATGCCAGCCAGCCTTTTTATTTGCGCTTTTTGGGTGGTTTGACCACTGCCGCCGGCACCACGGCAGGCAAGGCGGCGGCCAGTTTGGCGGTCTTCAGGCGCGGCGTTTTACAGACTGTCAGCGTATCGGCGCTGGTGAAAATATCGACGAGATCAGCGTTGTTACCGTCGTTCAGTTCAAGCCGGTCGACGAGGCAGGCAACTTTTTCGACATTGACCGGCAGGCTCATGCCGCACATCAGGCCGGATATCATGAAACTGGGCGCATTGTCGGCAAGGCGAAGGCCAGCGCAGGTCAAGCCGTTGGCAGGGCCGGAGAGGTTCAATTCAGCGACTTCCAACCTGCCAAAGCGCGATGCCGATATTTGCGGTTGCCCGGCTTTGGCAATGGCGAGACCGGCGTCGGCGCTACGACGCGCCATCTCAACGTAAAAATCGGTCAGTGGCACGCTCGACTGACGCTGGATCGAGAGGCGGATAAAGCGCTTGTCGTCGCCCAGCACGATGGTGTCGCGCATTGCGCCTTCCGGCTGCAACAGTTCGGCGCTGTAAAGCGGCGTCGATCTGGTGAAATCCGGCACATCCAGCGAAAACAACGGGGCTTCAACGCGCTCAACCCAACGGCTGAACGAGGCGGTGGGCGTTGTATCCACCACGACCGGCACCACGCGGCGGGCCGAAAACATGGTGGAGAGCGCCAACACCGCACCAAGCGCCATAAGCGACAGGGTGATTGCGGGCAAAATCGATGTGGGCCGTAACGAGACGGTCCGGGGAAGTGGAAAACTTGTGTTCATGGGCCTGCGGAAAGTTCAATTCAAAGTCATGGACAATTTGGCCCAAGAGATTGACTGATTGGTTACCGTGGATATTTCTATTCTCTTCACGGTGAACGAATGGTTAGCGTCACAAATATATGCTTAAAGACGGGCGGTTCACCTGCTTCATAGGCAGTGTGTGCAGCTAAACTTGTTTGAGGAGATATTTTGATGAGTATTTTGGGCAATATTTTTAACAGGATCGCCGGTGTGGCCCCGGCTGCAGCGGAAACGCTTGCTCCGGCCGCTGAGCATGCTGCGGCCCCTGCCGTTCAAGCTCCTGCCGCCGCCCCGGCTGCTTTGGCCCCTCCAGCAGCAGCGCCAAGCGTCAATATTGAAGATGCCCTGGATGCGCTGAACGAGAAGAACCCGGAAGAACTCGATTGGCGTGCCTCGATCGTTGACCTGCTGAAGGTTTTGGGTATGGATTCGAGCCTGACCGCACGCAAAGCGCTCGCCACAGAACTGCACTATACCGGCGACACGAACGACAGCGCGGCCATGAACATCTGGTTGCATGCCCAAGTTCTGGCGAAATTTGCTGAAAACGGCGGCAAGGTGCCGGCGAAGTTTTAATCAGCCGGGTTATTATCTATCGGTCAGGCAATTGAGAAAAAACGCCTCTGCCGCCTCGATATCCGAGGCGAGCAGGGGCGTTTCTTGTTTGTAGGTATTTTGCGCGGCTATAAACTCCGTATCGATAAAATCGGCGATAGGTTGCGGCACTTCACCCGAACCCATCTCATGTGTAGTGGCCTTTTCAATCAGCATACCTTCGAGTAGCGCGCGCGTTGGCGTGGGCAAATCGCATTCTTGCATCAGTTGACGAAAATTCATGGGTGGCAATTTCTGCTCGGGGTGCAGGTCGAGCCAGCGCAAAGCCATAGCCGGGCGCAAAGCATAAAACACCTTTTTCAGCCGCACGGCCTTGCCATCGGCAAAGTAAGTGTTGCGCTGGCGCAGGCCCAAATGAAGATAATGGCGCTCGATCAGGTCACGACGGGCAATTTTGTCGGCCAATTGCCGCAGACTGTCGCGAAATTGCGCGCTGCCCTTATAAACAATCGGCGACAACAGCCATTCAATTACAACCGCATTGCCCTTGAGCAACAGTTTGAGGGTTTTGGCAAGATCCCATCCATTAACATCGTAGATCACGTCCATCGGGGTTTCAATGACATCGCGCACGGGAAACAGCCGTAAATAGTCTGGCATTTTGCGAATATAGATGAACCGGCAATCGTAATCGCTGTCGGGGGATGGAAATCCCCAGGCGCGGCTGCCACTCTCAACGGCGAGCAATATCTTCACCCGCTCGTGCTGTTCGACACTGGCAAGACGCTGGTCGATATTGGCGACGATGACGGGGTCAAGTTCGGGCGGAATAGCGCGCATGAAATTCTCTTTGTGTTACAAAGTGCGAATCTTGCCCGTTTAGTTAAAAAATGTCGAGGCGGGATAGGCGCGGGCTGAGTTTTGTGCCGCTTTGCTTGACATTTGCCGCTGTTCGGTGTTTTGAGAAGCATCCTTCAGGACTTGCGACAAGATGATGATTTTTGTGTCTAAAAAAACGGCCAAAACATCCTCGACCATTCAAACGGTCGAATACTAGCGTTTGTCCTTGCCCCCTCTCCCTCGGCAGGGAGATGTCTTAAAAATAAGATGAACGGGCCGAGGGGGATAATCTCAAAAGGAATGTAAAATGGCATATCAGCCTACAGGTTTTCGGGTGGCAATTGCAGGCGCGACAGGCAATGTCGGGCGCGAAATGCTGGATATTCTGGCCGAACGGCAGTTTCCGGTCAGCGAAGTGATCGCATTGGCCTCTAGCCGTTCGATCGGCACCGAAGTGTCCTTTGGCGATAAAATCCTCACCTGCAAGGCGCTGGACACCTTCGATTTTTCTAACGTGGACATCTGTCTGATGTCGGCGGGCGGCGATATGTCGAAGGTTTGGTCGCCTAAGATCGGCGCGCAGGGCTGCGTCGTCATCGATAATTCCTCGGCCTGGCGCTATGATCAGGATGTGCCGTTAATTGTGCCGGAAGTGAATGCCGATGCGATCAAGGGTTTTTCCAAGAAAAATATCATTGCCAATCCGAACTGCTCGACCGCTCAGCTGGTTGTCGCGTTGAAGCCGCTGCATGACGCTGCCAAGATCAAGCGCGTGGTGGTGTCAACCTATCAGTCGGTTTCGGGCGCGGGCAAGGAAGGCATGGACGAGCTGTTCACGCAAACCCGCGCCGTATTCACCACCGACGGCGTCGAAGCCAAGAAGTTTCCCAAACGCATCGCCTTCAATGTCATTCCGCAGATCGACGTGTTTCTGGACAGCGGCGACACCAAGGAAGAATGGAAGATGGTGGTGGAGACCAAGAAGATTCTTGATCCCAAGATCAAGGTGACCGCCACCTGCGTGCGCGTGCCGGTGTTTATCGGCCATTCGGAAGCGGTGAATGTTGAATTTGAAAATCCGCTCAGCGCCGATGAAGCGCGCGAGATTTTGCGCGCGGCACCGGGTTGTCTAGTGATCGACAAGCGCGAGCCGGGCGGCTATATCACCCCGCATGAGGCGGCGGGCGAAGATGCCACCTATATTTCGCGCCTGCGCGATGACCCGACTGTTGAAAACGGCATCAACTTCTGGTGCGTTTCCGACAATCTTCGCAAGGGCGCGGCGCTCAATGCGGTGCAGATCGCCGAAGTTTTGATTGATCGCGGGTTGATCAAGCCAAAGGCCGCGAAGGCGGCGTGATTTGGTTTGCATGCAAAGAATTAAGGGCCCTTCGGGGCCCTTTTTGTTTAAAACCTCGGTGTTTCCATAGCCGCAGCGTGGTCTTGCGGGGCGACGGGGGCGAACTGGCCGGTTTCATTGTCGAGGGCGCGGAGTTTGCCGCTCATCACGTCAAAATAGGCGCCGTGCAGGTTGAGCTTGCCGCGCTCATTGAGGATTTTCACGCAAGGGAAAGTCAGCAGATTGTCGATGCTCTGGCGCACTGATGCCTCCGACAAGCGCTCGACATAATCTTCCATGTTTTCGCCCGCGAGCATTGGCGTGTTTTTCGCGGCTGGGGCGATGAGGGTCATCCATTTGCCGATAAAATCGCCGGGGGAGAGCGGGCGCTGATAGGGGTCGGCGTCGCTTTCGGCATAGGCTTTGATGCCGCCGCATTTGCCGTGGCCGAGCACGACAATATGATCGACGCGCAGGCCCATCACGGCAAATTCCAGCGCCGCAGAGGTGCCGTGGTAATCATCATTGGGCGCATAGGGCGGCATGATGTTGGCAACATTCCGCACCACAAATATTTCGCCGGGGCGCATGTCGAAAATGGCTTCCGGGGAAACGCGCGAATCGCAGCAGCCAATCAGCATGATGCGCGGCTTCTGGCCTTCGCGCGCCAGTTCTTCAAAGCGGTTCTGCTCCAGGGTAAAACGGTTGCCCAAAAAGGATTTGTAGCCTTCAACCAGCCGCGGCGGAAATGTGGATGTGCTCATCAGCGGATCCGAACTCTTGTGTTGAATCCCTTTTCGCGCATTGGCGGACGTGAGGCAAGGCTTTCACACTCGTCAAAGGCGCGCTTGCAACCAAGGAATGATAGTGCTGCACTGCAAAGTTGGTTAGGTTGTTCCTTTATTTCAGGCAAGGAGTCAATCATGACCATTCGTCCGCGTCGCTCGGCGCTGTATATGCCGGGTTCCAATCTGCGTGCTCTGGAAAAAGCCAAGGTGCTGGATGCGGATGTGGTGATCCTTGACCTCGAAGATTCGGTCGCTCCTGAAGCCAAGGTTTTGGCGCGCGAGCAGGTTTGCGCCATTGTGAAAGCGGGCGGCTTTGGTTCACGCGAGGTGGTAATCCGCGTCAACGGCCTTTCGACACCCTATGGTCAGGATGATCTGGTCGCGGTGGCTCATGCCGGCGCCGATGCGGTTTTGGTGCCGAAAGTCTCTACACCGGGCGATGTGATGATTTGCGCGCGGCACCTGCGTGAAGCGGGTGCGCCGGAAGCCTTGCGGCTGTGGGCGATGATGGAAACGCCCTTGGCGATGCTCAATGCCAGTTCAATTGCCGCCACGGCGCAGGACCCGCAATCGCGCCTGAGCGTGCTTATCATGGGCACCAATGACCTGGCCAAGGAGACGCGCGCGCGCCTCGTGCCGGGCCGTGTGCCGATGCTCGGCTGGTTGCAAGTGGTGTTGGCGGCGGCGCGGGTGCACGGAATTGATGTGCTCGACGGTGTTTACAATCATCTGAGCGACGAAGCCGGATTTTTGGCCGAATGCGAACAGGGCCGCGATCTGGGCATGGATGGCAAGACACTGATTCACCCGAACCAACTGGCCGTGTGCAATGCGGTTTTTGCGCCCGATTCAGCCGAGGTCGAATGGGCGCGCAAGGTGATCGGCGTGTTTGATCTGCCGGAAAATGCCGCCAAGGGGGCGTTGCAGCTCGAGGGTAAAATGGTCGAACGGCTACATGCCGATATGGCGCGCCGTGTGCTGGTTATTGCCGGGGCTATTGCGGCGAAAGCAGCATGAGTCCAAAGAAAAAGGCTTGAGTTTGAGCTCAAGCCTTGAATATCTCGATGACATCAGGCGCTTAGGCCTTTTTAGCCTTGGCGCGGGCAACGCCCGCTTCCACCATCGAATGGGCTTTAGCGGCATCACCCCAGCCCGTCACCTTGACCCATTTATTGGGTTCGAGATCTTTGTAGTGCTCGAAGAAATGCTCGATCTGCTGAAGGGTGATTTCCGGCAGGTCGGTATAATTCTTAACGCTGTCATAACGCTTGGTCAGTTTTGAGGACGGCACAGCGATCAGTTTTTCGTCGCCGCCCGCTTCGTCTTCCATCATCAGCACGCCGACGATGCGGCAGCTCATGATTGCGCCCGGCACGATGGCGCGGGTGTTGGCCACAATCACGTCACAAGGGTCGCCGTCTTCTGACAGCGTGTGCGGAATGAAGCCGTAATTGCCCGGATAACGCATCGAAGTGTAGAGGAAACGGTCCACGACCAGCGCACCGGAATCCTTGTCCATTTCATATTTGATCGGCTCGCCGCCGATTGGCACTTCAATGACGACATTCACTTCCTGAGGCGGGTTTTTCCCGACCGAAACGGCATTGAGGTTCATAAAAGTCTCCGGATGTTTACGGCGCTCGAGCCGCAGGGTTGATCGCGCGTGGATGTCATACAAGCCGGGTTTGGCGCAACCCCGACATGGTGATGAGGCGAGCACATTAGCGGTTTTGGCTTAAGCAAGTGTTGCGGGCCTGAGCCGGTGTTGAATTTTATTCAATCAAACAGAAAGGCCGCGCGCCGCCGGGTTTCACCGCCGAAGCGCTCATCGGCAAATCGCACAATCTTGCCACCCATATGGTCGTAAAAATCCAGCGCGCGCTGGTTGTCGGTCAGGGCCCAGACCAGAACTTTATTCAAGCCATTGTCGTGCAGGTCGCGAATCGCGGTTTCAAGCAGTTTGCGGCCGAAGCCAAGGCCCTGAAATTCCGGTGCGAGGTAGAGTTCAAAAATCTCGCCCTCATAGGGCAATTCGCCCAATCTGTTGCGGCCATAAGAGGCATAGCCGCAAATGCTTTCATCAAAATCGAGCACACAAATGCGCGTGCCGCGCGACAGCGCATTGTGCCACCAACGGGGGCCGCGCCTGGTCACCATTTTTTCGAGTTCGCGGCCCGGAATAATGCCGCGATAGGCCTCGCGCCAGGCCGTGTCATGCACGGCGGCGATGTCTTCGGCGTCTTTAAGCCGCGCCCGGCGGGTGGTGATCAGTGTGGCGACCATACACCAATGTTAGGACTGGAAGCGGGCGTTCGGCAAGCCCCTGTTTGAGCGGTTTAATTCACAAAAAAATGAATGGTCAGCGCCAGACCCGCCAGAATGACAAACCATCTGATCAGGTGTTGTGGAACAAGGCGGGCAAGCGCCACGCCATAATAGCCGCCAATTGACGAGGCCAGCATGATCACAAGAGCGGCGGGCCAGTTGGTGAGGCCCCAGAGAAGAAATAAAATCACCGAAAAAATCTGGATGAAGGATGACCAGACATTTTTGGCGGCGTTGATGAAATGATAATCTTCCTGTTCGGTCAGCGACAGGGCGGCCAGCATCATCACGCCCATGCCCGCGCCGAAATAACCGCCATAAACCGAGACAATGGCCTCCAAAATCCGGCTAAAAAGGCCGAAATTTGTGCCGTCCCGGCTCATTTTTGCGCTCAGGCGCCGGATATTGGGCGCAAAGGCGAACAGAAGTGTCGCCAGTCCGAGAAAATAGGGCACAAGCATTTTGAAGGCGCTGGCCGGGGTCAACACGAGGAGAAGCGCGCCGAAGCCGCCGCCGATCGAGCCCATCAGAGCCAGCAGCGCATAGCGCCGGTAATGCTGGCGCACTTCGGGCAGATAACCGGCAACACTGGCCAGATTGGCGGGCGAAAGCCCGACCGCGCTGGTGGCATTGGCGGTCAGCGGCGGCAGGCCGGTGGCGACCAGCGCTGCAAAAGTAAAGAAGGTGCCGCCACCGGCGACGGCGTTGAGCGTGCCGGCCAAAGCGCCAGCACCGGCGAGAAGTGCAAAATCAAACAGGATCATGATAACAGTCTACAGGAACCTGTTTGATTTTGCTGTCTTAAAACACCGGATTAGCGGCCCTGATGCCGGTTTCCGGCGGGCTTTTGCCCTTGCGGACGGCTGGATGCACCGGGCTTGCCACCGCGCGCGTCGGTTCGTGGACCGCTGCGCGCACCTTCGGGGCGCTGGCCTTGCGGTTTGCCCTGGGGACGGCCTTGCGGGCGGCCCTTTCCGGCACCCTCGGGACGCGAGTCGGCGTGTTCTGGAGGTGCCGCGAAATTGGCACCGAGCGGGTTATCCAGCACTGGCACGCGCTGGCGGGTGATGCGCTCAATGTCGCGCAGATAGGGGCGTTCATCGCGGCCACAAAACGAAATCGCGGCCCCTTCTGCCCCCGCGCGGGCGGTGCGGCCAATGCGGTGCACATAGGATTCCGGCACGTTCGGCAGATCGAAATTGATGACGTGGCTGACGCCATCCACGTCAATGCCGCGTGCGGCAATGTCGGTCGCCACCAGAAGTTTCGACTGGCCGTTGCGGAAAGCCAGAAGCGCACGCTCACGCTGGCCCTGGCTCTTGTTGCCGTGGATGGCTTCGGCGGCATGACCGGCGGCATTGAGATTTTTCACAATGCGGTCAGCGCCATGCTTGGTGCGGCTGAACACCAGTGCGCGCGTGATCGGCGTGGTTTCGAGCAATTTATGCAGCAAGGACTGTTTATGTGGCTGTTCGCAGAAGATCAGCGATTGATCAATGCGCTCCACAGTCGAGGAAACCGGCGTGACAGTGACCTTTGCCGGATCGGTCAGCAATTTGCTGGAAAGATCGGCCATTTCGCGCGGCATCGTCGCCGAGAAAAACAGCGTCTGGCGCTTTTTCGGCAATTGGGCGATCAGTTTGCGGATGTCATTGATGAAGCCCATGTCCAGCATCTGGTCGGCTTCGTCGAGCACGAAAACTTCGACTTCGTTCAAAGTGACAGCGCGCTGGTTCATCAAATCGAGCAAACGGCCCGGCGTGGCGACGATAATATCGACGCCGCCCTGCAGCGTGCGGATCTGGCGACCCATAGGCATGCCGCCGAAAATCACCGCAGCGGTGAGCGGCAGGTGGCGACCATAGGTGCGGAAGCTCGCTTCGATCTGGCTGGCCAGTTCGCGGGTGGGCGAGAGCACCAGAACGCGGCAGGCTTTCGGGCTGGCGCGGCGCTTGTTAACCCAGAGATGCTGGAGAATGGGCAGTGCGAAGGCGGCGGTTTTGCCGGTGCCGGTCTGGGCGAGGCCGAGCAAATCGCGGCCCTTCAGCACTTCAGGAATGGCTTGCGCCTGAATGGGGGTGGGTGTGACATAGGATTCGGCGTCAAGCGCCTTCAGGAGCGGCGCGATAAGGCCGAGCGATTCAAAATTTTGCAAGATGTTCTTCTTTATTCAAGCAGTGTCCGGGACAGCGACGCGCCAAAACCATCCGCCGCGCATGACCTGTCCGGTGCAGTTGCGGGTGACGATTCACGCGTGAAGAAACGTCTGGAATGCGCTGACGGCTTATGGCGGGGCGAAACCAAAGTTTCGTTCACGCGGCCAGAAGCCCTTCTTTAAGGCACAGTGGTCATATGGGCGCTTATGAGCGAGAAGTCAATTGATTTGCTGCGCCGCAGCAAGAAGGATGGTGATTTGGCCGCTTGTCGAAGTCTTTGGCTGAGGTAAACTGATTATTATAAGGATATTTGACGATGGCTGATGCAGCAACAGGGGCTTTTTCCGGCTTTACGCCGCAGCTTTTCCAATTTTTGCAATCCTTGGCGTTTTACCAGTCGAAGGCGTGGTTTGACGAGAACCGCGCTGTTTACGAGGCGGCGTTCAAGCAGCCGTTCGAGGCCTATCTTGTGGCGCTGAGCCAGCGCTGCCGGCCGGCGGGTTTACCGCTATTGGGCAATCCGAAGCGCGGCATTTTCCGGCTCAACCGCGATGTGCGTTTTGCCAAAAACAAGGAGCCTTACAAAACCAATGGCGGCTGCGTGCTCACGCGCAATGGGATGAAAGATTCGCCGGGGCTGTTTTATACGCATATAGCGGTCGAGGGCTGCTTTTTTGCGGCCGGTTTTTATCATCCTGAGCCGGAGCAATTGTCGGCGCTGCGAAAGGCGATGAGTGCGCGGCCGCAACGGTTTCTGGAGGTCGTCGAGGCTTTGGGCGCGCATGGATTGGTGCTCTCGGCAGACGAGGCGCTTGTGCGCTTGCCAAAGGGGTTTGAGGCAGCTGTACCGGAGATTCAGGTCTATCTCAAGCTGAAGAATCTTGTTGTCATGCGCCATTTTGAGCAGGATTTGCTGTTTGACGGATCGGCAATGGTGGATGGCGCGATAAAATTCGCTGATCAAGCCATGCCGCTGCTGCGCTTTGGCTGGGATGTTTTGGGATAGGAGCGAGAGAATGAACTTTCCCAAGTAAATTCAAAATGTCAGAATTTACTTGGGAAAATTGGAGCGGGCGAAGGGATTCGAACCCTCGACCCCGACCTTGGCAAGGTCGTGCTCTACCACTGAGCTACACCCGCATCCTTGGTGTGTTGCCATAAGCAACGCTGGCAGCTATATGGCGCAAGTCGCGCAAGAATGCAACTGCCGTTTCAGGACTTTTGTGAAGATTTGTTGAAGCGGCGGCGCTGACTTTTCGCAAGCCGCTGGAATTATGGGGAGATTTATGCCAGCCAGCCCGCAAGACCTGTTCAGATTTCTAGATGAACTCAACATTTTGCACCAGACCTTGGCGCATGAACCGCTGCATACGGTGGAAGATTCTCGCCATGTCCACGCGCAAATGCCGGGCGCACATGTCAAGAATCTGCTGGTCAAGGACAAGAAAAGCCGGGTTTTCCTGCTCGTGGCCGAGGCGGATGCACAGATCAATCTGAAAAATGTGCACGAGAAAATCGGGGCCAGCGGGCGTGTGTCGTTCTGCAATGGTGAAACGCTGGAACAACTCTGGGGCGTCAAGCCCGGTTCGGTGACACCGCTCGGTGCCATCAACGATCCGGCCCAGCGCGTCACAGTGGTTCTGGAGGCGACCTTGATGGCGCAGGAGACTGTGAATGTGCATCCGCTGCAAAACACCATGACCACAGCGCTGCGGGCGCAAGACCTGATCAAATTCCTGCGGGCAACCGATCATGAGCCGATGATCCTTGCCTTTGCCGAAGCAGAAAGTGCGGTTCAGGTTTGAGAATCGCGTGCTCCAGCGCTGTTCAGACTTGAGATTTGTCGGTTGTCGCTCCATGTTAAGACGAAGACGGTGGAGCCATCCGGCACAATTTTAAGGACAGCCATGAGCGAGCCAACAGCGCAGGGCCAGGATTTGATCAAGGCCACAACGACGGCGAATTTCCGCGCCGATGTGATCAATGGATCGGCGAAGGTGCCGGTTCTTGTCGATTTTTGGGCACCGTGGTGCGGCCCCTGCAAGCAATTGACACCCATTCTTGAAAAGGTGGTCAAGGCGGCCGACGGCAAGGTCAAGTTGGTGACGATGAATATTGATGAACATCCGCAAATCGCCGGACAATTGGGCGTTCAGTCGATTCCTGCGGTGTTTGCGTTTCAGCGCGGCCAGCCGGTGGATGGATTTATGGGCGCGCTGCCGGAAAGCCAGATCCGTGCCTTTATCGAGCGGCTGGTCGGGCCGCTGAGCACCGATGTCGATGCATTGATCGTCGAAGCCGAGGAAGCGCTGGCAGTTGGCGAGCATGCGCTGGCGGCGGAGAAATATTCCTCGGTTCTGGTTGAGGACGAAACCAATTTGAAAGCGCTGGGCGGTTTGGCACGCACCTATATTGCGCTGGGCGAGTTGGAGCAGGCCAGCGGCGTGTTGAGCATGGTTGTGCCTGCTAAGGCACAGGATCCGGCGATTGCAACGGCGCGCGCAGCGCTCGAACTGGCGCAGCAGGCGGCTGAAGTTGGCGATCTGGGCGCATTGCAACGCGCGGTCGATCAGGATCCGAAAAATTATCAGGCGCGGTTTGATCTCGCTGTCGGTCTCAATGCGCTAAACCAGCGCGAGGAAGCCACCGATCAGTTGCTGGAGATTTTCAAACGCGACCGCAAATGGAACGACGACGGCGCGCGTAAGCAATTGTTGCAATTTTTCGAGGCTTGGGGTCCGATGGACCCGGCCAGTGTGGCGGGCCGGCGTAAATTGTCGGTGGTGCTGTTTTCTTGAAAAATCAGCCGTGTGAGGAAAGTTCATGATCAATGTTCCCTATAAGGGACCGCAGGACTTGCCGGAGGTGGTTCCGCTGTTTCCGCTCGGCGGTGCGCTGCTGTTGCCGCGCGGGCAATTGCCGCTGAATATTTTTGAACCGCGCTATATGGCTATGGTCGATGATGTTCTGAAAACCCACCGGCTGATTGGCATGATCCAGCCGGAAAGCGATAATGACGGTGCCGGTCTTTATACCATCGGTTGTGTCGGGCGGCTGACGCAATTTCAGGAAACCGGCGACGGGCGGTATAATGTGACGCTTTCGGGCGTGGCGCGGTTTGTTCTCAACGAGGAACTGGCGACGATTACCCCGTATCAGCAAGCGCGCGTTGATTATGCGCCCTTTGCACAGGATTTTTTTGAACCTGATGAAGATAGCGGTGTCGATCGTGACGGGGTGTTGCGGGCTCTGAAGCAATTTGCCAAGGCCAACCGGCTGCGTATCGACTGGAAAGACATCAATGATGCGCCAAATGAAGCGTTGATCAATGCTCTGGCGATGATGAGCCCGTTTGGTATCAAGGAAAAGCAAGCGTTGCTGGAGGCGGAGGATTTGAAAACCCGTGCCGATGTGCTGATTGCTATAACCGAGATGGATCTGGCGCGCGGTGTTGCTCCGCACACCACTGTGCAATGAGGAACCGGGCATAATTATGATGGACATTTTGCCCGCCGATGCCGTCAGCAAGGTTGATCCGCGCCTGCTGGAAATTCTTGTCTGTCCCTTGACCGGCGACGCGTTGAAATATGATGCGGCACGCCAGGAGCTGATTTCCGAGCGGGCGCGGCTGGCCTATCCGATCCGCGACGGCATTCCGATCATGTTGCCGGATGAAGCGCGGGTGCTGGAAGGCTAGCGCTCCGGCAGGGCCCAATCAATTGGCGCTTCGCCGTGGCTTGTCAGAAAATCGTTGACGCGGCTGAACGGTCGGCTGCCAAAAAAGCCATTATGCGCCGAAAGCGGGCTCGGATGCGCTGATTTGATGATAAGATGGCGGCTTGTATCGACGAATGCCGCCTTTTTTTGTGCGTAGGCCCCCCAAAGAATAAAGGCGATGGGCTTGCTGCGCGTGTTGAGCGTCCGGATGATCGCGTCGGTAAAACGTTCCCAGCCTTGGCCCTGATGCGCGGCGGCGCGGCCCGCTTCGACGGTGAGCACGCTGTTGAGCAGTAAAACGCCCTGCTGCGCCCAATGGTTGAGATTGCCATGGCGGGCAGGCGCGAGGCCTAAATCAGCCTGCATTTCCTTGGCGATATTTATGAGGCTGGGTGGCGGACGCACACCGTGGCGCACGCTGAAACACAGGCCATGCGCCTGCCCCTCACCGTGATAGGGGTCCTGGCCCAAAATCACCACACGCACCTTGTCCAGCGGGGTGAGGTTGAGCGCGGCGAACCATTCGCTGGCGGGCGGAAATATCTTTTTACCGGCTGCGCGTTCTTGCGCCAGAAAGGCCCGCAGTTCCGCCATATAAGGCGCGGCAAACTCGTCTGACAGCGCGGCCTTCCAGCCGGGTTCCAGCTTGATGCGGTCAGTGCTGGCGTCCATTTCGCGTTAAAGCCGTTCGCCGCGCAGCAATTGCGGCACATCGCCAAATAGCCCTGAGGCTTCGCGGATGAAAAATTTCTTCAATCCCGGCAGTTTGTCGACGAGGCCAAGTCCCAGATCGCGGATAAGGCGAACGGGAAGCACATCGTTGGAAAACAGCCGATACATCAGATCGGAGGCGGTGCCCATCGTGAGCGAATCAAAGCGGCGGGCGCGCTGATAGGCCTCGAGCACATTGGCGTTGCCCGGATCAAGCCCCAGCCGGAATTGCGCCACCAGCAGTTCAGCAAGGCTGGCCACATCTTTGAAGCCAAGATTGAGTCCCTGACCAGCGATGGGGTGAATCTGGTGGGCGGCATCGCCAAGCAAAGCAAAGCGCTCCGCCACATAGGCGCGGGCAAATTGCAGATTGAGCGGGAAGGCATGCGGCTTGTCGAGCACGGTGAGTTCGCCCCGCCGAAGTGTGAAGCGGCGCTCCAACTCGGCCTTGAAATCCGCTGCGTCAAGTTCCAGCAGCGCCTTGACATTGGCGCGCTTGTCACTCCAGACAATTGAGGAGCGGTTGCGGGTGAGCGGCAAAATGGCAAAAGGTCCGTCGGGCAGAAAATGTTCCTCTGCAACGCCGTGGTGCGGACGCTCGTGCGCGATGGTGGCAACAATGCCGCATTGGTCATAAGGCCGCCGGGTGAGATGGATGCGGGCCTTGTCGCGCAGCTTGGACTGGGCGCCGTCGGCGGCGACCAGCAGACGCGCAGCGCGCGCAATGTGGTCGCTGCTCTCGAGCAGGACTTCCCCGGCGCGCCGCGTGAAATTTTTAATCGTCACCGGCGCGATTTCGACACCTTCCTCAAGGCAACGGGTCAGCAATACGGCGCGCAATTGTGCATTAATGACCATATGGGCGAAGGGCTCATCGGGTTCAACCGGATCAAAGTTTAGAAACACCGGACGAATCGGGTCATTGAGACGGGAATCGGTGCAGATCATTTTCAACATGGGCTGCACATCTTCAAGCAAGTCCCAAACACCGAGCGCCTCTAACATGCGACGAGGGCCTGCCGCGACGGCTGTGGCGCGCCACGTATCCGGTGTATTTGAGGTTGGCACATCGGAATTGGGCAGACCTGGGTCCGCCACAAGCACTTTGATGGCATCCTTGAGCGTGGATTTAAGCGCGAGCGCGAGCGCCAGACCGGCAATGCCACCGCCGCCAATGGCGACATCGTAAAGCCTCTGTGTCGTTTCGGGTGCAGATGACGAGAATTCTTGTGTCATGATCTTATTTTGGCCTAAAATATTGCCGAATTGTGGCATCAAATTTGCGTTGTCGCAACGGGATGCACCGACGCAGGCGATAAGCTAGGGTTTGGAGCAAAAATGGCAAGACAAGTGGCAGTTATTACCGGCGCGTCAGGCGGAATTGGTGCGGATGTGGCGCGGGTTATGGCCAAAGCCGGGCATGATCTGGCTCTGGTGGCGCGCTCGGAAGCGCCGATGCAGGCCTTGGCCGACGAGATTACGGCAGATGGTCGGCCGAGGCCGCTGGTGCTGGCGCTTGATTTGGGCGTGGCGGGTGCAGCATCCAAATTGCAGGCCGCGCTGGGTGAGGCTCAGGCCGAGGTGCAAATTCTGGTCAATAATGCCGGATTTGGTCTATTGGGCGAAGTCGCCAAGCTGGATCAAGCTGAACAACTGGCCATCATCGACCTGAATGTGCGGGCCTTGACCGAGATGACTTTGACGTTTTTGCCTCAGATTACCCGGCTCAAGGGTCGTATTCTCAACGTGGCCTCGATCGCCGCGTTCATGCCCGGGCCGGGCATGGCGGTTTATTATGCAAGCAAGGCCTATGTGCTGTCGTTTTCACAGTCATTGGGCGAGGAATTGCGTGGCAGCGGCGTGAGTGTTTCGGCACTATGCCCCGGGCCGGTGCTGACCGGGTTTCAGGCCCGTGCCAAGCAGGCGAATTCCCGCTTACTGGATGTTTACAAACCGGTGCCATCCTTGAGTGTCGCGCAACAAGGTTATGATGGATTGATGCGCGGTTCGCGGGTGATTGTGCCTGGCTGGATGAACAAATTGACGGTGTGGAGTGTGGCTTTCACGCCAAAATCGTTGCTGTTGCGGGTAACCGGCCGGTTACAGGCGACCCGCAGAACATCAGTTTGATTTGAGGGTTGAGATGGGTTTGCCGATTCTTGTGGTGGTGCATCAGGAAAATTCCAGTTCCGGACGTTTGGGGCGATATTTGCACGAAATGGGCTATGAGCTTGACCGTCGCTGTCCGCGCAGCGGCGACTCGCTGCCCAAGACGCTGGATCAGCATGCGGGTGTGATCATGTTCGGCGGGCCGATGAGCGTCAATGATACCGACGAATATTTGCGCCGCGAGATCGACTGGGTCGGGGTGCCTTTGCGCGAGAACAAACCGTTTTTAGGCGTTTGTCTGGGCGCGCAGATGCTGGCCAAACACCTCGGCGAGAAGGTGCAGCGGCACGATGCACGCGCCGTCGAGGTGGGCTATTATCCGATTTTCCCAACTGAAGCGGCCGATGAATTCGGGCAGGCTTGCGGGGCCGCTTTTCCGCGCCATGTCTATCATTGGCATGAAGAAGGGTTTGACATGCCTAAAGGCGCGACCTTGCTGGCCAGCGGCGGGGATTTTCCCAATCAGGCGTTTCAATATGGCGCGAATGCCTTCGGGTTACAATTTCACCCGGAAGTGACCTATGCGATGATGTGTCGCTGGATTGTGCGCGGCAATGAGCGCTTGGAAAGTTTGCGCGCCAAGCCGCCGCAGCAGCATCTGGCCGACTGGTTTGTCTATGACGGGCCGGTGGCGCGCTGGAGCCGTGGCTTTTTGCATCATTGGCTGAAGGCGGATTAGCTTAGGTCTATGAAGACTTAGAAAACCGCAATGCCTAAGTTATGGTGAAGGTGGAAAACAATGAAATTTAGTTGGTTTTCGACTTTTGAAACTGAATTCCACACCGTTTCTTGATGCTTGCTTGCTCAATTCCGTCCATCTCGCCCTTTAACCGCGCAACTTCCTGTGCGGTTGCTCCATCTCCTTTGATAAAGAAGAGTGCGGGCCAAAACACAATTGCTCCGACAGTAGTTGCTACTGCGTCATTTGTTGCTTTTGAATTCTGTTCGCCACTCACCTGAATAGCTCGTGCGGATACTCGCGCAGCCTCTTCGCTCAGCTGTGTGCAAGAGTAGCTCTCATATTGAAGTGGTGAGACATAAGCAGCGGAAATACTATCAGCGCTTTTCGCACATCCAGATAAAACCAATATTCCTGCGATCAGCACCAAGCCTTGTCGGAACGACATTATCTTACCCTCCAGATATAAACACTAATTGGAACTAGCATAGTAAGCATTCTTCTATCGCTCTTGTGCTCACACTCATAAATAGCCTGACCGGTGTTTCTGCGATTGACAAGGTCAGGGCGCCAATAATTGAGTTTATAATACCAAGTTTTTAGCCGGTTTCCTGATTGCGTAAGGCAAGGCCGAGCGATTCCAGCCCGCGAATGGTTACATCGCGCTGGGCATACGGCATGGTGATGCCCGCCTCTTTCAGCTTGGCGAAAATGGCATAATGCAGGTCGCTTTTGATCAGCGCGGCGGTCAGCACATCATCGACGAAGCAAATAAGTTGAAATTGCAGCGCCGATTCGCCGAAATGCGAGAACATCACCAGCGGTGCGGGGATCGACAGCACCGTATCGTTTTCCTTGGCGCAGGCCACCAGCAGGCCGCGCACCTGTTCGGGGTCACAATCATAGGGCGCCCTCACATCAATCATTACACGGCCAACGCGGTCGGTTCGGACCCAGTTTTTCACCACGCCGGACACAATGTTTGAATTGGGCATGATGACAGTGGCGCGGTCAAAGGTTTCAATCTCGGTGGAGCGCACATTGATGCGGCGCACGAAGCCTTGCTCCTCGCCCACGACGATCCAGTCCCCGACGCGGATGGCACGCTCCCACAGCAAAATCAGCCCGGAGACGAAATTGCTGACGATAGATTGCAGACCAAAACCGATACCGACCGACAAGGCACCGGCGACGATGGCAAATTTGTCGAAGCTCAACCCCACATGCGACAGCGCTATGGCAGCGGCAATGGTAACACCGACATAGCCAAGGCTGGTGCGGATCGAATTACGCAGGCCAACATCCAACTGGGTGCGCGGCAGAAATTTCGCATCGAGCCAGTTCTGAAAGGCGCGGGTGACGACAAAGCCGATGAGGAACAGCAGGATCGAAATGGCGATGGTGGAGAGCGAAATGCTGACATCGCCGACCTTGAAGCCAAAAAATGCCGCTTTGACATAACCGAGCATATCGTCGGACTGGATGCCCCATGGCGCGAGCACCAGAACCCCGGCAATGACGATGAGCGCCACCCGCAAAAGACCGGCGAAAAGAATGCCGATTTGTTCGAGGCTTTCGCGGCGGATTCCAATGGCGGAAATGATGCTGCGGCCGAAATTCGATTCCGGTTGCAGGGCCGCCGCCATTCCCTCGTCATTGAGCAGTAGCAGCAAATAGAGCACCGTGCCGATGCCGGTCATCCAGACAATCTGATCAACCAGAAAAGCGGCGAAGGCGACATAGCCCACCACCACCGCCGCGACAATAATGGCAATGGCGGCCCAGGCCAGCAGCCGTAATGGCCCATAAAGGTCGTGGTCACTGCCCGGAGCAAAACTGGTTTCCTCTGCATCGGCTTGGGCGGCCATCATGCGGCGCAGCGAAACGCCAATGACGAGCGCAACGGTCAGGGCCCCCACCGCGCGGGTGGCCACCGACAGCGGCAAAGTGGCGGCAATGACGTCGTTGATCGATTCGAGCATTTTTGCAATCGACACGACCACAGCGACGGCAATGACCAGATGGGCAATGCGTAATGCCGTGGGGCTGGCAAGCGCCAGCAGCCGCCAGTTGGGACGGCGCGGTGCCAGCAAGGCGCGTGACATAGCGAAGGTGAGGGCAATGCGCGCGCCCGCTTCAAAAAATGCCTTGGTGATCGGCTGCAGGCGCGGGGTCAGCAGATCAAAACTGTCAAAGGCGATGGTGAGGCCCGCCATAATGCCGATCGGCACGGCGGCAGTGACAATGGCCAGCCAGAGCGCCGCCACCACTTGGCGCAGCCGCGACGGGTTCACCATATTCTCGTCGCGGTTGACGATATGGGCGGCGACCCGCATCAGCGGCTGATACAGGAGCGCGCAAAGCGCGATCAGTCCGGCGAGAAAAAACAGCGTCAGTGTCGAGAGCCTCTTGACCGAAACACTGTACCAGTCGCCGAACACGGTCTGGAGAGCGACAAGGTCCAGCGGCAATTCCTTGGCGACGCCATACCACAAGGCCGGGCTCAGAATGCTGGAGGAGCGCTCGAACAGAGCATGGGTGAAGAGCGTGCGGCGGCGCACGCCGATCAGGCCCTTCAGTTGCTCGGCCTGCACGGCGAGCAATTTGCCCTTGCGTACGGTTTCGTCGAGCTGGTTGAACAGTTTTTCCTGATCAACGCGTTCGGAGGTGACACCGGGGCTTTCGGGCGGGTCCTTCTCACCAGGCTTGGGGCCGAGTTGATCGAGCCGGGTTTTGATCGCCGTTTGCTTGGGGGTGAGTTCTTCGATCACGGCCGTGATGCGCGCTTCCGGCTGGTCGATCTGAAGGCGCAGATTGGTCAGTTCGATATCCGACAGGTCCTTGCGGGCAAGGCTGGCCTCAATCTGCTCGATCGCCTGGCGGGCATTGTCGAGGCGCGTCAGAGCAGGGTCGCCGACCGGATCGGCGGCCTTGAGCGGGGCGATCATCGTGAGGGACAGCAGGCTGATCCAGAGCAGGTGTTTCATCATGTTTCCAGCCGGGTTAATGTCATCCGATTCGATGTGTTGACTCTTGAGCATCAGAATAGGGTTGCAATAGGGCATATTGCACTGCAATAGAAAGACGACAGGGTTCTGGGCCGTCGCGCAACCCTAAATGACAATCGGGAAATTAAAAAGATCGAGACTGCGCGACATGCTGACCGAATGTCATGATTATTCCAGACTCTATGCTGAATTCGTCTGGAAGATTCCACAATTTTACAACATCGCCAGCGATGTTTGCGACCGCTGGGCCGCTCTGGACCCGCAACGCCCGGCTGTTTATGATGTTGCGGCGGATGGCGGGGTCAAAACCTTCACTTTTGGTGATTTACGGGCCCGTTCAAACCGGATGGCGCGGGTGCTGCGCCGCCACGGCGTGCAGCGGCTGGATCGAATAGCGATTATGTTGCCGCAAGGGGCCGATGTGGCGGTGGCGCATTTTGGTATTTACAAGATCGGCGCAGTGGCGCTGCCGCTGGCCTCGGTGTTTGGTGTTGACGCGCTAACCTATCGCATCGCCAATTCAGGGGCCAAAGCGGTCATCACCAATGCGGCGGGTGTCGGCAAGCTGGCGCACATTCGCGCCGCGCTGCCCGATCTGGAACTGGTATTCTCAGTCGACGGGGCGGATTTTGCCCAAGGCGCGCTTGATCTGGAAGCCGAACTGGCCCGTGAAAGCGACGAATTTACCCCCGAAGTGACGGGCCCCGATGATCCGGCCCTGATGATTTACACCTCCGGCACCACCGGCCAGCCGAAGGGCGCGCTGCACGGGCACCGGGTTTTGCTGGGTCATTTGCCCGGCTTTCAGGTTAGCCATGAATTTTTTCCCAAAGCGGGCGACCTGATGTGGACCCCGGCTGATTGGGCCTGGGCGGGCGGTTTGCTGAATGCGCTGCTGCCGTCGCTGCATTTTGGTGTGGCAGTGGTGGCGCGAAAATTCGACAAGTTCGATGCCGATGAGGCTTTTGCACTGATGCAGAATATGCGGGTGCGGAATGCGTTCATCCCACCCACCGCGCTGCGGATGATGCGGGCGGTGAAATCCCCGCGTGCAAAATATGCGCTTAATTTGCGGAGCATCGGCTCGGCCGGTGAAAGTCTGGGAGCTGAGCCATTGTACTGGGGCCGCGAGCAGTTGGGTCTGACCATCAATGAATTTTACGGTCAGACCGAGTGCAATTATGTGCTGGGGTCTTGTGGCGCGCTCGGTATCGTCAAGCCGGGAGCCATCGGCAAGGTGCTGCCGGGACATAAAGTGGCGGTAATCCGCCCGGACGGCACGGCTTGCACACCGGATGAGCCGGGGATTATTGCGATATCCCGCCCCGATCCGGTGATGTTTCTCGGCTATCACGGCCAGCAACAGGCGACGCATGACAAATTCATCGGCGACTGGATGACCACAGGCGATCAGGGTTTGATGGACGCGCAGGGTTATGTGCAGTTTTTTGGCCGCGATGATGATGTGATTACTTCATCGGGCTATCGTATCGGGCCGGGCGAGATCGAGGATTGTCTGATGCGCCATCCGGCGGTGTTGATTGCCGCGGCGGTGGGTAAGCCAGATGCTTTACGCACCGAAATCGTCAAGGCGTTTTGCGTGTTGCGCGAGGGTTTTGCGGAGAGTGCTGAACTCGCCGCCGATATTCAGGCCTTTGTGCGCGAGCGTCTCTCCGCGCATGAATATCCGCGTGAGATCGCTTTTGTCGGTGAATTGCCACTGACGACCAGCGGCAAGGTGATCCGCCGTCTGTTGCGGGCGCAGGCTTAAGGGCTAGAGCGGTAGCAGGAAGCCTTCGCGCAAGGGATCGTTCGCTTCAACGATAAATTGTGCCATTCCGGAATAGAACGAGCGGCCTTCGACACGCACATGCACAGCATCTTTGCCGTGAAAGCTGGTTCTGCGCGTGGCGGTTCCGGTAAAACCGTCGCCGGTGGGGCCGAAAATCCGGCGCGACTGGCCGAGTTCAAGGCGGTTCGATAGAACATCCAGCGCCATGCGCGCAGTGACACCCGAGCCGGTCGGTGAACGGTCGATTTGCGCTTCGCCAAACAGACAGAGATTGGCGGAAGGCGCGTCGCCTGCCGCGTCGTCGGTAAGAATGACGCCATAGAGAAACGACAGATCGGGGTCGGTTGGGTGGTGCGGGGTGAAGGCTGCACGCGCCGCAGCAAAAACCTCGGTTGCCGCCGCGATGAGTTTGGGCAGGCCAATGTCAAAGGACAGGCCGAGTTTTGCTGCCGACAAAATAGCGTAATAAGCGCCACCAAAGCCAATATCGGCGCTGATTTTGCCAAAACTAGGCAAATCCAGCTCCAGATCGCGCCGCTCAACAAAGGCTGCGACGCTTACAAAGGCGGTGTTCGTAACTTGGCCATTTTCGAGCGTGGCTTCCACCTGAACCAGACCGCAGGGCAATTCGAGGCCAAATTGCGCCTGTTTTCCGTCATGTAGGACAAGTCCGCTCTCAACCGCCCAACGGCCAATGGCGATGGTGGCATGGCCGCACATGGTGGAATAGCCGCTGGCATGGCAAAAAAGTGCCGCTACATCCGCGCCCGGCAAACTGGGGCGAACCGGAATAACGCCATACATACCGGCGTGGCCGCGCGGCTCGTGCATCACAATCGTGCGATAAGCATCGTATTTTTCCAGCGCCTGCCGACGTTTGTCGAGGATGGTGGCCCCCGTCAAATCGGGATAGCCCTGTGTGAAAATCCGCACCGGCTCCCCGGCTGTGTGCATATCCAGCACTTGCAACAGCGGGGCGGGAAGGCTGGTCACAGGCGAAGGCTCCCGTTAATGATCTGCTGATAGACCGCCGCATCAAGCGGGATAAATTCGCCACTTGCGGCATCGTTAAAATAGAGCCGGTCGGTGATTTTAGCGGGGTCGAAACCGTCATTGACCAACTCAACCTTACGTTGCTTGAAGGTGCCGGTCACATCGAGATGGTGCTGGAAGCGCAGGAACAGTGGCCGGGCAAAATCCGGCAGGTTCTCGATCAGATAGCGGCGAAAGCCGGTGAGATCAAATTTTTCGAGATCGCCGACAACCAGCGCCGCCATGCCCGCCCGTCCGTCTATGCCCGGAATGCGGACCCCGTAGATGGTGGTCTCAAAGAAGCCGCCAAAGCCGGTGAGGGTTTCCGAGACTTCGTTGGTGGCGACATTCTCGCCTTTCCACCGGTAAGTGTCGCCGATGCGGTCGACAAAATAATAATAACCGCGCTCATCCTTACGCAGCAGATCGCCGGAACGAAACCAGGCGTCTCCCGGCGCAAATACGTCGTGCAGGATTTTTTTGTTGGAGGCTTCTTTGTCGGCATAGCCTTCAAAACGGGCCGAGGGTTTGTCGGGATCGTTTAGAATCTGGCCAATGATTTCACCCACTTCATTAGGCGCGCAGAGAATGCAATGGCCTTGTGCATCGCGGATGGGCTGCTCGGTTTCAATGTCAAATTTGACGATTTTAACGATGAATTTCTTTTCCAGCCATTTGGGAATGCGGCCGATGGCCCCAGCTCTGGAGTCAAAATTAAAAATGACAATATTGCCCTCGGTGGCGGCATAAAATTCGCGGATTTCCGGAATATTGAAACGGTCCCGAAACGGAACCCAGACGTCGGGGCGAAGCCCGTTGCCATAACAGATGCGGATGCGATGCGAGCGATCATGCGGGCCAGGCGGCGTATTGAGCAGATAGCGGCAAAATTCGCCGATATAGCAAAACATCGTACAGTCAAAGCGGACAATATCCGACCAGAATTCGCGCGCAGAGAATTTCTCGCGGATAACGCAGGAGCCGCCCACCGTGAGCACCGAGCCCGGCGCGGTGATGCCGCCCACAGTGTGATAAAGCGGCAGGGCGTTATAAATGCGGTCGGCTTGCGTCGCATTGGTGGCGGCAGAATAGCCGTGCATGGCCAGTTGCAGCCGGTAATGGTTGATGTTGGCGGCTTTGGGCAGGCCGGTGGTGCCGGAGGTGTAGATATAGACGCATTTATCGTTAATATTGAGTGGCACACGTTCTGCGATGGGCAGGTTCTCCGCAGAAAAACCCTCGAGCAACGTGTCCATGCGCGGATATTTATCAGTTTCGCCATGGGCAAAAATGCTGACATCCGGATGCAGCGCCGACTTCGCGGTTTCAAACTGATCGAGCAGTTCGGTGGCAACGATTGTGATCTTGGTATTGACGACATTAATGCAATGGGCCAGCGATGGGCCAAACAAATTGGTGTTTATCAAAGCGGTGATGCCACCTGCCTTGGCGATACCCAGCCAGACGCATAGATATTCCGGTCGATTGGGCATGATCAGCGCCACAACATCGCCTTTTTTAATGCCCTGCGCCATAGCCCAACGGGCGTATTGGTTGGCGCGGCCATTCCACTCGCGGTAACTGAAGGTCTCGCGCTCCGAAATCAGCGCCACGCGATCGGCGTATTTTTCGGCCAACGCTTCGGAAAGATCACGAATTGTGAACGTCGGATTTTTCGCGATCGGCTTGGTGCGCCTCAACATGCGTGAAAAGCCCGCAGCATAGGCGAGCTCGCTCTTGAGCCGAGAAATCAGCGTCATCATTTCCTCCCGAGGGCTGAGTCTAAATGTGCCGCCCCTTATTTGTCACGCATTTTAGCGCTTTTCCTGAAATTGCCGATCAAAAATTCAGAATTTCGAGATCGTATATATAAACACTTTTACGACAGCAAGCCGCCGTTGCCGGGTTTGAGCGGATTGTGCCGTGCAATGTCGAGGTCAGCCTGATCAATCATCGGCTGGCCCAGCAAGGCGGCCCACAGGCCTTTAATCGCGGCCTGAGGGATATTTTTAACGATAAACACCAACCGGCTACGATGATCAGCATCGGGCCAGGCTTTGAGGCGCACGGGCGGATGGAAAATATGCTGCACGCCGTGAACGACCAGAGGCGCATACGGTTGGTTGGATAGGCCGACAATGCCTTTCAGGCGTAACAAATTCGGCCCGTGGATGGCGCGCAGCAATTCGATGAAGATCTCAAAGCTGGCGGGCGCTATTGGCTGGTCTGTTGTGAGACAAAAAGCGCGAATTTCGGCATTGTGTCGGTTCACGTCATGATGGTGATGGTGCGGATGGCTTAAGGCCTCGGCATTGAGCCACCGGCGCACATCCGGCGCTTTGCTGTCCGGATTGTAGAGACCGGCATTGAGCAGGGTTTTTGGGGTCGCTTGGGTCGCCTCAAGCAAGGTGGCGGTGGGGTTGAGCGCGCCAAGGCGGCTGCGAAGCTCATCGGTTGAGCCGACGAGATCGGTTTTGGTCAGCACAAGACGGTCTGCGACAGCGGCCTGTTTGCGCGCTTCGGGGTGAGTGTCAAGCGCGGTAGGACCGCTGGTGGCGTCAACCAGTGTCACCACTGAATCAAGCCGGAAATTCAGCATCAGCGTCGGGTGCGCCATGATGGTGTGGAGAATGGGCGCAGGGTCGGCAAGGCCGGTGGTTTCCAGAATAATGCGGCGAACGGGGGGCAGCTCTCCGGAATTGCGCCGCTCGATCAGACTTTCCAGCGTGGTGGCCAAATCGCCGCGGATGGTGCAGCACAGACAGCCGGAAGACAGCATCATCATGTCGCCGGGGAGGGTCTCGACAAACAGATGATCAAGCGCCACTTCGCCAAATTCATTGATGATGACCAGCGTTTCGCTCATGTCAGCATCCGCGAGAAGGCGGTTCAGCAAGGTGGTTTTGCCAGCTCCGAGAAAGCCGGTGAGGAGGGTCAGAGGGAGAGGATCATTCATGCGGGGAGACGCCGGACAGGTTGCAGGATGGACAAAATG
>Ga0209067_10000407_pt1 | contig 27933 bp, 19 predicted proteins | sample ColStrG_CSR_2013_FD_187199 | JGI IMG/M metagenome (GOLD analysis project Ga0209067, IMG submission 187199) | Freshwater sediment microbial communities in response to fracking from Pennsylvania, USA - Cold Stream Run_MetaG_CSR_2013 (SPAdes)... | ecosystem: Environmental > Aquatic > Freshwater >... | reverse complement strand
GCCATCGACCTGGCCCTGTGTGTGTCCATCATTTCGTCAATGGAAGAAATTGCCGTCTCCGACAAGATCTGTTTTGCCGCCGAAGTAGGCCTGGGCGGTGAGCTGCGCGCCGTGAATCGGGTAGACCAGCGTATCTCGGAAGCGGAAAAACTCGGATTTGAAAAAATCTACGTGTCGAAGTTCAGCCAAAAGACAGTGGCGCTTAGAAAGTCAAAAATTGAAGTAGTGGCGTTTGCCAAAATCACGGACGTATTCCGCGAGCTGTTCGGCAGCTAAGACTTTAGAAAGCGGTTAGCCTGCCCCACCCAGTCGTCTTTCACAATTCGGTGCGGGAAAAATTCGATAACCGTACCGATGAGGTTGACCTGGTCGGGACGTAGCGCCGCCAGTTGCTGAAAGGTGTAGATGCCAATTTTGTTCAAACGCTTTTCAATAAACGGGCCGATGCCTCGGATTTTTGTCAGCTCGTCTTTTTGATTGGCCGCGACGGGTCGCGCAAAGAGCGGGGTGGCCTCGACCGGGGTGGACGCGCGTACGCCGCCCGCACTGATGACCAGATTGAGCTGGTGAATTTTCTGTTCGTTTTCTTCAATTTGAAATTCCAATTGGCGCACGCGGTAACGCAGGGTGGCCTCGGCGGACTCCAGTTGCTCAATTTTTATTTGTCCTGCTTGGAGCTCCGTGCGGGATTTTTCGTCGGCAGAGGCCCAGGCCGCCAACTTTTGCTCCAATAGTTCCTTTTCGGCAGCCGATTGTGCGCGCTGTGCGCGACTGGCCCGCACGGCATCTTGGTATTTGTCGCGCCACAAGCCCACTTGCTGCGCCTGTTGATCGTATTCTTTTCGCAGGGCAATGTGTTGTTCGTCACGTCGGACGATTCTTTCCTGATCGCGTGCTATCGATTCGTCGCGAAGATACCAGGCGATGCCGTAACCCAGCAAGCATGCGCCGAGCAGCACGACCAAAACAGCCACGACTGACCGCAACGCCTGACCGGAATCAAAAAGCAACGGGTCGGGCGACGCTTGATTGGCCGGCCCTAGCAGCCACCACGCCGAGGCAATGCACCAGACGCCAAACAAAGCAACAAACCAATAGTGTCTTTTCATGCGTATCTGCGAAGTTAGGACTTTTCAGCGGGGAAAACCAGTCGCACCAAGCTGCGCAAAACCACGAGATGCAAACAAAAATTTTATAGCTTTAGATTCATGTCCCCCGCCGAAATCGCCCGCATCACCAGCAACGAAGTTCAAGACTACATCGTCCGCCACGGTGACGACGATGTGCAGCGACTGTTACTGCAATCGCCGGAAAAATTTGGGTTGCGGTTTGGGTTGATTGCCGATCAGATCATTGCGAGAAAAAAAATTGAAGACAAAGCACCTCTTTTTTTTGAAACAAAGAATTTGGTGTACCCGCCGGCCGTTCACCTGGCTCAATCCTCTTCACAAGCCACGGCCCAACTGAAGTTACAGCTCCTGCAAGAAGCGTTGGGAAAGACATCTTTTGCCCGCATGGCCGATCTCACCGGCGGCTTCGGCATCGACAGCTATTTTTTGTCGCGCGCAGTGGCACAATTACACATCGTGGAGCCCAACGAAAGTTTGTTGCAAATGGTGCAGCACAATTTCCATCAGTTGGGCGTGTCGTCAGCCACGTTTCATGCAATGACGGCAGAAGGTTTTCTCGCAGCCAATGCCGATCGCTTCGATTTCATCTTCGTCGATCCGTCACGCAAAGATGCCCGCCACAACAAGTTGGTTCGGTTTGCCGATTGCGCACCCAATCTGTTGAGTTTACTTCCCGTGCTCTTCAGTCACACCGACGCCGTGTTGGTCAAAGCCTCGCCGCTGCTCGACCTGACGCAGGGCACAACCGAACTGAAATCGGTCCACAAAATTTTTGTCGTAGCCGTCAATAACGAATGCCGCGAGGTTCTTTTTCTGCTGCGATCAGGGCAGGCGAAACCGTCGATTGAAACATTTGATCTCGATAAATTCGGAAAGATGCGCCATCGCTTTTCTTTTTTCCCGAACGACGAGGCCGATGCCCAATCTGAATTCGGTGAACCGCAAACATATCTCTACGAACCCAACGCGGCTTTGCTCAAAGCGGGCGCATTCAAATTGGTCGGCCAAAAATTTGATCTAAAAAAAATGCATGTCAACACACACCTATATAGTTCGGATGTATTGCATCGCGACTTTCCGGGACGCATTTTTAGAATTGACCACCTTGTTGCCGAAGCCAAAAATATTCCAGGCCGCAAAGCAAATGTCGTCACCCGCAACTATCCGGTGAAAGCGGAAGAACTTAGGAAAAAAATGAAACTGGAGGACGGAGGCGAATCGTACGTGATCGCCTTTACCGGAGCGAGAAAAAAATATGTGCTGCAAGCCAGCCGGCTGGAATAAACGCCAGCAGCCAATAAAGCAAGTAAAAGAAGAGCGCCACAGATCCATATACCTTGATGACTTTGCGCCGGTTTTGCCTGTCTTCCCACCATAAAAGCATCCAGGGCTTGACCAGTCCGATGGCTAAGAACAACAGCGACGTCAGGGTGAGCAGCAGGCACAGCAGTCGCGGATAATACATTTGGTAAATCTCGAGGTTGTTTCAATTAAATCCAACGGAAAAACTTTATCTGTGAGCCGTGCCCGGCCGTAAAGAATCCTGGTCTATATTTGCCCCTCGTTTTTGAAAGTTGAAAGCTTCCGATTTTGTTTCGATTTATCACGCCGACAGTTACGTTCAAACGCTGGCGGAGGGAATTCGTACGTCGCATTCGGGTGCGCTTCATTTGAAAAACCTCCATGGCAGCCTTGATGCCGTGATCGTAGGAGCGGTGCACCGAAGCACGCGCGCCAACCACCTGATCATTTTGCAAGACCGCGAAGAGGCCGGCTTTTTTCAAAATGATCTCCAGAATCTGCTGGGCAAATCCGAGATTCTGTTTTTCCCCATGTCGTACAAGCGGCCGTACGAGCATGACGAAATTGAAAATGCCAATGTGCTCATGCGTGCCGAGGCGCTCAATCGGCTCAGCAATCATCCCGAAGGTAATATCATCGTTACCTACCCGGAGGCGCTTTCTGAAAAAGTGATCAACAAAAAGTCGCTTGCCTCCAACACGTTTCTGGTTATCAAGGGCGAAAAGCTCGACCGCGATTTTCTCGAGGAGTTCCTGCATTCTTACGATTTCGAGAAGACCGACTTTGTGTATGAAGCGGGCCAATTTGCTATTCGTGGCGGAATCCTCGATGTGTTTTCATTTGCCAACGAGTTGCCCTTTCGCATCGAACTCTTCGGGGATGAGGTGGACAGCATCCGCTCTTTTGACCCGGGCTCGCAGCTCTCGGTCGACACGCTGGAAAAAGTAAGCCTGATGCCCAACGTGCAAACCCGACTGATGCAGGAAGCACGCCAATCGTTTTTTGAATTTGTGTCGCCCAACACGCGGGTGTGGCTCAAAGACGTGGAGCTGACACGCGATGTGTTGAACAAAAGCTTTGAAAAGGCTACCGAACATTTTGACAAAATACTCCGCGAAAGCGGCCAGACCAAAGTGGTGCTGGAGCCACACCAATTGTTTGAAGCAGGCGATACGTGGGAGAAACAGATGAGCCGGTTTGCCTGCGTCGAGTTTGGCCGTCGTTTTTTCTTTCAGACGGAAAAGATTTACGAATTCAAATCGTCGGTGCAGCCTGCCTTCAACAAAAATTTTGAACTGCTGGCAGCCAATCTCCTCGACCACCAACAAAAAGGTTTTGGTAATTTCATTGCTTCCGAGCAGCCCAAACAGGTGGAACGGCTCCAGGGTATTTTTGAAGAAATTCACCCCGAGTTAAAATTCCAGTCGTTGGACACTCCATTGCGTCAGGGATTCGTTGACTTTCAGATGAAAGTGGTGTGCTATACCGACCACCAGATTTTTGAACGTTTTCACCGCTACCGTGGAAAAGAGAAATTCTCAAAATCCAAGGCGCTAACATTTCGTGAGCTGCAATCGCTGCAGCCAGGTGATTTTGTCACCCACATCGACTACGGCATCGGCAAATTTGCCGGACTCGAAAAAAAAGAAGTCAATGGCAAAGAGCAGGAGGCCATCCGGTTGGTCTTCCGCGACGACGATTTGCTGACGGTGAGCATCCATGCCCTCCACAAAATTTCCAAATACTCAGGTAAAGAAGGTACACCGCCGGCCATCAGCAAACTTGGATCTGGTGAGTGGGAAAACAAAAAGGCAAAGGTAAAGAAGAAGGTAAAGGACATTGCCAAGGAGCTGATTTCGCTCTATGCCAAACGGAAGCAGGCACCCGGCTTCGCTTTTGCTCCCGACGGATTTTTGCAGGCAGAGTTGGAGACGTCGTTCATCTACGAAGACACACCCGATCAGGCCAAGGCCACCGAAGATGTAAAGAAAGACATGCAGCAGCCACACCCGATGGATCGATTGGTGTGCGGCGACGTTGGTTTTGGCAAAACCGAAGTGGCCATTCGCGCGGCCTTCAAAGCAACCACCGAAGGAAAACAAGTAGCGGTATTGGTGCCGACCACCATTCTGGCCATGCAACATTGGCGCACGTTCTCCGAGCGGCTGGCAAATTTTCCGGTCCGGATTGAATATGTCTCTCGCTTTAAATCGGACAAGGAGATCAAAGAAATTATCGGCCGAGTAAAATCCGGCGAAGTGAATATTATTATCGGCACGCACCGGGTGGTGAGCAAAGATGTGGAGTTCAAAGACCTTGGCCTTCTGGTCATTGACGAAGAACAAAAATTCGGCGTGAAGACGAAAGACCGCCTGAAGGAATTGAAAGTGAACGTCGATGTGCTCACGCTCACTGCCACGCCCATTCCACGCACACTCCATTTCTCACTCATGGGCGCGCGCGACCTCAGCATCATTGCCACACCACCTCCAAACCGCCAACCGGTGACGACCGAGTTGCACACGTTCGACGAAGCCAAAATCCGCGATGCAGTCAGTCATGAGTTGCGTCGGGGTGGTCAGGTGTTTTTTGTTCACAACCGGGTGAGCGACATCGAGCAAGTGGCCAACGTCGTATTTCGCCTGGTGCCCGACTCGCGCATCGGTATTGCCCACGGCCAGATGGACGGCGACCGGCTGGAGAAAGTTATGGTCAAGTTCATCGAAGGCGAGTACGACGTATTGGTGTCGACCAATATCATCGAGTCGGGCCTCGACATCCCCAATGCCAACACCATCATCATCAACAATGCCCATCTGTTTGGTCTGAGCGACTTACACCAAATGCGCGGCCGTGTGGGTCGCTCAAACAAGAAAGCCTTTTGCTATCTGCTCACGCCGCCGTCGTCGGTGCTGTCGTCAGACTCGCGCAAACGTCTGGCAGCATTGGAAGAATTTTCAGAATTGGGCGATGGCTTCAAAGTCGCCATGCGCGACCTGGACATCCGTGGCGCCGGCAACCTATTGGGCGCTGAACAAAGTGGCTTTATCACCGACCTGGGATTTGATACGTATCATAAAATTCTGGACGACGCAATTCAAGAACTGAAAGAAACAGACTTCAAGGAACTCTTTGCCGAAGAGCTATCGGAAAAAGCAAAACTCCTCGTTCCCGACTGCGTGATTGAAACCGACTTGGAGATTCTCATACCGGACGATTACATCGGCAGTGCCACCGAGCGGCTTCAACTCTACGCGGCACTCGACAGCCTGCCCGACGAAGAGGCGCTGGAAAAATTCGGCGAGGCGCTGAAAGACCGATTTGGACCTTATCCGCCACCAGTGGCCCAACTGATCGACTCCGTGAGGTTGCGCTGGATGGGCGAGGTGCTCGGATTCGAAAAAATCAGCCTCAAAAACGACAAGCTCCGCCTTTACTTCTTTTCTGGCAACGACGACTATTTCAAGTCGGCCGTGTTCGGAAAAATCCTTGCATTCGTCCAGCAGCACGCGAAAAGCTGCCGGATGAAGGACACGGCAGGTAAGCTGGTGCTAACGATTGAAAAGATCCAATCGGTAGATAGCGCCATTCAATTTTTGGTGCCGCTGATGCCCGAAGGGCGACTTAAGTCCTTCAAGGAAATATCGTCGGCGTAAGGCTCGAGCCCGACAACGGAACTGAAGGCATTGATCATCAATATTTTTTTGTACGTGGGCGAATAGTACACCTCAATGAAAAAATCGCCTGTGTGGTAGAGGTAAATTTTCGCATCGCCCAATCTCCGCATCATCAGGAAGCTCGAATTAGCCGTTACCCAATCGCACTTCTTTTCGAACGAAGCCTGTTGAAAGTCACTTAACGTTAAGTTCATAAAACCAACTTTTTCGCTTACATGACGAAAAAACTGTGCCATGCTATCGGAGTGCTAAATTTTTGGCTTTTCTGAATTTTTGCACGCCCAAAAGTGGATTTTCATTCCCAATTTGATTTCAAATAATATTGCGCCGGTTCGCACGTTGAATGTGCGCGGTTGCCTTCGATTAAGGATTTATCAAAATTTTCTTAGTCTTTGGAAAACATCTATTTATCTTTTTTATATTAGCGGTTACTTTTATTCATAACCAAAAGCAAATGAAGCATTTAAAGTCATTTTTAATCTTGATGGGCGTTTCTTTGGTGGTTTCCTCGTGCTTTTTGCGCAAAGGAGGGAAACCTACCGCCCAAAATCCTGGTCAGATCAGCACGGCCACCGGGCTAAAGTATACCCGTGATGCAGCCGAGGGTTTTGCCGTGATGCCTTACTCTTCTCAGCCTGAGGCACCCAACATGGTTTTCATCGAAGGTGGCCGCGCAGTGCTGGGCTCATTCGAAGAAGATGTGATGGGCTATCATGACAATGTCGAGAGAACGGTATCCGTTGCTTCATTTTATATGGATGAAACTGAAATCGCCAACATCCACTGGTTGGAATATTTGTATCACCTGACGACCGACTCGACCAAAGTTGACGGCGGCAAAGCGTATCAGGCCGCCCTGCCCGATACCCTCGTGTGGCGTTCCAAACTAGCCTTCAACGATCCGTATGTAGATCATTATCTCCGTTACCCCGGCTTCCGTTATTTTCCGGTAGTTGGGATTAAGTGGAAACAAGCCAACGAGTTCGCCAAGTGGAGAACGGCCGTTGTCAATGCAAGTTTGGCTGAAAAAGCCGGCATCGAAAAACCGGCCGAAACTGCCGGCGGCGGACGCATTCCGCTCGAAAGTGGCGTAGTAATCCCCGCTTATCGCCTGCCTACGGAGGCAGAATGGGAATATGCGGCGCAAGCCCTCATTGCCACCCAATGGTTGGATGAAATGCAAACCCACCAGCGTATTTATCCTTGGGATGGTCACGCCTTGCGGAATCCTTACGGAAAGCAAATGGGTTATTTCCTGGCCAACTTCAAACGCGGCCGCGGTGACTATGCCGGTATTGCCGGTCACCTGAACGACGGTGCGCTGATCACGTCTTATATTTATGAGTATCCGCCCAATGACTATGGCTTGTACAACATGGCCGGCAACGTGAGCGAGTGGGTGATGGATATTTATCGTCCGCTCTCGCACCAGGATTTTGACGACCTCAACCCGATCCGGAGAGATGACTTCATCGACAGCCACAGCAGCTACCGGAACCAATACACAAAGACAAGCAAAGACTCTACGGTGACCCTGCCTGACGGCAAGCAGAAGACCATGAAGATCGATTCTTACACCAAAAATCCTCAGGGCTTTATTTCCTTGATTTCGGATAAGGTGCGGGTGTACAAAGGTGGTTCGTGGAAAGACGTTGCGTACTGGATGTCGCCGGGTACCCGCCGATTCCTGGACGAAGATTCGGCCACGGCAACCATCGGTTTCCGCTGCGCCATGATTCGCGCTGGCTCGAACTACTAAGAAATCAAAATTCTATATAATAGAAGCCCCGGACAACCGGGGCTTTTTTATTGCGCTTCCGCGATACAGGCAACACTGAGTTCCCGGCAACCGCCGGCCAACAGCGTCTGGCCACACGCTTCCAGACTTGCGCCGGTGGTGATGATGTCGTCCACGAGCAACACGCGTTGGCCCTGAAGAAGCTCCGGCCGCACGACTTCAAAGGCATTCTTGACGTTCTCCCAGCGCTCCACCTTTGACTTACGGGTTTGCGAAGCAGTGTTTTGCGTGCGTCGTACGGCATCTTCAAAACAAGGAATGGTCAATCCCGTTGACAGGCCTTCGGCAAATTTTGCGCTCTGGTTGTAGCCGCGCTTGCGCTCACGCAGGGGATGAAGGGGCATGGGTAAAATGCAGTCGATCGAGCGGTGCAAATCTGTCTGGCTAATCTCGGCGCCGAGCAATGTGCCTAGGCGAATGCCTACCTGGGGTTGTCCGTTGTATTTCAGCTGGTGAATCAGGTGCTGCACAATGCCCGCCTTTCGGAATTTGAGGAACGCCCACGCATAGCGGACGGGGAGTCTCCCCAAAAATTTTTCCAACACCGGGTTTTGATCTGCCGCGTAACGGGTGCGTGGCAACGCCAGCACACACCGCGTGCACAGAATCTCCTCGCCTTTCACCAGCGACGCTGCACAGCCCAGGCAATAGTGAGGAAAAAAGAGCCCGACAAAATCAGTCAGCCTCCTTCGCCACGCATTTTCGTTTGATTTAATCCCTAACAAGCTCATCTTTGTTAATCTTAAACCAACTATGAGCCTCGTACAGCAATTTAACGAATACCGGAGCAAGATGAACGAAAAAATTCTTGCGGCCGACAACCTCATCATCAAGCGCATTTTTAACCTCGATACCAACGCCTACCAGGAAGGCGCACTGGACGTGAAATCAAAGGAGCTGATCGGACTTACCTGTTCGCTGGTGCTGCGCTGCGACGACTGTGTGAAATACCACCTCGGCAAATGCAAAGAGTTGGGCTTTACCACGGCCGAAGTGCACGAGGCCATGGGCGTGGCCACCCTCGTTGGTGGCACCATTGTCGTGCCTCATCTTCGCCGGGCGTTTGAATATTGGGACGAGCTAAGCCAACCGAATGGTTAAACGTGACCTTGATCTTGAGCGCCAATGGCAGTGGTTGCTGACCGAATTAGAAAAGAATTTGGGCAGAAAACCAAAAGACCTCAATGGGGTGCTGTTTATGATCGGTGTGCAGGAGCTGGGACGGGGCGCGGGTTATTTTTCGAAAGAAGAGAAACAAGACCTGATGCACATTGCCATTTGCAAAGTGCTGAGTCTTTCGGGCTATTATGAGTTGGAAGGCATCGACAGCGCCGGATGGCCGCACTGGAAGTTGGTAAAGAAGCTTCCACACTTCGATCTGTTGGAGCAAGAAAAATTGTTGAAGATGCTGGTCCTTGAATATTTCGAGCACGAACTGGGGTGGGGCCATGACAACACCGTTCATCCCAATGCGTCATGAGGGCTTGTTTTGATTCAGCTTTGTTAGCAAAACCATCCGCCGACAAACGGCGTTGTAAGCTTTGGTATGAATGAGGGGGTAAATGATATTAGCCAAAAGATTGCGTCCTTTAAGCGGCGGTATTACCTCAATTTATTTTTGCGGGGAGCCATTCTCGTGCCCGCCTGTCTTCTGGGCTACTTTCTGCTGGCCTCCTTGCTGGAATACAATCTTTGGCTTGGCGGAACAGCTCGGCTGGGTATTTTTATTCTCTTTTTCGCTCTCGTAGCCGTTTGCTGCTACTATTTTTTGCGAAAGCCCGTGCAGTGGTGGCTGTATGGCCGTGGGTTAAATGAAGAAGAAAGCGCCCGGTTGATTGGCAATTTTTTTCCCGCGGTTTCCGACCGGCTCCTCAACATTATACAACTGGCGGCGGCGCCCAAAAAGAGTGCGCTCTTGGACGCCAGCATTGCGCAAAAGGCGCAAGCGCTGCAGCCCATCTCATTTGAAAAGGCCGTCGATCTAAGTGCCAACAAAAAATACCTTCGCTATCTGCTCGTTCCGTTGGCCGTGGCCGTGGTGTTGACTTTTGTCGACAGCGGCATTTTTACCAAAAGCGCCACGCGCATCATCCGGTTCAACCAGGAATTTTCGCCCGAGGCGCCGTTCCAATTCAATATCCTGAACAAAGAACTGTTTTCTTTTTTCAATGAAGACTTTACGCTCCACATTTCGCTCGATGGAAATGCCATTCCGGACGCTGCTTATTTGGTAGCAGGATCGCAACGGTGGAAGATGGAAAATCTCGGCAAAGGAGACTTTCAATACACCTTTGAAAAACTTCAAAATGCTGTGACTTTTCAGATTGAAGCGTCCGGATTTTTCTCGCCGCTGCACAAAATAAATCTCATCAACCGACCGGAAGTATTGCAAATAAAAACGCGCATCACCTACCCGTCGTACATCGGGCGAAGCGCCGAAACCATTACCAACGTTGGCAACCTCGATGTGCCTGAAGGCGCGCAGGTGCGCTGGGAAGTAACTGTGGCCCATGCCAATAAAGCCGAAATCAGTTTTGCTTCTCCGCCGAAGACAGAACTCATGCAATCTTCTGACAATCAATTGTTTACTTTTCAACGCGCTTTTCGAAATCCTGACGAATACACCATTGTACTCGCCAATGAATCGAGCCGGAACAAAGACAAAATTTCCTATCGCGTCACCGTCACCAAAGATCAGTTTCCGCAGATCATGGTCGAGAATCTGCGCGACTCTGTACTGTTTCAATCGGTGTTGCTAGGCGGCCAACTCAAGGATGACTATGGCGTGACGAAATTGCTGCTGCACTACCAGCGGGAAAACTCCGACGCAAAAAGCCGCACGATCGACATACCAGTGTTGGCCGCAAAACCCCAGCAGAATTTCTTTTTCAACTGGCGAACGGACTCCCTTCATCTGGCGCCGGGCGACAAATTGAATTACTTTCTGGAGGTGTGGGACAACGACGGCGTAAACGGCCATAAAGCAACCCGCTCGGCCACTTACACTTTTGCACTGCCCACGAAAGACGAATTGAAAACTGATATCGCCAGTCAGCAGCAGGCGACTGAGCAAGTCATCGACAAAAGCGTGCAAAAGGCAAAAGACCTGAAACAAGCCATCGACGAGGCCCAGGAAAAATTGAGAGGCAAACAAAGCCTGGATTGGCAGGACAAAAAGATGTTGGAAGACCTGATGAAGCAACGCCAAAAGTTGGATCAGGCCATCGAGGAATTACAAAAAGAAAACAAACTTCTGGAGCAGAAGAAGGACGCGTTCACGTCAGAGAATCCCAAAATCAAAGAAAAGGCAGAACAGATTCAAAAGCTGATGAATGAGCTGCTGGACGACGAAACCAAAAAATTATTCAAAGAACTTGAAAAGCTCCTGAATCAAAACGCCGACCTGCAGCAGATTCAAAAAGCGCTGGACAAAATGGATCGCAAGGAAATGAACCTTGAAAAAGAGCTGGAGCGCACTCTCTCGTTATTCAAGCAACTGCAATACGACTACAAGCTTGATCAGGCCGTCAATGATCTCAAATCGCAATTGGAGAAGCAGGAGAATCTCTTAAAGAAGACAGAAGAATCAGCAACCAAATCGGACGACAAGGCCAAGTCAGACGACAAGTCCAAGCCGGACGATAAGAAGGACGGGGCAGGAGAATCGCAAAAGACGAATGAAGAACTGGCGAAAGAACAGGAAAAGGTGCGGGAGGAAACAGAAAAGTTTGACCAATCCCTCGACAATTTGAAAAAGTTGGGGGAAGAAATCAACCGCGATGAAGAATTGCCCGGCAAGGAAGATGTACAGCAATTGAAGCAGTCGGAAGAGGAAAGTCAAAAGTCGCTCGAACAGGGAAATCGTAAAAAGTCGGCCGCTGAGCAAAAGAAGTCGCGCGACCAGATGAAGAAGATGGAGCAGCAAATGCAGGGCATGCAGAATTCGATGGAAATGGAAATCGACACGCAAAACCTGGAAAGCCTCCGGCAAATCGTACACGGGCTGATCAAGCTATCATTCGACCAGGAGTCGCTCATGAAAGAATTCAGCAGCGTCCAGCAGGCTGATCCAAAAATAGTTGGCATTTCACAACGCCAACTGAAGCTCCAGGATGACGCTAAAGTATTGGAAGACAGTTTATTAGCTTTATCCAAGAAGGATCCGTTTATGGGTTCGGTGGTTACCCGCGAAGTCGGGGAACTCAACGATCACATCGGCAAAGCCGTGTCAGGTCTCAAGGATCGGCACAAAAACGTGGCCAGCTCCGAAATGCAATTTTCGATGACCAACATCAACAACCTGGCCTTGATGCTGAATGACCATTTTGACATGATGATGAAAATGATGGCCAATGCGATGCCATCGAAAGGAAAGGGCAAAAAGGGAAAGAGCGGCCAGAGCCTGGGAAAAATGCAGCAGCAAATCAATGACAAGATTGAGCAACTCAAGAATGGCCAAAAAACCGGGCGACAGTATTCAGAAGAACTGGCGAGAATGGCGGCTGAGCAGGAGCGGATCAGAAAGGCCCTGCAGGAAATGCAAGACCGTTTAAAGAAAGAAGGCGGAAAGCTTCCAGGAAATGACCTGCCTGGTAAAATGGAACAAACAGAGTTTGATCTCGTAAACAAGCAGATCACAGAAGAGACCATCCGTCGGCAAAAGGAAATCCTCACCCGGCTATTGGAGACAGAAAAATCCATGCGCGAACAAAATCAGGATGAAGAGCGAAAAGGGGAGACGGCAAAGGACTATGACAAAGAAATTCCGCGCGCATTTGAAGAGTATATTAGATTAAAGGAAAAAGAGGTAGAATTGCTGAAAACAATGCCTCCAAAGCTTTTTCCATACTATAAGAAAGAAGTGACCGAGTATTTTAAAAGAATTAACTAAAGAAAGTTGTGTCTGGGGTAAATAACATAAGCATCGAAATACCGTCGCTCTCGGAGAACATCCGAATCATCGAAAGCTTCATCGACAACGCGAAAGACAAGTACAAACTTGATGACGACATTTATGGCAATATCATGATTGCCGTTACCGAAGCGGTCAACAACGCGATCAAGCACGGCAACAAGGACAACTCCTCAAAGAACGTTCACATCACGCTTTCGCTGGAAGAGGGCCTTATCAAATTCAAAATCTCGGACGAAGGAGAGGGTTTCAACTTTCACCAATTGCCAGACCCCACGGCACCCGAAAATATCGCCAAACCCGGAGGACGGGGCATCTTCCTAATGAAGAACCTTTCCGACGAGGTCGATTTCAAGGAAAATGGCAAAGTGGTTGAGCTTTCGTTTTACATGAATCAGTAATGCCCATTCGCTTCTTTTCTGAAGGAATCGATTTCAAACTAAAAGGTCAACGTCGAAAGGCAGAATGGATGAAGCTTTCTGCCGCCCGTGAAAAACGGGACGTCAAAGACATTATGTTTGTCTTTTGCACGGACGCCTTTCTGCTAAAGCTCAATCAGGATTTTCTGGCACACAATACGCTTACCGACATCATCACCTTTGATTACTCCGAAGGCCGCGAGATTTCTGGGGAAATTTATATCAGCCTTGAACGGGTGAAAGAAAATGCCGCGAAATACGATGCCGCTTTTCAAACTGAGCTAGACCGGGTTATGATCCATGGCATTCTGCACCTTTGCGGCTATTCCGACAAAAAGGCCCCCGAAAAAGCCACCATGCGCAAAAAGGAAGAAGCTTACTTATCTTTGCAAAAACGTTCCACGTGAAACCCTAAGACAACTTTGTTCCACGTGGAACATCCATTAATATGTTTCCTGAATACGACGTCATAGTAGTAGGAGCCGGGCACGCCGGCTGTGAGGCCGCTGCTGCGGCTGCCAACATGGGTTCCAAGGTTCTCTTGGTCACGATGAACATGCAGACCATTGGCCAGATGTCATGCAACCCAGCAATGGGCGGCGTGGCCAAAGGCCAAATCGTCCGCGAAATCGATGCCCTCGGCGGATACTCCGGGATTGTCTCCGATCGGTCGATGATTCAATTCCGCATGCTCAACCGTTCCAAAGGACCCGCCATGTGGAGCCCACGCACCCAAAACGATCGGGCAAAATTCGCTGAAGAATGGCGTCTGGCCCTGGAGCGAACCCCGAACATCGACTTCTGGCAAGAAATGGCCGCAAGCCTAGTTGTAAAGAATAAACGGGTGACAGGAATAAAAACAGCCCTCGGACATGAAATCAATGGGAAATCGGTAGTCCTGACTAATGGCACATTCCTGAACGGAAAAATTCACATCGGTGAAAAAAACTTCGGCGGAGGAAGGACAGCGGAACGAGCCGCCATCGGCATGACCGAACAACTCGTGTCACTTGGCTTTGAATCAGGGAGGATGAAAACTGGAACACCTCCACGCGTGGACGGACGCTCCCTGGATTATACCCAAATGACCGAACAACCAGGCGACGAACATCCTAGCAAATTTTCCTTTGCCAACACTACCGCGCTCACCCGCCAAATGAGTTGCTGGATCACTTACACAAACGATGCCGTCCACAAAGAACTAGAGAAAGGCTTTGACCAATCACCCATGTTCCAGGGTCGCATCAAAGGAATTGGCCCCCGCTATTGCCCGTCCATCGAAGACAAAATCAACCGGTTCGCCGACAGAGACCGACATCAAATTTTTGTTGAACCCGAAGGCTGGCACACCATCGAAATCTATGTAAACGGGTTTTCCACGTCGCTTCCGGAAGAAGTGCAATTCAACGCGCTGAAAAAAATAGAAGGATTTCAAAACGTAAAGATGTTCCGACCTGGCTACGCCATCGAATACGACTACTTTCCACCGACCCAACTGAAAACTTCACTGGAGACCCAACTTATTGAAAATCTGTACTTTGCCGGACAAATCAACGGTACCACAGGGTACGAAGAAGCAGCTTGTCAGGGCCTCATGGCTGGCATCAACGCACACAACAAAATCAACGAACGGGAACCACTTATTCTCAAACGCTCAGAAGCATATATCGGCGTGCTCATAGACGACCTCGTGAACAAAGGCACAATAGAACCTTATCGGATGTTCACCAGCCGCGCCGAATACCGCATTCTCTTGCGACAAGACAACGCGGACCTCCGGTTGACCGAATTGGGCCACAAACAAGGCCTGGCATCCGATGAACGACTTGCAGCAGTCAACACAAAGACAGGCGACATACTCGCCTGCTTGAACGATCTGAAAATGCTCCGCGCTACCCCCGACGAGACGAACCCGGTGCTACAGACACTCGACGCCTCACCCATTGACGAAAAGGTGCCTGTCATGAATTTGCTCAAACGGACGCAAATCGGGATTGCCGATCTAACCAAAATCAACAGCACCTTTTCAGCCACCATCAACAAATACGATCCCGATGTGCTGGAGCAAGTAGAGATCATGGTCAAATACGAGCCATACATTGAACGCGAACAAAAGCTTGCAGACAAAATAGAATCGCTCGAAGACTACAAAATCAACATTGACTTTGACTACGACCGTGTAAAGGCCCTATCCACCGAAGCCCGAGAAAAGCTTAAAAAAATAAAACCAGAAACGATTGGCCAAATGAGCCGCATCAGCGGTGTATCGCCCGCCGATGTTTCCGTGCTCACCGTATACCTCGGACGATAAGATGGAATTAGTTACTACGTGCCCAATTTGTTCAGGCCATCAGTTCACCACCATCCGCACCTGTACGGACTTCACCACTACAAAAGAAACATTCAATCTCGCCGAATGCATTGGCTGCAATTTTGTGTTCACTCAACCACGGCCGGCTGCTGCTGAAATCGGAAAGTATTATCAATCTGACAAGTACATCTCCCACACCGGCGGAAGCCAATCGCTGATCGACCGAATCTATCTGCTCGCACGACAATACACGCTCGCTCAGAAAAGAAAGACCATCGAAAGACACGCGCAAGGAAAAACCATCTTAGACTTCGGATGCGGCACAGGCGAATTCCTAAAGGAGATGCAAGGTCATGGTTATCAAACAGTTGGCGTCGAACCCGCAGACAATGCCAGGGAAAAATCGATACAGCTAAACGGAAAAGTCATCGCCAGCAGTTTAGATCAGATTCCGCCACAACCATACGACGTAATCACCCTCTGGCATGTCTTAGAACACTTACACGAGCCAGCACAGTATCTTCGCCAATTCCACGAACTACTGAGCCACTCTGGTACGATTTTTATTGCAGTTCCAAATCGAAACGCACCCGATGCCAAGCACTATCAATCTTACTGGGCAGCATATGACGTACCACGCCACCTTTGGCATTTCAGTCAACAAGACATGACTGCATTGCTACGAAATCACGGCTTCAAACTGAAATCCATTCACCCGATGAAACTGGATTCATACTACGTGTCTATGCTCAGCGAGTCGTATAAATCCCCCCACCAACCCAAGTGGCTTACATTGACAAAAGCATTTTACAACGGACTCAACTCCAACCTCAAGGCTGCCAAATCGCTCAATCATTCCAGCCTCATCTACGTCGCCACAAAATGAAATACTTTCTCATCGCACTCAGCTCACTGCTGCTCATCCGATGCGCGCGACAAACACAACCAACCGGCGGACCAAAGGATGTCGCACCACCCGAACTCCTGAAATCCACGCCCGACAATGGTCAAAAAAATTTTAAGGGAAATACCATCGAACTCAATTTCGACGAATATGTAAAACTCAAAGACCCGAAGGAAGAGATTCTCATCACCCCATCCACCGGGGCCAAGACAAAATTCATCGCAAAAAAAAATAAGGTCATCATCACACCCGAGCTGGCATGGCTCGACACCACCACTTACAGTATTGCATTTCGCAATGGCATCCAAGACATCAACGAGAGCAACCCGGCCGAAGACCTCCATCTCGCCTTCAGCACCGGCCCAACAATCGACTCGCTCATTCTCTCCGGCACCGTCTCCGAAGCATTCAAAGACAAAATTCCCGAACGCATCACGGTAGCGATCTACCAATCCGACACCTTCGACATCTTCAAACACCGCGCCGCATACTTTACAAAAACCAACAAGGAAGGGAAGTTCCGCCTTCAAAACCTAAAAGCAGGGACTTACAGAATCTACGCCTTCGAAGACAAAAACAAAAACGGCAAAGTAGAAAGCAAAAGCGAACTCTTTGGCTTCGTCGCAACGCCAATACACTTGCACGACAACATCGACTCCATCAAAATTGTACTCGTACACCTCGACACACGCCCCATGAAGGTAACAGCGGTTCGAAATAGCAATTCCATCTCAACCATCCGCATCAACAAAGCTGTCGACAGCGTAAAAATCACACCCGAAAAAACCAGTTTGACTTACACATACGGGGACACGCGCTCCGAACTTATCCTCTACAAGGAATTCGACAAAACAGACTCCATTCGCGTAAGAGTACAAGCCAGCGACAGCATTGCTCAAAAACTCGACACCACCGTGTACATCAAATACACTGACAACAAAAAGATCAGTGAAAAATACAAACCGTCCGACTGGCTAGTCAACTTCGACCAAACCGACAACACCCTCCACGCAGAGATCACGAGCAACAAGCTACTGTTGAACATCAACTATGACAGCATGTACATTCAGATCGACACCATTCACTACGAAACCATCACGCCGAAAAACGTCACTTTCGATACACTCATCAAGAAACTTCGCATCACCAAGCACCTCGATATTAACACAAAAGAAAAAATACTAACCCCGGTTCTCCTCCTCGGCCGCGGTGCCATAGTCACCATCGACAACGACTCTAGCAAATCGCAAGACCTCAAAATTTATATACCTAAAGCCGAAGAAACCGGGTCCATTGCCGTTGAAGTAACCACAAAAGAAACCAACTACGAAATCCAACTAATTACGCCAGACTACAAACTCATCAAATCCTTCCGAAACCAGAAGAAATTCACCTTCAACCACCTGAAGCCCTCCGAGTACCGGATCACAATCTACATCGACCGGAATAACAACGGCCGCTGGGATCCCGGAAACATATACAAAAACGAAGAACCCGAAAAAATCATCCTATTTAAGAACCTGGAAAACAAATACACGATCCCCGTCCGCGCTAACTGGGAGATCGGCCCACTCAACATTTCGTTTTGATAACTTGTGGAAAACCGTCTCTTGCACACATCCACTACACTCCACCCCGAAACGACCACAAAACTACATGGCATTCCAGACAGTCTCCACAAGATCCACACGTAGAAGAAAAAATCCACAATACACATCCACGCTGTGGAAAAGACCATACAGAACTCCATTCCCAGATACCGAATAAACTTATCCACAAAATATCCGTAAAATCCTTACTTTCGACACTATCCACAAATCCACAACCCTTACTGTATTGACTAAATCTTTTATATATAATTTTATAAATACAACCACCTTGCTGGTATTGTTGGTAACTTTTTGCGGGGCCCAGGACCTGCAGGAAATTCAACTCGCCAATCAGTATTATACCAAGGGCGAAAAGGACAAAGCGCTAGAGGCTTTTCAAACTCTGGCAAAAAATCAGGCGAATATTCCGCTCATTCACGCCAATTATTTTAATCTGCTTCTGGCCCAGGCCAAATATCGCCAGGCCGAAGATTACTTGGACCGGCTCATTCGCAAGGAAAATACATTCAGTTACCGGCTTGATTTAGGAATTGTATATTCTAAAACCGGCGATCAGCAGAAGACCGACAAGTATTTTAAAAGTCTGTTGAAAGCCAACGCCGCGGACATCTACAAAATGAAAGCCGCAGCGGATCATCTGGCCTCCTATGAATTACTGTCTTTTGCCGTCGAAGCCCTGATGCAAGCCCGTGCGACTTCCGGAAACCCTTCTATTTTTTCGCTGGAACTAGCCAACCTGTATCGGCTGCAGGCAAAACGCCAGGAAATGGTGACCGAGTATCTGAACTATGTCACGCAGACGCCGACGAACATCGCGTATGTAAAAAATATTTTGCAGATGCTGCTGACGAAACCTGAAGAATTGAAGACGTTGGAGGATGTACTCTTCTCTCGCGTGCAGCAGTTTCCAGCATCGGAAGTTTACATCGACCTGCTCATCTGGGTGAACATTCAGGAAAAAAATTTCTACGGCGCTTTCATTCAATCTCGTGCCTTTGACAAGCGATTTCGGAGAGAGCAATCAAAAACGCTCGAAACTGGTCAAATTGCGTTGAACAATCAGGATTTCGAAAACGCGATCCGCTGCTTCGCGTATGTCGTCAAAGACTTCGCCGGTACTGACAACTTTCTACCGGCACAACTGGGCATCATCAAGGCGAGAGAAGCAAAAGTGAAACGTGCTTACCCGGTCAACCGCGACTCGGTGCGCTACCTGATCACCGCCTACGAAACCTTTAAAAGCCGTTACCCAAACCAGCCCAGCGCAAACGAAGCGGATTTAAGCATTGCCATGCTTCACGCCTATTATCTAAATGAATTGGATTCTGCCACGCGAACGCTAAATGCGTTGATTGCGAAACCAAAAATTTCAAACCACCTGATTGCGCAGGCGAAAATCGATCTCGGCGATATTTATCTCTTGAAGGAAGAGCCCTGGGAATCGACATTGCTTTATTCACAAGTCGAGAAGTCGCAACACGATTCACCGCTCGGCTACGAAGCGAAATTAAAAAACGCTAAGTTGTGGTACTTCCGGGGTGAATTCAAACTGGCGCAAGAGCATCTGGACATTTTGAAACAGGCCACTACCCGCGAAATTGCCAACGATGCAATGGAACTCAGCATGCGCATCAAAGAAAATACCGCGCAAGACTCAACAGGCGCGGCGCTTCGCGAGTTTGCGTCCATCGAACTGCTCATATACCAAAACAAACAAGACGAGGCCATCCGGAAACTGGAAAATTTTACCCCACCCAAATCCGCCCCCGGCATCCTCGACGATGTCTATTGGCTTGAAGCAAACCTGCTGATGCAACGGGGAAAATTTCAACAATCCATCACGACATTGCAAAAAATTCTAACAGAGTTTGGCGACGATATCCTCGCCGATGACGCCTATTTTTTACAAGGCGACATCTACGAGCACCAGCTTGCTGACAAAAATAAGGCGATGGAGATCTATCGTGACTTTCTTACGAAATACCCCGGCAGTGTTTACGCGGCCGAGGCGCGCAAGCGTTACCGTACCTTGCGCGGCGACTTTAATCAACCGGTCAATCCCTGAATTAAACTCAGCGTACGACAAACGAAATCAGGCCCGTGGCAATCAACGTTGCGCCAGTGATGATCCCGGCATTGTGCTCCAGCCGATGCCAGTTGAATTTTGCAGCACTTCGATAAGCGATCCATACCCAGGTGACCATGCCGGCAAGCGTAATGATGAAATACAGCAGCGAAAGGAGCAGCGTCCATCCAATGCTCTTGGTACCCATGGCCAAAAAATAAGCCTCGATTTCCAAACAAGGCGAAAAAAACATTGCAAGCGTCAGGCTTGCCACCATTTGCGTACGTGTGCTGCGGTGCGGCTGTTCGGCGACATGAAAATGTTTGTGAAGGTGGTGACGGTAAATGAATACCATCCCGATTGCTATGAGCACGGCCGGCGGTACAAAGCGCGTAGCCGTCTCAAACTTTTGTGAAAGCTCCCAGCCGAACACGGCGAGTCCCCAGCCGATCAGCAATGTGCTGGCTACATGGGCCAGGCCGCAAAGTACCGTTACATTCAGAATTTCAGATAACGTCCAGCCTTCCTTTCGGCCGATGGCTAATATTGGGATCCAGTGATTGGGAATAATGGCGTGAAGCAGGCTCAAGAGCAAACTTCCGGTAAAGAGTGCAAACATCAATCACAGTTTATCAGGCAAATTAACGAATCGGCAACACTTGCCTTTATTCCTCTACGTTTTTCAAAACATTGAGCAATTCAAAAGCACCCTTCACAACAATTTTGTTTTGAAAATCATTCCGTGCCGTTCCGGCCATTTCAAATTGAACGAAGCTGCCGTCACTGGCGCCGGTTTGAATCTCAAGGAGCTCGTAGGTATGCTTCGCCGGGTCTTTTTCGACAAACACAAAATGTTTGCCTTCAAAATTCACTACCGCATTAGCGGGAAGCGCCATGACGGTGTTCGAGCCGGTTTCGACGAGCGCGCTGAAATAAGTGCCCGGAATGAGGTTTTCGTCTTCACCTACAAAATGGCAATGCACCCGCACCGAGCGCTCGGGGCTAATCTCTTTGCCAATCAGAAATACATGAGCCAATCTTTCTTTGGGTTCATTCGACAGGGTGATGCGCACGAGTTGACCGATTTTTATTTTTGGAAGGTCCTTTTCAAATACCTGCGCCTCGGCATGAACGTGATCAGTATCCACAATGCGAAACATAATGTCGGTGGGGTTGGCATACATCCCGATGTTGACGTTTACCTGACTGACAAAACCGGATATGGGCGAGGTGATGGAAACAGTACTTTTGATGTCACCCGTTTCGATGTCCGTCGGGTTGATGTTGACGAGTTTCAACCGTGCTTTCAATCCCGCCACTTTGGCCTTTGTTCCGAAATAATTGCTCTTTGCTTGCTGCAATGATTTCAGCGCGTTCACATTTTCTTTCGACAAATCCAATTGACGGTTGTATTCCTGTTCCAAAAATCCGAGCTGGCTCACACTCTCCAGGTAATCCTGCTGCAATTGAATGTAGTTGGGATGCTCCATCACCACGACGGTCTGACCCTTGTTCACGTGCATACCCTGCAACAGCTCGGTCGACTTGACAAATCCACCAAGTGGGGCTGAGATGGAAACCAGATTTTGCGGCGGCACATCGAGCATGCCGTTCACTTTGATTGCCCCACTGATGTCCCGCTTTTCAACGGATCCAATTTCGATGGTCAACGCTTTGTATTGCGCGTCGGACAATGTGACCTCATTGATGGCTTTGGGCGACGACTTTTCTGTGGTGTCGCCCTTTTCGCTCGACGACGAACACGCCAAGGCCACCGGGACGACAAGAAGATAACAGAACCTGATAAGTTTTTTCATCGGTAGAAGGTTTAGAATTTTCCTAAAAGGAATTCAAGTTTAATGATGGAATGATTGTATTGATTGAGGGCCTGCAGGTAGCTACCCTTGATGCTGACCGATGTGCGCAACGCCTGCAAATATTCGATATAGCCGATTTCGCCGGCGCGAAATGCCTGGCGGGCCTGGCGCAGAATCAGCGCAGCATTCTGCAGTGCGGTCGTTTCATAATAGTTAAGCGAAGCCGCATTTTTCTTCCATTCGCGGAGGGCCTGGGCATAGCTGCCGGTCAGCAGCGTCTTGAAATTTTCGGCTGATTTTTTAGCTACCTCCTCCTGAAACGAAGCGGCCTTGGCACGGGCCAGGTTGGGCTTGATCCACAGCGGAACGGCGAGGCCAAGTTCAAAACCGGTGAATTGTTTGCTGCGTGGATAAAACACATCCATGTTGCTGGTTTTTTGAAAGCCCGTGAGGCTTTGCACAAATCCGCCCACGGTCAGGTCGGGAAGAATGCGGTTGCGTTCTACCCGTTTCCATTGCCGACTGATGACGACCTCCTGATCGAAGAGCCGAAGCGACGGATTGTTTTGCAGTTGTGCAGAGTCAACCACTTCAGGCAACGTCCGCTTTTGCAAGACCTCGGCGGCTGATATGGCGGTTTCACTTTTCAGCAGCGCCTGAAGCCTGGAACCTGAAATTTGAATGTCGGCCAAATTTTGTTGCTGCAGGTTTTGGATTTCAGAACGCTGTGTTTCGGCGGTGGTCTTTTCGAGCAGGTTGCTTTCGCCCGTCTTGTAGCGCAGGGCGGTGGCATTGGCGAAATCTACGTACAAGCTGTCTTGCGTCTGCAGCAATTTTCGCAATGCCTCCTGATAGAGCATCTCCTGATAAGCTGTCTTCACCTCGAAGACGAGATTGTTTTGCTGCACCACCAGATTCTGTTGGGCGCCAGCTACCTGCTCTTGTCCGAATTTCAATTGGCTCCCCAGCGTGGTGGGAAACGGAATGGTTTGCAAGAGCGTCAGGTTGTTGTCCTTGTACAAGGAATTGTATTGACCATGCATCCAGATGGCGCTTAACTTTCCGATGTCGCTGCCGGTTTTCTTTTGCTCTTTGAAATATTCCACCTGAATCGCCGCCGACTGAATTCCGGGATTATTTTTTAATGCCGTCTGCACCGCTTCTTCGAGCGTGAGACGTTGGCCGGAAGCCATTTGCCAGCTGGTGGCGAGCAGCAGAACAATCAGGCATCTTTGATAATTTTTTTTCGAAGGCATAATCAATTCTTTTGCAATTTTATTTTTTCAAAGTACGTATAGAGCACGGGTAGCACCACCAGCGTCAGTAGTGTCGCCGAGATCAGACCACCAATCACCACGGTTGCCAGAGGGCGCTGCACCTCGGCGCCGGCGGTTTGCGAAAGCGCCATGGGCAGAAAGCCGAGCGACGCGACAAGCGCTGTCATCAGCACCGGGCGCAACCGCACCTGTGTGCCCGTGCGAACAATTTCAAATAAATTCAATCCTTTGTCTTCTTTGCGAAGGCGATTGAATTCGGCAATGAGCACGATGCCATTGAGCACGGCCACACCAAAAAGTGCAATAAACCCAACGCCGGCTGAAATGCTGAACGGCATGCCCCGCACCCACAAGGCGAGCACCCCTCCAATGGCCGACAGCGGTATGGACGAAAATATGAGGAGACTCTCGCGCAGCGAGTGGAATGTAAAAAACAACAAAACAAAAATGAGCAACAGCACCACGGGCACCGTGATCATCAACCGTTGTTTGGCTTCCTCCAGGTTCTTGAATGAGCCGCCGTATTTTAAAAAATAACCCGGCTCCATCTTGAGCTGCTTATTGAGTTTGGCGTTCATTTCATTCACGATGCTTTCCACATCGCGACCGCGCACATTGAAACCAACAGCAATTCTGCGTTTGGCATCGTCGCGTTGAATCTGATTCACGCCAGACTGCATCGTAATGGTAGCCAATTGGTCCAGCGGCACCTGCCGTCCGTTGGCGGCGGTGACGAACAGCGCTTTGATGTCGTCGATGCTTTTTCGACTTTGTTGATCGAGGCGAACCACCAGATCAAACCGCCGTTCTTTTTCATAAATCATTCCGGCTGATTCGCCCGCAAAACCACTACGCAACACCTGATTCACCTCTTCCACGCTGAGGCCAAACATGGCAAGCTTGTTTCGGTCAAAAGAGACGACCACTTGGGGCAGCCCGCCCACGGGTTCCACGTAGATGTCCTGCGAGCCCTTTACAGTTTGCGCAATTTTCCCGACTTTCTCAGCATAAGCAACCAGAAGGTCCAGGTCTTCGCCGTAAATTTTAATGACTACATCTTGCCGCGCGCCAGTCATCAATTCATTGAAACGCATTTGTATCGGCTGTTGAAATCCGTACATCACGCCCGGCATTTCTTCATGCAGCCGCGCCGACATCTTGTCGGCCAGGGCTTCGCGGGTCGTCGCGCTCACCCACTCACTGGGGTCTTTCAGTACCACAAGCAAGTCTGCATTTTCGATGGGCATGGGGTCTGTGGGAATCTCCGACGTCCCGATTTTGCCGATCACCCGTTTGATCTCAGGAAAGTTTGCCATCAGCACTTTGGCACTTTGCTGCGTGGTCTGCGTCATTTGCGTAAGCGAGCTGCCGGTGATGATGCGCGTATCGACAGCAAAGTCGCCTTCATCGAGCGTGGGGATGAATTCGCCGCCCAGCCGGAAGAATAACAGCATGCTGAGCGCAAACAACACAATGGAAGTAACGACTACCAGGCGCCGCCGTGCAAGGGCAAAGGAAATGAACGGCTCGTAGACGCGGTGAAAAAAGTCGATGATGCGATCTGAAATATTCCGACCAGGGGCAGGCTTCTTGCTGAGAAAAAGCGAGGACACCATGGGCACATAAGTCAGGGACAGCAGCAGCGCACCCAAAATGGCAAATGCTACCGTCTGGGCCATGGGTTTAAACATTTTTCCTTCAATGCCCACCAACGTGAGGATCGGCACATACACGATTAAAATAATCACTTGCCCGAAGGCGGCCGAGTTCATCATTTTCGAAGCCGACAGCTTTACCTCCTCGTCCATCTCCGCCTGCGTGATCTTACCTGCGTGTCTCGAAGTCGCCAGATGATGCAAGGTGGCTTCGACGATGATCACGGCGCCGTCCACGATCAGGCCGAAGTCAATGGCGCCGAGACTCATCAGGTTTCCCGACACGCCAAATAAATTCATGAGGCTGATGGCAAATAACATGGCCAGCGGAATGACCGAAGCCACCACCAGGCCGGCCCGCAGGTTGCCCAGCATAAGCACCAAAACAAAAATGACAATCAGCGCGCCCTCGGCCAGATTTTTCGTCACCGTGTTGATGGCATTGTTAACGAGCTTGGTTCGGTCCAGGTATGGTTCGATCACAACACCCTCGGGGAGTGTTTTTTTAATTTGCTCAATGCGTTCTTTTACTTTTCGAATGACGACGGATGAGTTGGCTCCCTTGAGCATTAACACAATGGCACCAACCACTTCGCCCTCGTTGTTGTAGGTCATGGCGCCGTAGCGCGTGGCATTGCCATAGCGAACCCGGGCCACATCGCGCACCAATACCGGCAGGCCGCTCGGGCTATTGCGCACAACAATTTTTTCGATGTCGTCAAGGTTTTGCGCGAGCCCTTCGCTGCGGATAAAAAAGGCGTACGGTTTTTGGTCGATGTAGGCGCCGCCTGTATTCTGATTATTTCTTTGCAAAGCGACAAAAATTTCGTTGATCCCCACGTTCATGCTCCGCAGTTTGTCGGGGTTGACCGCAATCTCGTATTGCTTTAGCTTTCCGCCCCAGCTTCCCACATCGGCGACTCCTGGCGTGCCCAGCAACTGCCGACGCACGATCCAGTCTTGGATGGTGCGCAGTGCCATGGCGTCATACTTTTCTTCGTAGCCTTTGGCCGGCCTGATGATGTACTGGTAGATTTCGCTGAGCCCGGTCGAAAGCGGCGCCAGTTCGGGCGTGCCGGTATTGGGTGGGATTAACGATTTTGCGACGGTCAGTCGCTCGTTCACTTGTTGCCGTGCCCAGTAGACGTCAGTTTCGTCCGTAAACACGATCGTCACGACCGACAATCCGAAGCGCGAAAAGGACCGCATCTCAATGATGTTGGGGATGGTGGCCATGGTCTGCTCGACTGGAAAGGTGACCAACCGCTCGATTTCATTCGCGGCAAGCGAAGGAGAAACGGTGAGTACCTGCACCTGGTTGTTGGTGATGTCCGGCACGGCATCGATCGGCAGTTGCCGGAGGGAATATGCACCCCACGCCACCAGCGCAAGCGTGAGCATACCAATGATTATTTTATTCCTTATAGAAAAGGAAATGATTCCATTCAGCATGGTAAATTCTTAAAATTGAAAAAAGAAAACAAACGACCGGGGGTTCCGGCCAAATGGGATTAAGCTAGCTTGGGCGGCTGAAAAATCTCGTTGAGTGGGGAAGAAAAGAAAGCCTCGGAATAGTGCCAGCCCGGAGTGGAAGTCATGATCGGTTCCTTTTCCTGCAATCTCATCTTGGGCAACGGAAGCGCCGAAATGCAAGACGTAAACGAATGGGCAGGGTCTTTGAAGGGAAGTTGGTTGTCTTCGGCGTCGTGGTTCGTGTTTGTCTTGTAGTGCATCACCAAAAACTCCCAAAACGAAATATCCTTCACCATCTGGCGGTGCTGCTGAAAGTGGTCGATCAGTACCGGCATGCGCAAGATTTCGTGCAGCTCTGTGTTAGAGTTGACGTACAAAACAAGCAATGATATAGCCAAAAACCGATTCACCGGCTCAAATTTAGTAAATTACCTTGTTAGTGACGCCAACGAATACCAGCGCTTTTATTTGGCAAATCAACGTACGAAACCCCAAATAGTTCGTTTAAGGTAAAATATCGACCGCGGAGTGGCCCAAACCGTTGCGCGGTGAAACTTTTTCGGAAGCCAGGGAATCCCAAGACTAAACCAAGCCAGCCATGATATTCAACTACTTTCTTTTGGCATTTCGCAACATGACTCGCCAACGCGGATATGCCCTGGTTAACTTATTAGGTCTCGCGGCCGGCCTTGCTGCCGCGCTGTTCATTTTGCTTTACGTGCGCGACGAGCTCACCTTCGACACCATGCACCCGTACGCCAACGCCACGTACCGCATGGGCTACCTGGTGCAATCGCCCAATGGCGAAAAGGAGGCTGCTCCGTATGCCCCGGCAGGCTGGGACAACTACATTCAGGCCAATTACCCAGGCATCAAAGGAATCACCAGCTACACCTCATGGGGAATGCCCACCAGTATCAACTACGTCGCCAACGACCGCATCGTCCTTACCGAAAATATCATTTGGGCGGAGCCCTCCATCACGGACTTGATTTACCTGCCAATCATAAAGGGCAACAACCGGCAGCCGCTGAAAGAACAAAATGCCCTTGTACTCAGCCGCTCGGCTGCGCAGGAATTGTTCGGCAATGACGATCCGATCAACAAAACCGTGACCATGTCGCATCAATGGGCAACCAATGGCAAGAGAGTGGAAATGGTCGTGACCGCCGTAATCGACGACCTGCCTTCCAACTCACATGTCAATCCAAAGTACATTGCCAATATCCTGGCATTGAAACCCTTTATCAAAGACTTGGAGGCGCTGCTCGGCACCGCCATGGGCGATGGCAACAACAATTTCTGGACGCAGTCCTATTTTGTTTGCCAGGATGAAAAAAAGATTCCAATGATCAAGGCAGATCTTCAAAAACGCGCCAACGAAATCATTGCCAAAAATAAATGGGACATCAAATTCACCCCGGTCATTCGAAAGATCACCGACATTCATTTCGACAAGGAAATGGACTGGACCATCGACCACAAGACGGCCGATATCAAATATATGTACGTCATGCTGACCACTGCGTTTTTGATTTTGCTGGTGGCTTGTATCAATTATATCAATCTGGCGACAGCCAAGT
>Ga0209067_10000406_pt1 | contig 27997 bp, 22 predicted proteins | sample ColStrG_CSR_2013_FD_187199 | JGI IMG/M metagenome (GOLD analysis project Ga0209067, IMG submission 187199) | Freshwater sediment microbial communities in response to fracking from Pennsylvania, USA - Cold Stream Run_MetaG_CSR_2013 (SPAdes)... | ecosystem: Environmental > Aquatic > Freshwater >... | reverse complement strand
GCCCGACGCGCCACCATAGCGCACATTGACGCTGCCGCCCTCATAATTGGATTTGAGGATGATGTTGACGACGCCGCCAATCGCATCGGAACCATAGATCGCCGAGGCACCGTCGGTCAGCACTTCGATATGGTCGATCGCGTCGGGGGCGATTTCGCAGATGTTGACGAACGGCTTGCCGTTGCTCGATCCGATGATCGAATCAATCGCCACGCGGCGGCCATTGACCAGAACGAGCGTGTCGAGGTTGCGCAACTGCACCGAGCATCCGCCCGCCGTGCGCTGGTTGTTGTTCGACCCGTTGCTCGCGCCCTGATTGCTGCGCCCGCCAAAGGCCGGCACCGACTTGCGCAAAATGTCGAGCACATTGGTGTTGACGCCCGCTTTGGCGATGGCATCGGCGCTAATCCGTGTCACCGGCACTGCGATGGCATCGGGCGATGTCTTAATCGCTGATCCGGTCACGACGATGGTTTCAGTCTCAAAGGTTTTATCGGGAGCCGCAAATGCTGGTGTGAGCGAAAAACCCAGTGCCGATGAGGCCAATAACGCGCGCGCAAATACGGTGTATGTCATTATATTTCCCCTCACTAACTTCATTAATTATTGTCAGACGCTGTCACATAATTCTAAACCCAACCTGAATTTTATCCGAAAGTGGCGTCAGGCTGTTGATCACCGTTTTTGCGGTGCGTAGGTGAGGACAACAAAGCTGTCGTCATAATAGGCATTGGGGTAGAAGGCCGAAGGGCCGGTGTTGACCTTCTCTGCCGGATTGACCACGCCCTCGGCGGTCACGCTGAAGATGCGCCCGCTGGCGGCATCATAAGCCATAGTGCGCGCATTGGGTCGCGTAGTGACCGCCTGCTCCATATGATAATGATCGGCATCATCTTGATGGAAGATGACGATATTCCCGTCGACTCCATTGGTTGTGATGATCCGTGCGCGGGCCGCATCATATGTTACGCCATCATTGCCCCGCCCGAGCGGCAGTGTCTGGACGATCTGTCCCGTCTCGGTGTTCATGACATCCAGCACTGGGGCGTTTGAGCGGCAGCCGATAAACGCGCGGTGATGCACCGTATCCACCGCCATGCCGGTGGGTTGCGCGCAACCAGTCGTCGGCCATTCGGCGGTGACCTTGGCGGAAGCGATGTCGATATGTGCGACCATATTCTTGTCGCGTTCGTTGAGCAGCAGCCCACCGGCACCATCCACTGCCGAGGCATCAGCCTTCTTTGCGGAGAGCATAGCGCTCGCGCCAACGGCAAGCGTCCGCGCATCGACGAAGGTCACCTTCTGGCTGTCCGCCGAAACAAACGCGATCCTGCCTGAGGCGGCATCATAGCTGCCCGCGTCGGCGTCTTTGGCAAACTTGACCCGCTTGATCGGGGCGAGCGTCGCTAGGTTGAACACCGTGGTCGAGCCATCTTCGTTCGCCGAAAAACCACGGTTGAGGCTTGGCACGAGCGTGGTCGCGCCCGCGCCCGCCGTGTTCGGGATTTTGCGGATCAGCTTGTTTGTGACTGTGTCATACACCCAGAGTCCCGCCGCGCGCCGCGCGATAAACAGATGGTGGCGCGCCGCATCATAGGAGAGATAGTCCCAATCGGGGTGCGCGCCCGGCAGCTTGACCGCCGATTGCAAGCGGTAGAATCCGGCAGGAGTCGACGCGACCTTGTCCTCGTCAACCGGCGCGGGGGCCGCTGCGACCAGCGCGAGGCTAGAGGCTGCAACCAAGGCAGCGATCAGTCGACGCATCTTACTTGCCCAGATCGATGCGCAACACCTGCGCCATCGTTTTGCTTTCACCCGGCGAAACCGCAACGAACATCTCGTTACGCTCTGGCACCAGCACGCTGGTCTTGGCCCCCGGCGCTGTGATCAACTTGGGAAGCTCAACGAAGCTGTTCGGATCGCGCTCTTCAATCACCGAAATCCAGCCTTCGCCACCGATCACGTAAGCGCGCTGATGCTTCGCGTCCCACTCGGCGGCATCGACGCGCTCAGGCCCTTTGAAGCGGGCTAACTCAGCACCGGTATCGGCGTTGAGCACCAGAATGTTTCCGGGATTTCGTGTCACGACAAACAAGCGACGATGCGCCTCATCAAACGCAAAGCAGCAATTCGCGCCATCCGCTGCCGCAATCGGCCAGCGCGCCTTTTCCTTGAGCGTCACCTTATCGAGCACGGCGATATAATTTTTGTCGGTGACGTTGATGTAAAGGTTCGGCCCACGCTGCTCTACCGCCAGCGCCTCGACATGGTCTGCATCGAAGTGCAGATGATTGATGAACTTGCCGGTGCGCGGATTAACCTGCTCGAGCCAACTCTCCTTCATCGGCACATCCTTGCCGCCGGTGACGATGTAGAGCCGGTTGCGAACCGCATCGTAGCCCACCGAATCCGCACCCTGCACCAGCTTCAACGGCCTCTCATATACGTAGGTGTCCGAGTTGAAGTAATGCGACAGGCTCTTGGCGGTCTCGGTGACGAGCAGTTTGTGAACGTCGGGCATATAAAGGATCGAATGCGGCGTCTCGATCGGGCCTTTCACCGTCTTAAGCGGGGCCAGCGTGCTGAGCTTGAACACCTCCAGCGTGCCATGATCTTCGGCGGCGAGGAACAACCGATCGCCCATGACATCGGCGGCAAAATGATCAAAATCACCCTCGTAGCCGGGCAGATCAACATGGCCCGTGATGCTGAGCGGTGATTGCGGCGCAGGCACACCCGATCCATCAGCAGGGCCGAGCAGCTTCGCGGCACTGGTGCCCTTGGCCTCGAACGCGGCCAGGATCGCATGAGCCTTCGCCCGCAGCGCCATTTTGTCGTCGCCCGCCTTGTAAGTATAGACGGTGCCGAGCGCGCCGATGATTTTGCCGTTCGGGTCGTGGATCGCCATTTCATCTTCGAACCGGTCACCCGTCTCGTTGATCTCCAGCCGCTCTTGCCCGGTGCGGACCACGCCCAGATCATCCTCATCGGGTGCCTTGCCGATGCGGCCGATGGTACAGCCCGTGATCGTCATTGCGGTATCGGGTTTGCCGTCGGGGATGGTGTGCGCACACAGAATGACGAGTTCGGGATGGGCATCAAACAGCTCATCGACCAAAGCCTGGCTGTAATTGCCGACCGGCGTGACCGTGTCGAAGCGATAGCTCTCGGTCAGGTTCTTTTGGTGCGAGATGCGGCGCGACATCGCATCGCGAATCGCCACTGCTTCGGCCTGCATGGCAGCGGTGTCGGCACCCTTGGCATAAGCGAATACGATCCCGATGGTGCCGAGAGGCCGGTGCGAGGCGTCATAGAGCGGCAACTGCACCTCATAGCGATCACCCGCCTTGTTGACGGCCAGCAAAGGCTTGCCGGTGGCGGCGACTTTGAGATCATCCGCATCCGCCAGCTTGCCAATACGCCCGATATTGCTCGCGACAATGACATTGTCCTTGCCTCCGTCGGGCACAGCATGGATCGCCATCACCTTGACGCTGGGGTGCGCGGCAAGGCTGACATCAACCAGATGCTGCGCATAAATCGGGCCGGTAGACTGCGCGCCAGTCTCCGCGAAGAGGGGGGCGCCCCCCACAATCAGGGCAGCACTGGCCAACAGAACTTTGTACATTGGAACCTCTCCTCATCGGCTTTTGTTATCGTCCCACCTATGCCTCTGGCCTGAGCCATTCCTGAACTCTACCTGAAAGAAAATTCAGGTTTACAGCCATTTTTTGACGTCGCTGCATTTCAGGATTAGTCTGGAAGGTTCAAGATTGATTTGGAGACGTTTATGAAAATCCTGGTGGTCGAGGATCAGGAACGGCTGGCGGAATTCCTGCGACGTAGCCTGAGCGAGCGCAGCTACACCGTGATGGCCGTTGGCTCTTGCGCCGCCGCGAACGATGCGATCAGCGAATCGACGTTTGATGTTGTCGTGCTCGACCTCAATCTGCCCGATGGCGACGGTCTGGACTTGTTGACTGACTGGCGCGCCTCAGGCTTTGTCGAGCCGGTGCTCATCCTGAGCGCGCGTGATACGGTGGCGGATCGAATCAAGGGACTCGACCTTGGTGCAGACGATTATTTACCCAAGCCTTTTAGCGTTGAGGAATTGCTCGCCCATGTCCGTGCGCTGCTAAGGCGTCAGGCAGCGGTGAAGCAATCGACGCTCGAGCATAACGGCGTCAAAATGGACCTGCTCGGCCATATCGTGCAGGTGGACGATGAGCCAATTGATCTCACCAGCCGTGAGTTCGCCTTGCTCGAAATCTTCATGCAGAATGCCGGACGCGTGCTGACGCGCACGCTGATTTCGGAGAAAATCTGGTCGTCGCATTATGACATCGATGCGAATCTGGTTGACGTCTATATGAGCCGGCTACGTAAGAAACTCGAACGGCCCGACCGCCCGCGCTTCAAAACGGTGCGCGGCATTGGCTATCAGTTGATATGAAGTCGATTGGTGCCCGCCTGACCCTGCTCTATGCGGGCGCGGCGACCGCCACAGCAGCTTTGCTGTTTATCGCTGGCTATCTGCTGCTCGAATCGCGCCTTATTCGTGGGTTGGATCAACTCAACGCAACCGAGTTCCAACAGCTCCGGGTGCGCTTAGGTGCGGACTATGCCTCGCTCACGCCCAAGATCATCAACGAACGCATCCGCGACAGCGCCGACGCTGCCTCGGCGCTGTTCTTCATCAATGTCGATGAACCGCGCACCGGCATGGTGTTTTACTCGCGCAATCTCAACCACCGCTCGATCCCCGATGTGAAAGGCCAGCACATCTACAACGCCGAGATGCCGGGCATTGGCGAAGTCCGCGCCGGCGAATTTGTCATGCCGCCTTTCGATGTCTCGATAGCGACTCCGATGGCGCAGGTGCGCGACTCAATGCGCAGCTATATCGAAGTTTGTGCAGGACTCTTGTTGCTGATGTTGTTCCTGAGCGCAGCAATTGGTTTCGGGATGAGCCGCGTGGTGCTGCGTCCGCTCAATTTCATCCGAGAGACCGCCACACGGATCAACTCTGACAATCTAAGTGAGCGCATTCCAGCACCAACGCATCAGGACGAATTGGCCGATCTGACGCGATTGCTCAATCAAATGTTTGCGCGGCTCGAAAACTCGTTCAACCAGATTAAGCGCTTCGCCGCCGATGCCTCGCACGAATTGAAAACGCCTCTGTCGCTGATACGGCTGCACGCAGAAAAGCTGTTGGAAGACAGCGCGCTGTCTGGGGCCAGTATGGATGCGCTGGTCGTGCAATTGGAAGAACTCGCGCGGCTCAACCAGATTATCGACGAGATGCTCTTCCTCTCACGCGCCGATGCGCAAGTGATCAAACTCAATCTTGCGCGGCGCGACCCCACGGAACTGCTCAAAAGCTTCGAACAGGATGCGATCGTTCTCGCCGAACATGAAGGCGATCGCCAATTCAAACTCGTGCTGGAGGGTGCCGGCACCGCCGCGTTTGAGGAGCGCTGGCTGCGACAGGTCTGGCTCAACCTGCTCACCAACGCGCTCAACGCATCACCCCCGCGCAGTTCCGTTACGATGCACTCGCGCTTCATCGACGGGCAGTGGCTGGTCACGGTTGAAGACGAAGGCCCCGGCTTGGCCAACGAGCAGCTTGATCAGATTTTCAACTGCTTCACCCAGTTCGGCTCGCCCGAACATCGCGCACGCGGCAGCGGCTTGGGGCTGGCAATTTCGCGTAGTATCGTCGCGCTGCATGGCGGGCAGATTTCAGCGCACAACCGCATAGACCGTAGCGGTCTTTCGGTCACGGTATCACTGCCCGCGCAGTAACTCTATTTCGCCGCTTCGAACAATGCCGTGTAAGTCGGAATGCGCTCTTGCAACCGGTCGCGCAAGATGGTGCCCGCGCTGAAATAGTCGCGCTCATTCATGTGCATCTCCGGCCCGATCTTGTACGCCAGCACCAGCAGACCGACGCTTTCGCCCGCTTTGTCGCGCAGTGGAATCTGCAACACGAACTTCGGCTTGGCATCGTGGCGATGCCAGCGTGGATCGACCGAGGAAATACCATGAACGATGACATCTACATCGTCGGGATCATCAGGGTTGCCGATCCGGTCGGGGTATGATCCCGCAAACATAGTGTAAACCTTGTCCAAGCCCGGTGGCACACCGTGAAACGTGACGCTCCACAGTTCAGGATGATGCGCCATGATCTCATCAGAGAGAGTCTGCGCATAAATTTTGTATGCGGGCGGCGTCCAATTCTTCTTAGGCACCTCCGCAAGCGCGCCGCTGCCCAATACGAGACTCGCCGCGATTACCCATGTCGTCAATTTCATCCTCATTTTGCTCTCCCATCTTAATTGCGGCTTCCTTACCCCGGCAACCTGAATAAGCGCTATCAAAAGCCTGACAGCATTTTCAGCGATCTGAATTTTGCCAGATTGAATTTCAGGTTGCTGTCAGGAAGGGCGGCTAAGCCGATGCGAACAGAACGAACCAGGAGACATCCGCATGAAACCTTCCGCCGCACGCTACATGCGCACCATCGCGTGCCTATTTCATCGGTTAATCATGTGCGTGGCATGTTTTCTGGCCTTAAGCCCCGCCCATGCCGCACCGGTCGATCCAAATGCCGGACAGGGCAAGGCCGCGCTCTATGTCTACAATATGACGAAGCTTGAAAATGCGCGCAAAGCCAATCCGGTTGACCCCAAGCGGATTGAGTCCCTTGAAACATGGCGGCGCAATGATGAAAAGGCGATGGCGTTTATGCGTTCGCTGGGCTTCAAGGTCACGGGCGTCGATGAAAATGCCGACATGTCCACAGCCAACAACAAAGACCTAATCGTGATTTCTGAATCGGTTGATGCGGTCAACGTAGGCACCAAATATCGCACCACACCCGTTCCACTCATCACCTTTGAGAATGACTTGCTCGGCGAGCTTGAAATGTCAGGCTTCAAGAACGGCGTCGACTATGGCACAGATGACAATCAACGCTTTATATATGTGGTGAATGCGCCGCATCCGCTCGCGGCTGGTCTCAGCGCCGGTTTTCAGAATGTGCTTCAGGATGAACATTTCAAGATGAACTGGGGCAAGCCCTGCTTGGGCGCGATCACCATTGCGACGCTGCGTGGCGAGCCGAACAAAGCGGCGATTTTCGCCTATGAAAAAGGTGCAACCATGAACGGCGAGTTCCTCGCGCCGGCACGTCGCATGAGCTTTTTTCTGTGGCAAGATACGTTTGAGCAAATGCGTCCAGAAGGGCTGGCGCTGTTCCGCGCCGCGTTGCTGTGGACGGTGTCGCCGCAGAATTAGCTCTTCGAGCGGTTCAAAAACTGCCTTAAAAATTGGAGTAGCAATCAATGACTGGCGATACGACTCGCTACGATAGGCGCACCATCTCGTTGCACTGGGTAACCGCTATCCTGTTGCTGTTCCTGTGGGGCGGCGCGCACATGATTGATTCGTTCCCCAAAGGACCGCTGCGCGTGGATGCACGTTCGATCCATATTGTGACGGGCATTGGTGTGCTGGTGCTCACGATGTATCGGCTGCTGTGGCGCTTGACGGGCAGCACGCAATTTAATGACGATGCCAACATGGCCACGCTCGCCGCCAAAGCACTTCATTATGCGCTCTACGCCATCCTCATCGCGACGCTCGCGCTTGGCATTTTTAATGCCTGGGTGCGCGGCGATGATCTTTTCGGATTCGGGCACATTCCGCAGTTTGGCAGTTATGAAAAAGCACAGCGCCATGAACTCGCCAACTCCGTCGTCGGGTGGCACCGCTTAGGTGCCAACCTAATTTTGGTGCTGGCTGCGGGGCATGCTTTGGTCGCCATCGGGCACTTTGTGGTGTTGAAAGATAAAATATTACAGCGAATGCTGCCTTATCTAAGCTGATTTTGGGAGGTGGAACGGGTGCGGTCGAAGCGCGGGTTCGCCGAGGGGCGGTCTGTTTCGACTGCAATTTCCAAGATTTGCGTCCTCAGCGTAAGACAAGCGGAGGCATTTTTCTACGCGTGCGTTTGGTCACCGTATCCCCTGCTTGCACAATTGATCGGAACGAAAGACATCAAAATGCCGCTGCGCATTTATGGTCAATCGTTTGATTTAGCGGAGGAAGTTCGGTCCATCGTCCCGTTGAAGCCTTTGCAGCGCCATAAATTTCGAGCTGACACATTTTCTGGGGATTAAATATCTCGCCACTGTCGGGGCGGCCAGCGCATTTTGGTTCAGACGAGGCCAGCTCAAAACTGTCCGCTGTAACATATCTGATACACCCGGTGGGATGCGTCAAACGAAGCGCTCTGATGGACGTCACTTCGGTTTCATTCACGATCAGCTTGTACCCGCGCATCGCGGCGTGATAGGCGTCTCCCTGATTGTTGATATTGTCATCGACAGTGACGGTGGTCGGGCCATTGCGGACGACGTCCACGCGCGGTGAGCGATCTTGGGTATCGTGGGCGTCTTTTTGCATCGTCGTGATTTCGTCATCGGCCTGACGCGCAGTCGCCACGATGGCGCTTTCAAACACTGAATGTCGGACGCCGCCATCGTAAAAAATGTCATTCCGCTCGACAGTAGCCGCGGGTGCGATGGCATCGGCAGATGCTGCCTGCTCGACGTAATGAATTTTGACCCTTTGCAGGAACAACGGCATTGACGATGATGACAACATCAATCCCGTGAGGCACTGCTGCGCCTGAGCACGTTGCGTAGCCAATACCGCACCATTTTTTTCATCTGGGCGCATAATTTTTCGCAGAAGTGCAACAATATCGACGATAACGAACTGACCCGTACGTGCGTTGACCGCGCCGATGAACACATAGGGCGTAGGGGCTAATTGGCTCATGTCGGGGCGACCCGGACAGTTGATCCGCAGTCCGTCAGGGCAATATCCGGCAATCTTATAGAGCATTGGGCAACCATGTTCAGGTTGATCGGGACACAATGCGCTTTCGATCCGGCTGCGCAGAGGCTCCTGAGTCGCCAAGCTGCCCTTGTTCAATGCCGACCAAAGCCCCCCGTCGCGGACCAATTCGTCTTCTCGCACAATGTCATAAGCCCTTTCGATGGCTCCGCGTTCGCCTGCGTGTGGAGCGACGCTGCCGGCCAAAACGATGGCCTGCAGGGCACCAGTGCTTATCCCCGTCACAATATCAACTTGGCCAAGTTTGTTTTCACGCCGCAGTTCGTCCAAGAATCCGGCGCCGAAAGCGCCCCATTGTCCGCCGCCGGACAATAACAAAATACGAGACCGATGCGGAAGGTCGATCGGGATGGCGCGCGGTTGCGGTCCACCTTCGACCACGGCACCTGAATGCGGAACCAACGCTTTGAGGATCATCGATGAGGAAAGTGCTCGGCCTCCGCCGGAGCCCAAAGTCTCGGCGTCGATGGCAGCGGCTTGGATTGCGCTGTGTTGTGGAAGCTGCTCGTCGTAACTTTCCATTGCTTCGCTCAAATGCGGGCAGTCGAACGTCATCGCGTAATCGCGACCGGTGACCGTTGCACAGGATGTCAGCAACAAAGTCAGTGGGAGCGCGAGACAGAGCATGAGCGCCCGGCTGCAATTTTTGACATGGAAGTGTTTCATGCTAACCTCGTCAGGTTGATCACAAGATTATGTATTGGAGGGGCTGATGCCAATACATCGGGCAAAAATGCATTTGTTGGGACCGTTTTCATTATTTCGTGACGACAACTGCCGCGTTGAAATTCCGAGCAAGAAGGGGATAGCACTTTTAGCAATGCTAGCTATGTCGCCCACCGGCGCGCGGTCGCGTCTCTGGCTTCGGTCGATGCTGTGGGGAACCCGGGAATCGGCACAAGCGCAAGCCAGCTTGCGAAAAGAGCTATCTACCTTGTCCAAGCTGCTGACCGATGCCGGGTTAAACGGTCTGTTAATCTGCGGCAGCCAGCGCATTGAACTTAATCGCTCAGCACTCTGGATTGACGCCGCACAAATAAATATCGATGAATTGCACACGACAAATGATGTTTTCTTGGAGGGAATTGACCTCCCCGGCTGCGAAGAGTTTGAGGATTGGCTCCGGGAGGAACGCACCCATTTCGACACGCTGAGAACATTGTCGAAGAGCACATTTCCGCACACGCACCTAGACGCACATCCGCCCACATCGCCAGAAGTGCCTCTCAAACCCTCTGTTGCCGTGTTACCATTTTCCATAATCGACCTTCAAAGCCATGAAAACACGTTGTTGGGAACTGGAATCGCCGAGGAAATCGGCCAGACTTTGGCCCAATTCCCGCATCTGTTTGTCGTCGCCAGTACGGGCGCGGCGGCGCTGATCGAACGCGGATGCACAGCACGCGAGGTCGCCGTGCAATTGGGGGTGCAATATCTCGTCGCGGGCCTTGTTCAGCGGTCGCATGAAGCCCTGCGTGTCAATGTGGAACTGTTGGACGGAACCACCGCGGAAAAACGATGGAGTAAGACCTTTTCCGGCTCGATTCACAAATTGTTTGAATTGCAGGAAGAGATCGCGACTGAAGTTGCTCCACAGATATGGACCAACATTGATATGGCCGAGAGACACAAGGGGCTTTCGGCACCGTTGCGATCCAATGATGGTTATCAACTGTATTGGCGGGTTAATGCGTTGATGAGGCAGTGGAACGAGGCTGCATTGACTGAGGCGAGCGGACTTGCAGAGCAACTCATCGCGCAGGCCCCCAACAACAGCTGGGCTTTTGCCATTGCGGGATTTACCCATGGCCTTTGCTTCGCAAATGGCTGGACGAAAGACCCTCCCAAAACCAGGCTGATTGCGGCCGCATCCTACCAACGCGCTTTGACCCTCGATCAAGACAATGTCGAAGTTCTCGGCTATGCGGCCGGAACATTGGTCAGTATCGGCGGCGATTTGGTTGTTGCCGATAGCCTCATTTGTCGAGCGATAGAAATGTTTCCCGGATACCAAGCCACCCAATTCTGGGGTGGATGGGTAGACATCGCGTCCGGGAATATGGCCCGCGCCTGCGAACGCTTCCAACTCGCGCTGCGGATCAATCCCGCCTCGGGCGTGCGTCCCTATGTTTTGACGGGAATTGGGTTGGCGAGGCTCGGGCTCGGCGATTTGGATGCGGCCTATGCTGGGCTTTTTGAGGCCTATATTCATTTGCCGTTATACCCTCTCACGGCTGCGGGGCTATGTATTTCCGCCGCAATGAAGGGAGAAGTCGCAGTCGCAACACAAGTCGCAATCCGCCTACGCGACATGGGTGGTATTGAGCGCGCGGCAGCCATCTTCCGTGACCCCAACCATCGTGAGATGTTGCGCGCCGGATTCAAGATGGCGGAAGCCCACATCGTCACAGAATAGCCTTTTCAGTCAAAAGTCTGTTCTGCATCGTGGCCCGCCCTTCCGGCGAGAGGAGGGTGTTGCGCGTGTTGCGATACCGTTGAATGGCGGAACCAAAATCGACCGCAATTATGCTAGGATCGTCGGTTGCTAGTTTGGCCCAGTGCATATGGTAGGGGATGCTAACCGCAGTCAGTGCTGCCTTTACCTGTGCGGCGGCACTTTGGCAGATTCCGGTGGTGATTTGGCCGCCGCTGACATAGTTTAGGATGGCATCAGAAAAACCATCGATTTCGATTGCCACGCTGTCGGCGAAACGAAGATGCGACATCGTCCCCGCAGCGTTGTGAACAAACCGAAACGTGAAGATGAACTCGCGCCGTTGTTCGCTTGCAAACGGGGCGCAGATAGCCTTGCGCACATCGTCAAACCGCTCCTGCGGCACTGCGAATGCAGCGTTGTAAAGCGCCCCTGGGATGTCGCCACTGATTTGATCCCCGAACAGATTGGCCCAAGTCGCAGGCCCGTGGTCGGTGGGTGTCATCTCAACAAAGCGTTGGTCATATTGCTGCGGAAGGTCCAACGGGGGACGCTCGCCCGACCGCTCTTTGAACAGCATAAGACTCCTTGCGACATCCGACACAGTATCGATTGGCCCTTGTAAAAAATTGGTCGGCTCCGGCAGAGACATACGCTCCGTGGCGACTGAACTCGGGGAAACCGCAAAAAACAACGTATGAAAACTAGGCTTATTCTGCGGGTCAAATGGATCGATCGAGACTTCATAAAAACAAGGTGAGGCATCAATGCTCGGGTCCAAAAATTTGGTCACACCATCGTAGTTTTTGTCGCGCACCAACCGCGACCAGGTATCAATTTGATCTCCCAGCACGCGCTTTTTGCGCAGAACACTGTAAGATGTATTCGGCCCCAGTTCGACGACGAGCCCATTGACGATACCCATTCCCCCCAAGTGCACGAGGACGTCATTGAAGATATTGTCATCTCTGATCACCTCATCTGCAAATTTTTTCGCCACATGATCCGACAATATCGGGCTGTGCCTCGGCTCAATCCAAACCGATTTTTCGCCATCGCAAATGAGGTGCATACCCCGCACCATATTTTGAACGCCGCCATAACCGAGTCGCGATCCATGCGTTCCGGTCGCACACGCGCCTGCCACCGAAGGTCCTAGCTGCGATCCACTCGTCATCAGTGACCGACCATTACTCTCCGCCCATCCGGCCAAATCGCGCATCGATGCGCCGCCGGCGACATAGGCCAACGTGTCCGACAATATACCGCAATGCGGACTGAGATCAGCTTGTGGAACAACGGCACAGCCAATCATCCCCGAAACTACGCCCATGGCCGGTGGTGCAGGTTGAAGCGGACTAGGTGCTGCGGGCGGAGCAATAGCACTTGCCAATTCGAGTTGAAGTTTTTCGTTGCCGATGATGTTGGAGAAGCTCCAATTACGACCCATAACGCCGACATTTGTATGTGCGCGCGCGGCAAAACTTACATGTGTGTGCAGCGCAAGCTTGCTGGCCGCAAACATATCTGGGCCAGTGGCCGGTGGGGGCGCTTGCCAATCGAAGCGCCGATGCCGATTGACTGTTGTGCCCGATTTGAAACAGGTGAGATGGTAGCTGTTCCATTCAATATTCAACGAATCGATGAGGTTTGGCACGTGCTGAACTCCCGATTGGCTAGAAGCGCCCAGCTTGACCGGCTTGATCGCATCAAACAATCAGGAAAATGAAAGACGAACCCGATTACCTTCATTTTTCACGCTTCGATAACGGTCAATTCACGTTCCACTCCTGCTCCACTGTCATACCGACGTCAGGTTCTTGGGCGAGGCCATATGGTCGGTACAAAACAGACATTGCGGGGCGAGAAGCGCGCGGCACCAGCGTTCGCCGCGCTGACGAATTCCCTGCAGATGCTGGTCTTACGCCTGCCAAACCCAGACCCACGCCGTCGTCAGCTGAGCGAGCTTACGCTCGACGTTGGCGAAATCTCTCTTATTCTTGGCGAAAAAGTCTGGCGGATCGATGACGTCGGCATGATTCACGACTTAGCGGGTGCCATTGCAACATTAGATGCGAGTAACCATGCGGAGTTACGACGGCTCATTCTAACGATTAACCAAAACGTGCAGAACATTCGCAACGAACATTTTCCTCAATAGTCAATGATTAAACATTAATTGTGCGGAGAAATGAAATGATCAAACAATATTTTGGGAAAGCATTTTTAGCTTTATTTTCAACTGCCGCCCTTTCGGGTTGCGCCGGACTTCAGACGCGTTCCGCAAAAATCGGCACTGTGTCAGCTTTTGTCTCGCGCGGCGATTTGCGCACAATTACCGAACGCACCGGCCCTGATGGGCAACATATACTCTGTGCGGAACCAAGTCCGGATGTGGTTCTCGCCCTAAGTCAGGCATTTTCCGCCGCTCCGAACGTGTCTGTTCCTGGGCCAGGTGGTGCCGCGATCCAGGTCGGCGGCACCTTCAGTGGCAATTCAAACGAAACCGCCACCGCGCTCGCCGGACGGACGGCGTCAGTCGTCGCGCTTCGAGACAGTCTTTTCCGCGCGTGTGAGGCCTATGGCAACGGCGCGATCACGAAGGATGCCTATTCGCTTATTCTCAGCCAATATGGTGATCTCCTCGTGACACTAATGTTGGGGGAGACGGCGGGGTCTTCAACCGCTGCCTCGAAACCATCAACGCCAACCTCAGCACCAAGCGGTGCGGGGGCAAGCGCGGCACCGGCGACGCCCTCGATTGCCAACAACGTGTCGTTCTCAACCGCGCCGGCGGCAGCGACTCCAAAAGCGGTAGCCACTCCGGCTCCCAAGGATACTGCGCCTGCGACGGGTGCCGCCGCCAATCCGCCCGCGACGCCCGCACTCCCAGACGGCGCTCTCGGTGTAGCCAACCTCTATTATAGCCGTGGGGCGGAGGTTCAACGGCTCACGAAAGCCATTTTTGTGCTGTGTGCCACCCACGATACAGCAAGCAATCATGCTCCGGAGCTTACGTCGTTCTGCTCAGCCGCAACCGATACCAAACACCTGCCCAAGCTGATCGATTATGCCCTCGGTATCACTGAGCCGTCAAATGCAAGCGCCGCAAACCCTTCCCCTGCCGCACCCCCTAAACATGCTGCTAAACCGGCACCAAAGGCCAAGAAAATAAAAAAGCGGACAAAAAAATGATTATTCTGATCCTATAAGATGTTTTACGATGATTTCATGTTGTTCGGAAGGCATGTCACCATTTCATAGACAGGAGACTGTTTTGTCAACGCCACCCAACGTTCGAAACGAGAAACATACGAATACGCATGAGCGAGTCGGTTTGTTGTTTGTTCATGGCATCGGCGAGCAAAAACCGTTTGAACATCTCACGAGCAGTGTCGCCGCGATTGCCGAGTTACTGAACCGCGACCCTGAGCGTTCCGTGACTGTGACCGACAACACCCCGGGCTGGAAAGTCCAGATTGGAACACCGACGGCTGATGGCCCCGCACCCGTTTCGCTCAAGATCAAAAAAATCGATACCGCCGAGGGCGACGGCGCGACGGTAACCTTCGAGTGCCATGAAGTCTATTGGGCTGATCTCGGTGCGCGCAGCGGCCTCCTCGATACGATCCTGTTTTGGCTTTGGGCGCTTGGCCAATGGAGCGCGCCCATCTATCGCGATAATGACGCTGCTCAACTTGAAAAGGCGAAGGTGGCGATTGATGGCCAGAATCTTGACCGACCAGTATCGCAATTGGCGCGGCTGCCCACCTCGGTCGCGGGGAATTTCGGTGCGGAATTAGACGCCCGCGGGCGACTCGGGCTAGCGGCGCTCGCTGCGCTACTGACACTGGTCTCATGGTCATTGCTGAAACGTCTGGCTGCCGGTGTGATGAAATCAGCACCCCCCCCTTCGATCCTCGTGCAATATGTTGGCGACGTCCGCACATTTGAGGAACGCGCGAAGCCGGGTGATACGGCGCTCAGCGACCCTGGTTTTCCACGCCGGGTCGGCATCCGTCGGCGGATGGTGACGCAGATGGTGGCGATGGGCGCGAACCCGACATTAGATCGCTGGTACGTGCTTGGGCATAGCCTCGGCTCGGTGGTCGCTTACAACGCGTTGACTGAAATCGGACATACGCTCCCCAACTACCTTACGCAGGCGCAATGGACGGCGTTGCCGGGTCGGTTGAAACGCGACGCGCACTGTCGCAAGCGCCCTCGGAATGAAATCCCGCTCATGATGCCCTCCCGACCAAGCTGGTTGGTGTATGACGACGTGATTGACCGCGCCGCTCTTTTTTCAAAGCTTAAGGGTTTTGTCACTTATGGCAGCCCACTGAACAAATTTGCCGCCATCTGGCCGCGCATTGTCGCGACCGCCACAGACCGCCAGTTTAGCGATGGTCGCACCGAATACGTTGATGGCGAGAACCAGCGCCATGTGCCCCCTTCCGCATTTCCGTTAGATTGCGAATGGATCAATCTCCGCGCGCCGCTCGATCCGGTTGCTGGCGAGCAAGAATTATTTGGCGCGGTCAACACCCGTCCGTCACCAGATGGCGCAGACGAAGTGCTCTGCGACCCACCAAGAAGCATTCCACGCTTCAAACGCTATTTCCCAGTGCCGCAAACCTATACGACGCCGTTTTGGCAAACATATTTGCTTGCGCATTTGAACTATTTCAAAAATGGTGAAGCCTTTGCGAATACCATGGCGCTTACCCAGCGCATCAGTCTGGTGAATTGGCTGATCGATCCCGCGACTCTGATTGTGCCTCTCCCGCCGATAGGGTGGTTGCGCAAACTTGGTATATCGGGGGTGGCGCTTGGGCTGATCGCCCTGCTCGCGTTGGCGACGACGGCCATCGTCGTCGCTGGCGGTGGTATCGGGGCAAAATTGCTCACCAGCTCCAGTTTTGTTGGAAAACTGACCCTTTCAGGTGTGTTGACGACCCTGATTGTCGTGGTCACAGTCGCGCTGGGCACACTCTTGATCGCTGGCCTTGGGCGATGGATGAACGAGGGATACGACGATGTGCGCACAACACAGAAGTTGAACCCGAATCTCGCCAAAGTGCTCCGACTCCAACGAACTCAGCTTTGGGCCGCGCGGATAACGGTCGTTGGCGCGGCCATAGTCATCGGAATGTTCGTGTGGCGCACAGCGTCATCGTTTAGCCGAACTGCCGACATTCAAAGCGTCGCATTGGCAGTGTCGTGCAAACTGCTGCCGGTTCTGCTCTTAGCGATGCTCCTGAGCGCAGGCGTTCAGGCCGCGATAAACGCGGTATTTGGATCTCCGAAGGTCAAGTGAACACTCTTGCGCAAGTTGCGTAAACACCGAGTCAGCACGTCAAAATGGATCGCGATAAACACGTGATTCAAGCGATGAGAGCAATCGGCTTGGTCGGCGGGATGAGTTGGGAGCGTTCGGCACATTACTTCTCCTGATCAACTCGGGGGTTCGTGCGCGGCTGGGCGTGCTGCGTTCCACGCTCCGCGCCGCCGTTGCGGTCGATATGCAATGCCTTTGCCGTGACGACGTTCCCAAGGGCTTGTCGCTCACACTGCGCCGGTTTAAGCTGACGGCATGACCTGTATTTCAGAACGCCGCGCTACCTTTCGTTCCTTGCACACTGCAGGTTGCTTTGCGCTGCCCAACCCGTGGGATGGTGGTTCCGCCATTCGGCTGGCGAAGGCGGGCTTCAAGGCGATTGCCTCGACCAGCGCAGGAGCCGCATGGGCGCTCGGCAAAGACGATGGCGCGATGAGCGTCGATGAGGTGCTCGATCATCTCCGTTTTCTATGCACCGTGACCGATTTGCCGGTGAATGCCGATTTCGAGGCGGGCTTTGCGGACACCCCAGCAGGTGTTGGCGAAAATGTTACACGCTGCATCGCAACGGGTGTGGCTGGGCTTTCAATCGAGGATCGCGACGGTGCGGACCTGTTCTCGCGCGACGAGGCCGTCGCGCGACTGGCTGCGGCGCGCGCGGCGATTGATGCTTCGGGCGAGGAAGTCATTCTGGTCGGGCGCTGCGAGGCCTATCTGATGCCGACCCTTGATATGGACGAGGTGGTCGCCCGCCTGCGGGCCTATAGCGCGGCTGGCGCTGACTGCCTTTACGCGCCAGGCGTCAAGACGCTCGCCGACACCAAGCGGCTCGCTCAATCGGTCGATAAACCGCTGAATGCCAATCTCACGGGGACGGGGCTGTCAGTCAGCGATTTCGCTTCGGTTGGCGTCCGCCGCGTCAGTGTCGGTGCCACACTTGCGCGAGCGACCTATGCGGCATTTGATGGCTATGTCGATCTTCTCAAAACCGAAGGCAAGCTGCCATAAGCGGCTTTCCTGCCGTCTATAATCGAGGATCTTAAATGGAACTGCCCGCATTCGCGCTTGATCATTGGCTGGCGAAATATGATTTCGCTACGCCGCCCATCGCTTATAATCTGGCATCGAGCACGGGGCCGCGCTGGTCGGTCGACGCGCTGGCACGGTTAGGCAACGAACCGCTCGCGCTCGACGATATCGTGCTGAGCTATGCGCCGCCGCAAGGCACAACACGGGTGCGCGAAGCGGTCGCCGCGTTCCACAACGTTGATCCCGATTGGGTGGTGATGACGACAGGCGCGTCCGAGGCGCTGACAATTTTGCTTTGCCTCGCGAGCCGACCCGGCGCGAACGTCGTCATCCCCGACCCGGCCTATCCGGCCTATGCGGCGCTGGCGCAAACCTACGGTATGAGCGTGCGGTCATACGGGATGTTGAACGCGAACGGATTTGTGCAAGACCCCGACGCCATTCTCGCCGCCGTTGGCCCGAATACGGTCGCCGTCATCCTCAACACGCCTCATAATCCCACGGGCGTGGTGATGGCGCGCGACAAGATTGAAGCAGTGGCCGCCGCGCTGGCGGAGCGATCCATTCCGCTGCTCGTAGATGAGGTTTATCACCCGCTCTATTTTGGCGCACCCCAAGGCTCGGCGGCGGGCATTGCGAATGTCGTGGTGATGAGTGATTTGTCGAAAGCACTGTCGCTCCCCGGATTGCGCACGGGATGGATCATCGAGCCCAATGCCAAGCAACGCGAAAAGATTATCAATGCCCGCAGCTACTTCACGATCAGTGGTTCACCGCTGATCGAACGATTGGCGACGCATGCGCTCCATCATCGACAGGTCATTCTCGATCATTTGCAAACTGTCGCCGAGGGCAATCTCGCTCAACTCAGCGCGCTGATAGAAATGTCAGACGGCCTCCTGCGCTGGACACGACCACATGGTGGCACAACGTGCTTCCCTTGGTTTGCCGATGGGCGTGACAGCCGACCGTTTTGCCAAGCGTTGGCGGATGCTGGCCTGCTGATCGCACCCGGCGATTGTTTCGGCCACCCCAGCCACCTGCGGATCGGCTTCGCACAACAGGCTGAAGGATTCGATGAGGCGGTTGCTCGAATAAAGGCGCTGCTCTAGCGCGGGTTGAGTTTGCTGTAACCTACTCTCATCTTTGGCGGTCGCGTCGCTGTGCGTCCAATCCCCCGGATTGGCTTGCGCGCTCGGTGCGAGTCATCAGTCGACCCCGACTAACGTCAAATCACTCTAGATCCGATGCGGCGCAGAAACGCATAGCGCCCGCCCCCGTGTGTCAGTCGCGATCGCGCATTTTTGCTCTAGCTATAGTTCTCAACCATGATAGCTAACGGCACTAGAAATAAGTCACTGTAACGCTGACGCGATATTCTACAGTAAAGTCAATGGAGTAACATATGCTCGCTGCAAACGGCCGCCACACCCATCGCTTACACGGGCACATTTTGACGGCTGCGCTTGCCACATTGTTCTGCGTTTCAACGGTTGCTTTAGCCGAACCGGTCAAGCAGCCGGGCAAATGGGCGCAGGATTACACCGGAAGGCAGGCAGATCCCGAAGTGCGTTTTGGTCAACTTCCAAATGGGCTGCGCTATGCGATTATGCGCAACGACCGGCCCGAAGGTGCCGTTTCGTTTCGGATGCGGATTGGGTCGGGCTCGCTCCAGGAGCATGACGACGAGCGCGGGCTGGCCCATTTTATCGAGCACATGGCGTTTCGCGGGAGCACCAACATTGCCGATGGCGAAGTGGTTAAAATGCTTGAGCGGCAAGGGTTGAAATTCGGGGCGGATACCAATGCCGGGACGGGCTATGAACAGACGGTCTATCAATTTGATTTCCCGCATGCCGATGCCACCGCAATTTCGACAGGGCTAACGCTTTTTAGAGAGATTGGCGGACGGCTTAAACTTGACCCCGCCGCCATCGATGCCGAGCGCGGCGTGCTGCTGTCCGAAGAGCGGTTGCGCGACACGCCGGCGCAGCGAATGACAAACCGATTGTTTGACGTCACATTGGCCGGTCAACGCGTTCCACAACGGGCCATCATTGGCACGGTTGAGAGCTTGAAATCGGCGACGTCTATTCAGATACGCCGCTATTATAGCGCAAATTACCGCCCCGATAATGCGACAATCGTTGTGGTTGGCGCGGTAGACGTGTCCGACGTCGAAGCCAAAATCAAAACGATGTTTGCCGATTGGGCACCGGCAGCACCGACCGAGGATATTCGGCTTGGTGATGTCGCAAAGCGCGGAGCGGCGGCGACGCTCTATGCCGCGGCAGGAGCACCCGACCTCCAGTTTATAGCATGGGAGCGGAGCTATGATCTAACAGCCGATACAGATGCGCGGGAACGAACTGACGTCATCCGTCTGATCAGCAGCATCATTTTGAACCGTAGATTGCAAGAAATAGCGCAGACACCCGATGCCGCTTTCCTCGGTGCACGGGTCTCCATCAGCAGCATCCTTAAGTCTGCCGAACAAACACAGCTTGTCGTTCAGGCGCGCAAAGACCATGCCGATGAGGCGCTGAAAGCCGTTGTTGCGGAGCAGCGCCGGATCGTCGCCGATGGCGTGCGCGACGATGAGGTTGTGTCGGCAAAAGCGCAGCTAGAGTCCATTTTCAAAACTGGTGTGTCGGGAGCAACGACCCGACAAAATAAAGACGTTGCGAACGCGATCATTTCAAACGTGAATGACGACAGTGTTGTTACCAGTCCGGCCCAAGATTTGGCCATATTCCAAAAATTTGCCAACACAATCACGAAAACGGACATTGAAGCCGCGTTAAAGGACGCATTTAGCGGCGCAGGGCCACTCGTGCTGCGCTCGACACCCGATATCACCGCCGCAGACTCGGCGAAGCTCGATCAAGCACTCAACGCGGCACTCACCGCCCCGCTCACCAAAAGCGCAACTCTGGCGGTTGAGCCATGGCCCTATGCCGCATTCGGTGTGGCCGGAAAAATCATCGCACGTCGTGAGATTAAAGTTCTGGGCCTCACCCTCGTCACGTTCGCGAATGGGACGCGTCTCGCCGTCAAGCCGACCAGCTTCAGCAAAGACAGGATCGACGTGCAGGTGAGCTTCGGCTCTGGACGATTGGGCATCGGGTCGTCGCTCACCCATGCCGGATGGCTGTTGGGCGACGGCAACGCCTTTCTGCTCGGTGGCACCGGAAAACGGACCCTGACACAAATCCAACGCGAAAATGAAAGCCGCATTGCCGCCGCCAAATTTTCGACATTTGACGATCATTTCAGTCTCAATGGCGTGACGCGGAACGCCGATTTTGAACGCCAGATGCAGTTGTTGGCCGCCTATGCCAGTGACCCCGGTTTTAGGCCTGAAGGGGTTACCCGTCTGAAAAACATTGCATCCGGACAATTGGCACAGATTGAAGCGATTCCGCTCGCTGTCTTGTTGCGCGACGGTGCGCCGCTGCTCCACAATGGTGATCAACGCTGGATTGCCCTCCCGCAGTCGAACGAAGTGGATGCGACGGTTCCGGGTGATGTGCCCGCGCTCCTCAAAGACGCACTCCACACACCTATGACAATCAGCATTGTTGGCGATGTCTCGGTTGAGGACGCGATTCATAACGTCGCGCTCACCTTCGGCGCTCTGCCCAAATATCAGCCCGCCCTTGCGCCCGTCCGCACAGGCATTCGCTTGACCCCCGCAGGCGGTGCGCCGATCACTGTGATGCACAAAGGTCGGGGAGATCAGGGGGTGCTGGCAGAGTATTGGCCAACCACCGACTATTATGCTGACCCGGAGGACAGCTATGCGTTGCGTGTGGCCAGTGCCATCATCCAAGCGCGCTTGGTCGATTCCGCGCGTGAGAAATTGGGGCTGACCTATTCGCCAATCACCGATGTCGATGCGTCGACCTCATTGTCTGGTTATGGCTATCTCGCGGTCATCAACGAAACCAAGCCGGAAAGCATGGCGAAGTTTAACACACTCATCGCTGACGTGATCGCGGATCTGGCGAACAAGCCCGTCGCCGCTGACGAATTCCTGCGCGCACAAAAGCCGCTTATCGACGCGCGGCAAAAGGCGGTGCAGACCAACGGCTATTGGCTGACCTCACTCACCGAGCTTCAGCTTGATCCGCGTCATTTGGCCGTGACGCGCGACTATATTTCGGGCGTAGCCGCTGTCACGCCGGCCGACGTCACACGCGTCGCCCAGCGTTACCTCGCGGGAAAGACGCCGCTGACAATCCAAGTCGTACATGCTGCAAAGTAGGACAGAATAACGGTGCCTGATATGAACGCATTCCTCTCGCGCCGCGCTTTTGGTGGACTGATGGGATTGAACGCTGGTGCGCTGGCGCCGGGGACGCTTGGACTGACTCGGCGTCGCTTATGCGCACGGGATGGACAACACCCACCCAGCCGCGTTCACATCGGCGTTAAATTGCGTGATACGCCTTATACCAATCAACAAACTTCGGCACACCTGTAGAAATACAGGTGGTCGGGGCAAAGCCAAGGTCGGTCGAAATAGCACTAATATCGGCATAAGTTTCGCGCACATCGCCGGGCTGCATTGGGTGATAATCGATGATCGCCTTCTTGCCACACGCCGCTTCGATCAACGCAATCATATCGGTGAGCTTTTCCGAGCGGTGGTTGCCGATGTTGTACAGCCGATGGGGCGTCTTGCTGCCGCCAGCTTTTACACCGCCATCGTCGTGCGCGGGGGCATCGAGACAGGCCACGACGCCTGACACAATGTCATCGATATAGGTAAAGTCGCGATACATATCGCCATGATTGAAAACGGGGATAGGCTGGCCCGCCAAAATGGCCTTGGTGAAAATCCACATCGCCATATCGGGTCGCCCCCATGGCCCGTAGACGGTGAAAAAGCGCAGACCGGTGAGCGACAGTCGATACAGATGCGCGTAGGTCTCGCTCATCAGTTCGTCGGCCTTTTTGGTCGCGGCGTAAAGCGAGAGCGGGTGATCGACGCGATCCTCAACACGGAACGGCAAAGTCTCATTGCCGCCATAGACCGAGCTTGACGAGGCATAGACCATCGGGACGGAACGCGCCCGCGCCACCTCAAGCATATTCACATGCCCCACCAGATTGGCTTGCACATAGGCGCGCGGATTTTCGATCGAATAGCGCACCCCGGCCTGCGCGCCGAGATGAAGAATACAGTCAAATGAGTCGTGCGCCAGCGCTGCATCGAGCGCAGCGTGATCGGCAAAATCGACCTTATGAAAGCGAAAAGCGCCGCCAAAACGCTGCGTCAAGTCCGCGATGCGATCATTCTTGAGCTTCACATCATAATAGTCGTTGAGATTATCAATGGCGACCACCTCGTCGCCGCGTGCCATCAGCCGGAGAGCGCAGCTATAGCCGATGAACCCCGCCCCCCCCGTAATCAATATTCGCATAACGCCCGTTTCTATAATGACCAGCGCTGCGCCACATCAAGGTCGCGCGCGCGCCAAATTCCCTTCAAATCTGCCAACACCCCCCCAGGATTGACGAGCCGCTCTAGCACGGCGTTATCGATTTGGCGATAGGCATCGTGCGGCACGGCGCACAACACAATGTCATAACTCGCCATAAGCGCGTTGGGGTTGAGCGCGAGTTCATATTCGGCGTGCGTTTCATGACAATCGGCAAGCGGGTCATGGACTGTCACATTGTGGCCCAGCCATTTGAGCCGGTTGACGACATCGATCACCTTCGAATTGCGAATATCGGGGACATTTTCTTTGAAGGTCACGCCCATGATCAGCACCGTGCCCGCCTTGGCCCCGCGCTTATCGTGCAGCTTGTCAGCAATCCACGCGCCCATGCCATCGTTTATGCCTCGTCCGGCAAGGATGACGCGCGGGTAATGCTTCACTTCGGTGGCGAGATTGCTGAGATAATAGGGATCAACCCCGATACAGTGACCGCCGACAAGCCCCGGTTGGAATTTGAGGAAGTTCCACTTTGTCCCCGCCGCCGCGAGCACATCCCAAATCGAGAGATCAATCTGTGCAAAGATTTGCGTGATTTCGTTGATAAAGGCGATGTTGATGTCACGTTGCGCATTCTCGATCACTTTCGCCGCCTCGGCCGCTTTGATCGATGCCGCTTCAAAGGTGCCAGCGGAGGTGATTGCGCCATACATCGCGCTTACCCGTGCGAGCACCTCTGGGGTTTCGCCCGACACAACCTTGATGATCCGGTCAACCGTGTGTTCGCGGTCGCCCGGGTTGATTCGCTCGGGTGAATAGCCCAGCCAAAAGTCCTTACGGTGTGTAAGCCCCGATACGCGCGCAAGCTCGGGGCCACAAATATCTTCGGTAACGCCGGGATAGACCGTGCTTTCATAGACAACGATCGTGTCTTTCCCCGCTTCCATGAGCGATGCGACGGTACGCGTCGCCGCCAGAACCGCGCGCAAATCGGGGCGGTTGATATGGTCAACGGGCGTAGGCACGGTGACGATATAGACATCTGCGCCCTTACACTGCTCGGTGTCGCAGGTCAGCTTGAGCGAAGACGCATTGAGCCGGTCAGTGTCAATTTCGTTGGTGCGGTCATGCCCCGCCTGAAGTTCGGCGACACGTTGGGCATCAATGTCCAACCCCGTGACGGTGAACGCCTTGGCCAGCGCCACTGCAAGCGGAAGGCCAACATAGCCCAGCCCCACGACCACGATATGTTGCGGTTTCTCAGTCATTCGCACAAGGTTACTCCCGTCGGCTACACACGTCTCGCTTTGCATCGTAACCAATTGCAATTTGGTTAACCAAGACCAGTGCTCTTTACACGAGTTTCTCTTGAAATTCGCATAGATTGATCCGATATAGTGACCAAGCTGCGGCGCTTGTGCCGCGCGGAGATGGAGATAGTCATCATGGCCAATTGGTCGGATCCTCGGATGACAACGCAGTCTGATGTCATGGGCGCACGCGGCATTGCGGTTGATGCGGGGCTGCGCAGCTATATGCTGTCGGTTTATAATTATATGACAAGCGCGGTGTTGCTCACGGCGGTTGTTGCCTTTCTTTTCGCGCAAACGTCGTGGTTTCAGATGGTGATCGACTCGCCATTGCGCCTCGTTGTCATGTTCGCGCCGCTGGCGATTGTGCTCGCCTTCAACTTCGGCATCAATTCAATGTCGACCAACATGGCGCAGGCCTTGTATTGGGTTTACGCCTTTCTCGTCGGCTTGTCGCTCTCGACAATTTTTTACGTCTACAACATTGGCTCGATTGCGACGACCTTTATGGCGACCTCGGCTGCTTTTGCGGGATTGAGCCTGTATGGCTACACCACCAAGCGTGATCTTGGCCCATGGGGAACGTTCTTGATCATGGGGCTGTTCGGGCTGTTTTTTGCGATGCTCATCAACATGTTCTTCCCGCTCCCTGGTGCGCGGCTGGTGATCGACGTGATCGGCGTGCTGATTTTCGCAGGGCTGACCGCGTATGACACGCAGAAGATCAAGAGCATCTATTTCGCGGTGCGCGGCACCGACATGATGGGCAAATCGGCGATCTTGGGCGCGTTGCGCCTCTATCTCGATTTCATCAACATGTTCCTTTTCCTGCTGCGCTTTATGGGTGGTCGTCGCTGATGTGCCATTCTGGGGCGGGCGATCTTGGCGCGCCCCAAGTGCGTTAATTTTACTTTACACTAACCATTGCAAAGCGCACATTCCTGCCACCCGAGCATAATCGGGGGCAGGAATGGAGCGTGAAATGAAGAATATTAACCCTCTGGTCGCAGAGTTTTTTGGTACCTTCTGGTTGGTTCTTGGCGGCTGCGGCAGCGCCGTTCTGGCCGCCGCATTTCCCGATCACGGCATTCACTTCGTTGGCGTGAGCCTGGCCTTTGGCTTGACGGTGCTGACGATGGCCTATGCCGTTGGACATATCTCGGGGGGGCATTTCAACCCCGCAGTCACGGTTGGCTTGTGGTCCGGCGGGCGTTTCCCGACAAAGGACATTCTTCCCTATATTGTGGCGCAGGTGATCGGCGCGTGTTTCGCGGCGGCGCTGCTCTATTTTATCGCGAGCGGCAAAGCGGGCTATGCGGGTGGTCTGGCATCAAACGGATATGGCGCTGCGCCCGATGGCGGATCGATTGGCGGCTATTCGCCCGGCGGCTATTCGCTTGCAGCGGGGTTCGTTACTGAGGTGGTGATGACCTTCTTCTTCCTCTTCATCATCATGGGGGCAACCGATGGGCGCGCGCCTGCGGGCTTTGCGCCAATCGCGATTGGCTTGGGACTGACTCTCATCCATCTCATCAGCATCCCGATCACCAACACCTCGGTCAATCCCGCGCGCAGCACGGGGCCAGCGCTTATTGAAGCGGTTACGGGACATGGAGCGGCGCTTGGTCAGCTTTGGCTCTTCTGGGTCGCGCCACTCATCGGCGGCTGGCTCGGGGGTGCCGCCTATAAATGGCTCGGCACACAGCACGACGTATAAATCGCGTTAAGGCCAATGCGGTAATCAGGGTAAAGCGGCTGCCAACCCAGCAGCCGCTTCGCCTTGGTGTTTGCGACCCGCCGGTTCTCGGCATAAAAGGAGCGGCTGGCGGATGAGAGCGCGGGATCATCGGGCGCGATGAATGGTGGCGGCAGTTGCCCAAGCAGCACACACGCATAGTCGATCACGCAGTGCTGCGGCGCAGGCAGATCGTCGGCCAAATTATAGGCCCCCGCAGGGCCGCGCTCAAAACTCGCCACAACGCCGCACACAACATCATCCACATACACGCGACTGAAGATTTGATCGGGGCTGCGCACCCGTTGGGCAACGCCCGCGCGCACCCGATCAAGCGCCGAGCGTTCCGGCCCATAAATCCCCGGCAGCCGAAACACGCGAACATCATCGCGTAGCGCCTGCCATGCTACGTCAGCGGCGTTGCGTCCGCCACGCCGCCCTTTGAGCGGCGCGCTTTCATCGACCCAAGCACCCGCCGTGTCGCCATAGACACCGGTGGATGACAGATAGCCGAACCAGCGCGCAGGTGCCGTGGTCAGAGCCTCACGATACCAGACGAGCACGGGGTCAGCACCGCTGGGGTCGGGCGGCACTGAGGACAGGATATGGGTGGCGCGCGCCACGGCTTCGCGCACCACGGCGTCATCGTCGAAGCGAATCGTGCCCTCCGCGCCCGAGCGCGTCGTGCCCTGCACCTCCCACCCCTGCGCGCGCAGATGCACGGCGAGTCGCGCAGCGGTATAGCCCATTCCGAAAATCAGCAGCCGGTTGCTCACCCCGTGTGCGTCGCGCCCCCGGCGGCCTTTGACAACTCATGCAGCGCCTTCATCTGCGCGAAACTCACCACCTGTTGTGCCAATATCGCGAGTTGTGCAGCAACGCTCTGATCACGCAGCGACTTATCTTCAGCAAACACCGACTGCGCCGAGTTGACCGCGACGGCCATCGGCGTCGGCCAACCGCGAAGGGCATGGGTGATGCTGCGCAGCGTGGCGAGCGTCGTCCCCGTTGCCTGCCACCCCGCCGCAACCGCAATCAGCCCCACGGCGCGGCCTTCGAAATAGACATTTTCGTCCTTCGCCATATCTTCAACATAATCGAGCGCGTTCTTGATCAGCCCTGAGACGGTGCCATGATACCCCGGCGAGCAAATGATCACGCCGTCCGCCTGACGCAGCGCGGCGATGAGCGCGCCCGCCTTCACCGTGCGCTCGATGCCATAGGCATACATCGGCAGATCAAGCGCGGCGCCATCGAACAACTGAGTGGTCGCACCGATCGACTGGCAAAGGTCGAGTGCGTGACGAAGCAGACGCTCGGTTGAGCTGCTGGCGTTTCCTGTGCCGCCGAGTCCGACGATATGCGGTCGCTTGGTCGTCATCGATCTTCGTCCCCCGAGTGTCGTCGACCCTCTTAGCCGCGCTGGCTTGGTGTTTCCAGCATTAACCGATAAGAGTACGATATGCGTGCTTTACTCAACCGACTTTTTCCTGATCCGCTGATCCCGGCTATCCTGGCTTCGGCACTGTTGGGCTATCTTTTGCCGGTGCGGGGCGCGGCCGCGCATGGCGTCGAGTTGATTGCGAACGCGCTGATCGTGCTGCTCTTCTTCCTTCATGGTGCCAAATTGCCGCGTGATGAGGTGCGCGCGGCACTCGTTCATTGGCGGCTGCACCTGCTGATTCTGGCGGCGACCTTCATGCTGTTTCCGTTGGCGGCGCTTGGCTTGCGGGCGCTGATGCCTAGCCTCATCAGCACTGGATTGTGGAG
>Ga0209067_10000405_pt1 | contig 28001 bp, 26 predicted proteins | sample ColStrG_CSR_2013_FD_187199 | JGI IMG/M metagenome (GOLD analysis project Ga0209067, IMG submission 187199) | Freshwater sediment microbial communities in response to fracking from Pennsylvania, USA - Cold Stream Run_MetaG_CSR_2013 (SPAdes)... | ecosystem: Environmental > Aquatic > Freshwater >... | reverse complement strand
GCCACCCACCAAATTGTAGCTTTTGTCGGGCGCAAAGGTGAACGACATTTTGATGGGTCCGTCTTCGCAGCTAAACTCCGACGAGTAGAGATACCAGTTTGCGTCGATGACGGCCCGAAAGATGAGCGTGATCTCATCACCTGCCTTCACCTCACGGCTGGAGACATCGGTGGTCCACTTGGCCGGTTTCAGCACCTGGCCGAGTGCGGCAAACAGGCCTGCGAAAAACACCAAAAGACTGCAAAAAAGGAATTTGAACGGCATGATGCGAAACTTTGAACTGCTAAAGTAACGAAGTAAACCTAAAATTAGTTGGCGATCTGCGCGCGAACGTCACGTGCCTGACAAATTCGGTGCTGCGTTGATGAAGTTGGCGCTTTGTATTAATATTGAATTTTTATTTACCCTATGGACTTACTATACAAACCGTGGCCGTGGTACGTAGCCGGCCCCATCATCGGCCTGATGGTGCCGATGCTGCTGTGGATGGGCAACAAGCGACTGGGCATCTCTTCAAGTTTGCGGCACGTGTGCGCCGCCTGCTTCCCCGGCCACATCAAATTGTTTCAATACAATTGGAAGAAGGAAATCTGGAATTTGTTTTTCGTCGGAGGCTTGCTGATCGGTGGATGGATCGGCGGCGTGTGGTTGGCCAATCCTGAACCGGTAGCCATTGCTGCGCCAACGGTACAGTACCTTTCTATCTTCCACATTGTACCCGGCCATTCCCAAATGCCTGAAAATCTATTCAGCTGGCACTCGTTACTTTCGCTGAAAGGATTTTTGATGATGGTGGTCGGTGGGTTTCTCGTGGGTTTCGGCACGCGCTATGCACAGGGTTGTACATCCGGCCATGGCATCCTGGGGCTGTCCGCATTACAATGGCCTTCGTTGGTGGCCACGGCATGCTTTTTTTTGGGCGGCATTCTGTTTTCAAATTTAATTCTACCCTACATTCTTGCGCTATGAAAAATCTGTTTTTCTTATTGGCTGGCGTGGTATTTGGCCTCGCGTTGACGAAGGGTGAGGCGATTTCGTGGTACCGTATTCAAGAGATGTTCCGGTTCGAAAGTTTTCACATGTTTGGCATTTTCATGACGGCCATTCCTACCGGCGCGCTAGGTCTATTTCTTCTCCGCAAATGGCGTGTCAAAACCTGGGATGGTGCGGAAATTGAAGCGCCCCGCAAAAGTTTTCATCCGGGCATTGTGATTGGCAGTTTAATATTTGGTTTCGGATGGGCGTTGACCGGCGCATGCCCCGGTCCCCTTTACGCGCAGATCGGTACCGGGTCGGTCGTCACCGTGGTGACCCTCGCTGCGGCCATTTTTGGAACATGGTGTTTTGGAAAAGTGCAGGGGCAGCTGCCCGGCGGATCTCATACGAGCTGACGCAAATACAATTGAATTGTGTTTTCCAATCCAAAATATAAAGCATCGCAAATCAAGGCATGCCCGATCGATACTTCGTCTAGATGCGGCAGCGTATGTGCGAGGTAGTGCAGGTTGTGCAAGTCGAGGTCGTGACCCGCGTTGATGCCAAGTCCAAGTGTGCGTGCCCTTGTTGCAGCTGCCACATACGGTGCCACTGCTTTGGCCCGGTCGGCGTGAAAACCTGAGGCATACGGCTCCGTGTAGAGTTCAATTCGGTCGGCGCCCACGTTGTGGGCTCCCTCTACCATGTGTTCGTCAGGATTGACGAAGACAGAAATGCGTGCACCGGATTGCTTCAACGCGCCAATCACTTCGGTCAGGAAGCCTGCATGCCGCACCGTGTCCCAGCCGGCATTTGACGTGATGGCATCGGGTTTGTCCGGCACCAGCGTGGCCTGCGCCGGCCGCGTTTCCAGCACCAGTTTCACATACCGCTCATCGGGATAACCTTCAATGTTGAATTCGGTGCGCACGTTATTTTTCAATGCCAGCGCATCTGCATAACGGATGTGGCGCTCGTCCGGCCGGGGATGCACGGTGATGCCTTGTGCACCGAAGCGTTCACAGTCCCGCGCCACCTGCACCACATCAGGGTTGTTGCCGCCGCGGGCGTTGCGCAGGGTAGCGATCTTGTTGATGTTTACCGAAAGGCGTGTCATTTATTGTCCTGTTCGTGTTAATTTCGCAAAACAAATGTACAAACATCATGAGCCTGAAACTAAAAATTGACAGCGATATCAAGGCCGCCATGTTGGCCAAAAACAAAGAGGAACTGGAAGCACTGCGCAGCATCAAATCCATGATCTTGCTGGCCGAAACGGAAAAGGGCGTGAGCACGGAGATCTCCGCCGAAACAGAAAATAAGCTGTTGATGAAGGCTGCCAAGCAACGTAAGGAGTCGGCAGAGATTTTTGAAAAAGAGAACCGGGCCGATCTGGCGCAGCGCGAGCTCCACCAACTGGCCATCATCAATCGTTACTTACCCAAGCAGCTTTCGGTCGAAGAGATTGAGGCACAAGTGAAGGCGATCATCGCGCAGACCGGCGCCAAAGGACCGCAGGACATGGGCAAGGTGATGGGCGTCGCCACCCGGCAACTCGCCGGCCAAGCCGACGGCAAGGTTATTTCGGAATTGGTGAAAAAGAATCTGGCGCTTTGAGCAAAATTGACATCGCCATTGCCATTTTATTGGCCCTTGGCGCATATTTCGGTTATCGACGTGGGTTTCTGGCTGAGCTATTTTTTGTAGCCGCCCTGGTGCTCGGCGTACTGGTGGGCTTTCGGTTTACCGCGTGGGGAGTCGGCTACTTGCAGCGTCATTTCAACGCGGATACGGCTTTCCTCCCGTACCTTTCATTTTTTATCATTTTTATTCTGGTGGTGGTAGGTGTGATTTTCACCGGGCACCGCCTCAAGCACCTGATGGACCAATCGTTCCTGGGCAAGGTCGATGCATTGGCCGGTGCCATCCTTGGAGCGGTCAAGTACGCATTTTGTGCCAGCGTTATATTTTGGCTGGCTGAAAAAATAAACTATACCTTGCCGGAAAGTTGGGTGCATGGTTCCTGGCTTTACCCTAGAACCTTGCACTTCGCCAAGTCAGTTTCAGAATTTGCAGGAAGCTTTGTGCCGTTGTTCAAAGAAAGTTTTAAGCAATTCTAAGTTCGGGTTTTTTTTACTTACTTATCGGAAAATAGACCATGTCACTGCGCATAAGAGAAAAAGGGGATTTCAAATATGTCGACGAAGGGCAGGGGCAGGTGTTAATGCTTTTGCACGGCCTCTTTGGCGCCCTGAGTAATTGGGAAGGCGTGGTGAGTCATTATTCGCGGCATTTGCGTGTCGTCATCCCCATGCTTCCCATTTATGAGATGCCGATCAAAGAGGCAGGCTTGGTGGGATTGCGCGAGTTCACCGAACGCTTTGTCGACGCGATGGCACTTGACAACATGATCATCATGGGAAATTCGCTGGGTGGTCACGTGGGAATATTGTACACGCTGAACAATCCCACGAAGGTGGCCAAACTGGTGCTGACGGGCAGCTCAGGTCTCTTTGAAAATACCATGGGCGGCTCATATCCACGCCGCGGAAGCTACGACTACATCCGCGAGCGGGTAGCCTACACCTTCTACGATCCCAAAGTAGCCTCCAAAGAATTGGTAGACGAAGTCTTCGAAACCACGAAAAGCATTCCCAAATGCATGCGGATCGTGGCCATAGCCAAATCGGCGCAACGGAATAACCTGGCTTTGGAGCTCCCAAAAATAAAGGTGCCCACGCTCCTCATTTGGGGCCTCAACGACACGATCACACCGCCCATGGTCGGCCATGAATTCAACCGTTTGATCCCCAACTCGGAGTTAAAATTTATTGACAAGTGCTGCCACGCACCAATGATGGAGCACCCGGAAAAATTTAACGATCTCGTAGAAGATTTTTTGGTCAAAGCATGATTGCCGAAGAACTGATCAACCACATGATTCCGCCACTGAAGGTGACGGATGATGCCCACAAAGCCATCGTGTGGATGGAAGAATTCCGCTGCAATTACCTGCCGGTGGTCGACGACGGCCAACTCATGGGTTTTATTTCAGAAGAAATCATTCTGGAGTCTAATGAAATCGGACAGGACCTGAGCCAATTTGAATTGGTGGGCAAGGACTGTGCCGTTGACCTGGGGTCTCATTTTTATGACATTCTGAAAACCGCCTCACAGCACAAACTGCAAATGGTGAGTGTGCGCGATGACGAGGGAAAATACGCAGGCGTCATCACGGTGCAAGACATCATGTCGTCGTTTGCCCAAACGGCCGCTGTGCAAATGCCGGGCGGTATCCTCGTGCTTTCCATGGACTTGATTGACTACTCTCTGGCTGAAATCTGCCGTTATGTGGAAGAAAACAATGCCAAGGTGATCAGCAGCATCATGATCGAGGATCCAATGGACAAAGGAAAGATCAAGATCACGTTGAAAATTAATCAACTGGATTTGTCGCGGATCGTGGCCACGCTTGAGCGGTTCAACTACCGGGTGATTGGCCGCTACCAGGAAACAAAGGTATCCAGCTCGGGCGATCAGGATCGGCTCGATTTGTTAATGAAATACTTGGATATTTAATATCTTCGGTCCCATGCGCGTTGGCATTCACGGCAAAGATTTTCAAAATAAATCATCGCGGTTTCTCGTCAAGATCCTTGATGCCGCTGCAACAGCGTGACATTGAAACGTGGGTGTCGGACAAGTTTCTCAAGTCGACCAAAGCGGCGCGACTGGCCGGCTATAAGTTGAAAACTTTTGATCATCAGGCAACCCTTAAAAACCTTGATTCTTTTTTTCGTTGGGCGGCGACGGCACCATGCTGGAATCGGTCACCTACGTCCGCAAAGCCGAAGTCCCCATCCTGGGCATCAACACTGGCCGCCTGGGCTTCCTGGCCATCAACAGCCGCGACGACATGGAGGCAGCCATCACCGCGTTGGTCGAGGGGCAATACCGGCTGGATACCCGCTCGCTGCTGCGGCTGACATCGTCGCCGAAACTATTTGGAGACATCAACTTTGCGCTCAACGACTTCACCATCATGAAAAAAGATACGTCGGCGATGATCACCGTGCACGTATTTGTCGATGGGCAATTGCTCAACTCCTACTGGGCCGACGGCATCATCGTGTCGACGCCCACTGGCTCCACTGGCTACTCGCTCAGTTGTGGCGGACCCCTGGTCTATCCGGAATCCGAAAGTTTTATTATCACGCCTGTCAGCCCGCACAACCTTGGCACCCGGCCCATCGTGCTTTCCGACAAATCGGAGATCACGTTTCAAATTGAAGGGCGGAGCAAAAAATACCTGGTTTCGCTTGACTCTCGGTTCGAAACGATTGACGAGTCGGTGAAGTTGAAGATCAAAAAAGAGAAGTTTCATGTCAAATTGGTCCAGTTGCCAGGTCAACATTACTTTCACACGCTGCGGCAAAAGTTGAATTGGGGACTTGATATCAGGAATTAATCGATTTTAACTTTTTTGGCTTACCTTTTGCCTTAAATTTTAATTCAGAGGCTAAAAGTTAAATCGAATTAATTGTACCTTTGCCGTTCGGCTAAATCTGTGAATTTATGAGGAAGTTGTATTTTACGCTGTGTGTGATGTTGATTTGTGCGTTGTTTACCACAGAAGCATTCAGTCAATTCAATCGAAAATCGATTAAAAAGAACAACAAGCGCATTGCCACATTTACTGGCAAAAAGCGTTTTGGGCGCGAGCACGTTTACTCGGGAATCGGCTTCTCCGTCAATGCCCTTAACTATTACGGCGATCTTTCGCCCCTGCCGAGCAAGTTTAGCACCGACATTTCCTTTACGAAGCCTGCCATTGGCATATCCATGTTTCACCGGTTCGGGCCGCGTTACACGCTGATCGGACAATTTATGTATGGCACGTTGAAGGGGTCAGATGCCGAATCGGCTAAAGATGCCTTCCGCAAAGAGCGTAACTTGTCTTTCCGCAACCGGATCAAAGAACTCTCAATCGTAGCCGTGTTCGACCTTTTTGAGAACAACGGCACCTACATCAGCCGCGTCAAGTGGACGCCGTATGCATTCGTCGGTATCGCCGGGTTTCTTCACAACCCACAGGCGCTGGCGCCGGCCACCTATTTGGATGGGACCCCTGATCCCTACGCAGGTCAGTGGGTAAATCTGCAACCCCTTGGCACAGAAGGTCAGTATTCGAACCTCAAGCCAGGTGATGTTAACTACGGTATCAAACCATACAATTTATTGCAAGTCGCCATACCATTTGGCGTCGGCGCACGTTTTAGGTTGAATGAAGTTTTTGATTTGTCTGCCGACATTGGATTCCGTTATACTTTTACCGACTATCTGGACGATGTGAGCAAGAATTATGTTGATTTAAACAGGCTTCAAGCGAAGGATCCCAGCATGACCCGATTGGCGCAAACGCTTTCTTACCGTTCGAACGAAGTAAAGCAACCGGCTGATTTGCCTAACGGAACAACCATGTATCCATTGAATACGCCTAACGGAATTGTCATGATCCCTTTGGTGAATGGTTATGGGTCAGAGGCAAAATCGAACAACCGTGGCAATTCGCGGAATAAAGACGTCTACATGGTTACGTCGGTTAAGTTGACCTATATCTTGGGTGCAACCTTCCACCGCGCCAAATTCAGATAACCGCTTCATGCCCGGCATTCGATTAACAATTGGTTTGCTTGGGGCGATTTTTGTACTCCATACCCGTGCCATGGCTCAATTGGGCCAGCGATCAGAAGTAGGCGGGGGATTAGGCGTCTTCAACTACACTGGCGACATCACGCGCACCTACGACATCACCACGTCCAAGCCAGCTGCCACCGTCTTTTACCGGGCAAATATCAGCAAGGTCATCTCCTTTCGCACCGCTATTACTGGCGGCGAAGTGGCGGCCAGCGACAAGCACCATCCGCTGGACTCCGTGGCCGTGAAGCGAAATGCGTCGTTCAATATTTTTCTACTCGAGGCATCGGGCACCTTCGAATATCACTTTTTAGATTGGCGCGACGAGCGTCACCGCCTGCGCTTCACACCGTATTTGTTTGCCGGCCTGGGCCTGTTCGGCATCTCCGGCAACAACAACAAGACCGCCCCCTATAGCAATGTGCAAATGAGCATCCCGTTTGGTGGCGGCATGAAATACGTGCTTAATCCGAAATACTACATTGCCTTCGAGATTGGCATTCGAAAGACGTTTTTTGATTACCTCGATAACGTTTCCGGCGGCAATCCACGGGTGAAGAGCTTTCAATTTGGCAATCCCAGCGATTATGACAATTACTTCTTTACTGGCATCACACTGACATATACGTTTTACGACATCCCCTGTCCGTCGAGCCCATACCGCTGATAAAACTTTTTATATTTCAAAAACATCTATTTAAGGCAAGGGGAAGCCATGCTGAATTACAAAATTTGGCTACTTTTGCAGCCCGGTGGCTACTTTGAGGGAAAATATTGACTTTGGCAATTTGCCCAAACACATCGCCGTTATCATGGATGGCAACGGGCGTTGGGCCAAAAAGAAGGGCGCCGCAAGAATATTTGGACACCGAAATGCGGTGCAGTCGGTAAAGGAAATCACTGAAACCTGCGGACAAATGGGGATCAAATTCCTCACCTTGTACGCCTTCAGCACCGAAAATTGGGGTCGGCCCAAAGAAGAGGTGGATGGATTGATGGAGCTTTTGGTGAACACCTTGCAAAAGGAAATCCACACACTCCTGGAGAACGATGTGAAGTTGAAAATCATTGGCGAGATCAGCAGCCTTCCGAAGGTTTGTCAGATGAACCTGCTGGAAGCCATGGAGACGACAAAAAACAACACCGGGTTGACATTGCTACTGGCGCTCAGCTACAGCGGGCGTGTCGAGATTGCCAAGGCGGCCAAAAAGATTGCCCAGCAGGTAAAAGACGGATTGATAGAACCGGCACAAGTGAATGAAGAACTAGTGGAAAAAAATTTGGAAACCTACGGCATACCTGATCCTGAACTTCTCATTCGCACCAGCGGCGAAATGCGTGTCAGCAATTTTTTGCTTTGGCAGATTGCCTATACTGAACTGTACATTACGCCCAAGCTATGGCCCGACTTTCGCAAAGAAGATTTGTTTGAGGCCATTTGCTCCTACCAAAAAAGGGAAAGAAGATTTGGAAAAGTATTGACCCCTAGTGCCTGAGTCGATGAGAAGGATTTTACTGATTTCAATTTGCCTTATTGCTGTTTTTTCTGTCGCTCAGGCGCAATTCCGGAAGAAGAGCACGCCGATCGTTTCGCATGAGCCGCAAAGGCCTTCGTCACTGAATTACCTCAGCCCTACCGAGTATACCATCGCCGGCATCGACATCGTGGGCCTCAACGTGCTGGATAAAAACGCCATGATTTCACTGACGGGCCTGAAGGTGGGCGACCGGATCAAGATTCCCGGATCGGCCACGGCCAATGCGGTGCGCAAACTTTGGAAACACGGCTTGGTGGGCGACGTCACAATCTCTGCAGACCGGCTCGAAGGCTCGAATGTGTTTATCACTGTGCGTCTAACCGAACGCCCCCGCCTGACCGACTTTTATTTTCGCGGCCTCTCGTCGGCCAAACAGTCGTCGCTCAAGGAAGATATGCGGTTGATCCGTGGCAAAATTGTTACCGACGCCATGATCCGAAACGCCGAAAGTTCGGTGAAACGCCACTTCGTGAAGAAAGGTTTTTTGAACACGCAGGTTAAAATTGTCAAAGAAAAAGATACCCTCAACCGCGGCGGTGTGCGTCTGCGGATTGATGTGGATGTGCAGGCAAAAGTGAAAGTAAACAACATCACTTTTGAAGGAAATGACCAGGTCTCTTCGACGGCGATGAAAAAGAAAATGAAGAAAACCCACGAACGTGCCCGCTTTACGCTGCACCGTGTGTTTCTGGCCAGTCTGCTGGACTTCAAACCCCGCTACGTGAAAGAATACCTTGACTCCAACCGGGCTACCAGTTGGAAGGACTTGAAGGGATTCCTCAATGACAATGTGAAACTGAACTTCCTGGCCAGCTCTAAGTTTACCCGCGCCGATTATGAGGAAGACAAGAAAAAAGTAGTTGCCTACCTGAATTCACAAGGTTTCCGCGATGCCGAGATTGTGTCGGACACGATCACCAAACACAATTACGCCAGCATTGACCTTAAAATTAAGGTGAATGAAGGCCATCGTTATTATTTCAGAAACATCTACTGGACAGGAAACTATCTGTACACGGCCGCCACACTCAACAAAGTACTTGACATCAAAAAGGGAGACATCTACAGCCAGGAGGCGATGGAAAAGAAGACGACTTTCAACCCGAAAGGAGGCGCCGACATCAGCGGTCTGTACATGGACAATGGCTATTTGTTCTTCCATGTGAACCCCGTTGAGGTAGCTGTAGTAGGCGACTCGATCGACGTAGAAATGCGCATATTTGAAGGTGACCAGGCCACCGTAGACCAAGTGACCATCGCCGGCAACGAGCGAACCAACGAGCACGTGATCCGACGCGAGCTGTCGACCATTCCAGGCCAGAAATTTCGCCGTGCAGACATCATCCGCACCCAGCAGCAATTGTCGCAGATGGGATATTTTAACGCCCAAAAAATTGAACAGGACATCCGCCCCAATCCCACCAGTGGCACCGTGAATATTGGCTGGAAAGTGGAGGAACAATCCAACGACCAGGTACAGCTCTCGGGCGGCTGGGGTGGGTACTACGGATTTGTAGGTACGGTCGGTTTGACGTTTAACAACTTTTCAATGCGGAACGTAGGCCATTTTAAAAAATGGCGTCCGTTGCCGGTAGGTGATGGCCAGCGATTCTCGATACAAGCCCAAGCCAACGGGCAATCGTTCCAAAGCTACAGCCTGTCGTTCTCCGAACCATGGTTCCGCGGCCGCAAGCCAAATTCGCTAACGATCAGCTTGAATCACTCCAAGTCAAGAATCCCAACTGGACGATCTGGCATTTCATTCAACTACGGCAACAGTCCTTACCTGGAACAAAGCGGTATCACGGTAGCCTTTGGTCGCCGGTTGGAGTGGCCGGACAACTTCTTCACGCTCACGCACTCGCTCGCTTATTTGGTTTACAACTATCACAACTATTTTGGCACGAACAATACCGTGTTGCCGGCCATCGGAACGACGAACAGTATTATTTTCAACACCACGCTGTCGCGAAACAGCATAGACAACCCGATGTTCCCCACGTCAGGGTCTACCATTTCGCTCAGCCTGAACCTGACGCCACCCTATTCGCTGCTGCGGCCAACGAACTACTACTCCGACATCAACCAGAAATACAACTGGCTGGAGTTGCACAAGTGGATGTTCGATTCCAAATTTTATGTGAAGGTATTGGGCAGCAAAAAGCCAGAGGGGCGCAGCCTCGTGATAGAGACCAAAGCTCACTTCGGTTTCATTGGAACCTACAACAACCGCATCGGCGGACCGGGTCCCTTTGAGCGCTTCCTGATGGGCGGCGCGGGACTCACGGGCGGGTTCAACTCTTTTGTGCTGGGCCAGGACATTATTGGATTGAGAGGCTATCCTGACAATCAGGTAACCCCGCCACTGTATGCCCTCCGCGGTACGCAAGCCGCTGCGGGCATCGAAGGCGGTATCATTTATAACAAATTCGGCATGGAAATGCGTTATCCGGTGGTGACCAGCCAGGCCGCCACGGTTTATTCTTTCGTTTTTTCTGAAGCCGGCAACAACTGGAATAATTATCGCGACTTTAATCCGTTTAACCTGTACCGCTCGGCGGGCTTTGGTGCGCGGATTTTCATGCCTGCATTTGGTCTGATCGGCCTCAACTGGGCTTATGGATTTGATACGTTGCCGAATGCCAGCCGTCCAAGCGGATCCCAATTCCACTTTACGATCGGCAATCAAATCCGGTAAAAAAATGGCAAAACGTGTTGTTGTTACGGGCTTTTTTCTTTTTTTCGGCCTGAATTTTGCGATGGCGCAGAAATTCGGATACATCGATTCAGAGTTTATCCTGAACAAGATGCCTGAATACGCCAAGGCCCAAAACGAAATCGAACAGTTTACGGCAGCCTGGCAGAAAGAAATTGACGAAATGCAGAGAAAGGTAGACGGCCTTTACTCCATGTATCAGGCCGAGCAGGTGTTATTGACGGAGGAAATGCGCCAAGAACGCCAAGCGGAGATCAAAAAAAAGGAAACGGAGCTAAAAGACTATCAAAAAAAGGTTTTTGGATTTGGCGGCCTGTTTTTTTTGAAAAAACAAGAATTGATTAAACCTTTGCAGGACAAAGTGTTTGAAGCGGTGAGCAAAGTGTCGAAGGCAAACCGGTTGGCCATAGTGTTTGACAAGTCGGCCGAGTTGGTGATGATCTATACCGACCCACGGCATGATTACACGGATTTTGTATTGGAAGAACTGGGTCTGGGAGATCCCAATGATAAAGTAAAATAATAAACCAACTTAAAAATGAGAACATTGCTAGTCGCGCTCTTTTGTGGATTTCTTTTAACTGCGAATGCGCAAACCGACCATCCGGTGCAAAAAATTGGATATGCTGAGTCAGATTATATCCTGAGTCAGTTGCCCGAATTCAAGAAAATCGACTCAGAGCTGAAGACCCACGGCGCGCAGCTTGAAAATCAGATGAAAGCCAAGTACGATGATTACCAGGCCAAACTGAAAGCCTACCAGGGCATGCCTGCCACCACGCCTGATGCCATCAAAGCAGACAAAGAACGCGAGTTGGCCGCTCTGCAAGACAACATTGAAAAATTCAAGCAAGACGCCCAATCTTCTTATCAAAAGAAATCGGCAGACTTGATGGATCCGATTTTCAAAAAGATCGGAAAGGCGATTGAAGATGTAGCAAAAGAAAATGGCTACAGTTTTATCATCAATCCGCAATTGGCCAATGGCGGCGACATCTTATTGTACAACGATGAGAAGTACAACATCTCCGACCTAGTGCTGAAAAAATTGGGAGTGACACCTACTCCGCCGGCGACCACGCCTACCAAGACAAATTGATTGAATGTTTGATTCACAAGAAAAGCCGGAGACGATCCGGCTTTTTTGTTTAACGGCTATTCTGACTTCAGCGATTTCACCGGGTTGCTCAATGCGGTTTTGATCGACTGATAGCTGACGGTGATCACGGCGATGGCCAATGCGGCAAGCCCGGCAATCGCAAATGCGCGCCAGCCAATGGACACCCGGTAGGCAAATCCCTGCAGCCAGTGGCTCATCAGCCAGCCGGCTAATGGCGCAGCCACCACAAACGCGATGAGCACCAGTTTGGTAAAATCTTTGGACAGCAAATAGATAATGCCCCTCACCGAAGCCCCCAATACTTTGCGCACGCCGATTTCGCGCGTACGTAGGCTGGTAGTGTAGGCTGACAACCCAAATAGCCCGACGCAAGCAATCACCAGCGCAAGGCCAGAGAAGACTGCGAACAATTTGCCCGACCGTTGTTCGTCTGCATAGCTGTGACTCAGGTTGTCGTCCAGAAATTCATATTTGAATGGCTCATTCAGCACAAACGATCGCCAAATGTGCTCCACACTTGAAATCGCCCGCTGGTAGTCGCCGCCGGGTTTCAGCCGCACGGCCACGTACCCCATCCCACGCAGGCCAAACGCCTCACCCGAATAAATGACGAGCGGGGTAATTTCGTCCCGCAGCGATTGAAAGTGAAAGTCTTTGACCACCCCAATGACGGTAAACATTTTGGTGATGACGGCGCCGTTTTCGCCTTGGTCGATGTGACGGAGCTTCACGCCCACTGGGTTGGGTAAACCCATGGTGCGCGCGGCCGTTTCGTTCAGCATCACATACAGTGAGTCGTTGGTTTCGCGCGCAAATGTGCGTCCCTCCTTGAGCTCGAAGCCAATCAACTTTGAAAAGTCATTGTCCACAATCATGGACTTGACCGTCAAAATCTCATCCGACCCGGCCGGTTGAAACTGGTCGCCAAAAAAGTCGTCGCGATTGCCAACCAATGAATTGCTACCGGCAGCAAAACTTACATCTGGCAGGCGTTTTACCTCTTCAATGAAGGTCTCCGTTTGTTTATTTAGAGTGAACGCGCGCTTGATCATTAGGACCCGCGACTTGTCAAACCCCAGGTTCTTATTTTGCCAATACTGCATTTGCTCGCCGACCACCAACGTGCATACCATTAATACAATCGAAATGACAAACTGAAAAATCACCAATCCATTGCGGAGCCAGGCCCCCTTTGCGCTGCCGGTAAAGTTTCCTTTCAACACCACCACCGGGCTGTAACTGCTGAGCACAAAGGCCGGATAGAGGCCAGCGAGCGTGCCTACCAGTAGCGCAAATCCAACCAATCCTATCACCACATCGGCGCTAAAAACGAGGCGCAGTTTCTTTTCAACCAAGTTGTCGAAAGAAGGCAATAAAAAATAGACCATCACCACTGCAATGATCAGGCTGATCACTGACACCAAAATCGCTTCCGTCAAAAACTGGGCAACCAATTGCCGGCGGTACGAACCCATCGCTTTGCGCACGCCCACTTCACGCGCACGTTGAGCTGACCGTGCCGTGGCCAAATTCATAAAATTGATGCAGGCAATCACCACAATCAACGCAGCAATCAACGACAGCACATAGATATATTTGATATTTCCGCTGGGCGTAATGGTGGCTTCGATGTTAGTGGGGTCGAGGTGAATGGCCGTGAGCGGTTGCAGCGTATACACGTAGCCGTTACCGGCTTTCTTGTATTCCGCCCAACTTTTACCCAAGTCGCGTTCAATGTGGGCCGCTGCATAGGTGTCCACCATTTTTGGAAACTTGGCTTCGAGCGCATGCGGGTCGGCACCAGGTCTTAGCTTGAGGTAGGTATGCGAATCAAACCCGGTGTAGTTTTCGCGATTAATAAACTTTGCAAACTCCGCGCCGGCAAGCGACCCCACCAAATCCAGTCGCAGGTGCGATGCATCGGGAAGGTCTTTAAAAACGCCTGTGACTTTATTTTCGCCCTGGTCGCCGCCAAGCACTTTGCCCAACGGGTCTTCGTTTCCAAAATACTTTTTTGCCGTGCGCTCCGAAATGATCACCTGGTTGGCAGATGCCAGCGCCGTTCGCTTGTCGCCGCGAATCAGCTCCAGGTCAAAGAATTTAAAAAAGTTGCAGTCTGCCTGCACAAAATAGTTCTCTTCAAACGACCGGACATCAGATTCGGCGGCTTTGTACGTCACCACGACATTGGCATTGGGGCCAAACAATTGCAGGGTCGCCTCCACTTCGGGAAAATCACGTCGGATGGATTTGGCAAACGAATGAGGCACCACGGCATAGTTAGTCACATGATTGGGGTACTTTCTGGCCAGCAGCATTTTGTAAATCCGCCCCGCGTCGGGGAAAAAGCGGTCATACGAGAGTTCGTGCTTGACGTAAAGGACGATCAGCAGGCACGCCGCGATGCTGATGGCCAGCCCGAAAATATTGATGGCCGAATACACCCGTTGCTTGTAAAGGCTGCGAAAGGCTGTTTTGATATAATTCTTTAGCATAGTACGTTAAGACGGAAAATTACAAAGAAAGGTTAACGACCCATCGGGCGTTGCTGTGTCTCTGGGCTTCGTGTTTGATGAAAAAATCTTAATTACCTTTGCAACAAGGTAAATCGGTATGATAAAATTCCTCGTCATTTTCGCTTTGGTCGTCTATATCCTATCCAAAATCGGAAGTTTCTTTTTTCGTGTCGGCGCCGCTTCGCAGCAAAATCGGAATTTCCAGGAAAGAAAGCGTGATGGATTTGGGGCCCCCGGCACCGCAAGTAAAAAGGACAAAGGCGGCCAGATCAAGGGAGGGGAATATGTGGACTATGAAGAGGTGAAGTAGCGCTTAATGTTTTCGGTTATCTTCGTAATTTGTTACACTTTTCCAGCCATTTTGTGAGAACTATCATCGCCTTCGTTGTCGTATTTTGTGCGAACTGTTTTTGCTGGGGTCAGCCCAATCAACGGCGCCTCGCTTTGGTCATTGGCAACGCCAATTATAAGTTTGCCAACCCACTCAAAAATCCGGTCAACGACGCCCGCGCCATCGGCAGCGCGCTGCAGGGCCTGGGCTTCGAGGTGATGGAATACGACGACGTCACCCAACCTCAAATGAAGCAGGCCATCAATTCTTTTGGGCAGAAGCTGAAAGACTATGACGTGGGACTGTTTTATTATGCCGGCCACGGCGTGCAATCCAAAGGCGTCAACTACATGATTCCGGTTGATGCCGAATTAAAAAATGAAGAAACCATCGAGTTCGATTGTGTGGCTGCCGACCGTGTGTTGGCGTTTATGGACGCCGCTTCTACCAAAGTAAATTTGATCATCATGGACGCGTGCCGCAACAATCCATTCGCGCGAAGCTGGCAACGCAGCGCCGGTGGTGGTGGGTTGGCTATGATGGACGCGCCCAAGGGTTCGCTCATTGCGTATGCCACGTCACCGGGCCGGACCGCCTCCGACGGGGCCGCCTCCAACGGACTCTACACCAGCGCACTGTTGAAATTCATGCGCAATCCGGCCCTCACCATTGAGCAGGTATTCAAGCAGGTGCGGAATGAAGTGAGCGACAAATCCGGTGGCGCGCAGATTCCGTGGGAGACGACCTCACTCACGGGCGAAGATTTTTACCTCGGCAAGGGCTCCAAAGTCGTTTTGGCCCAAGCCAGCGCCGACAACTCATCCAACCAAACAGCGTTGTCGCGCAGTCAGTCGTCCATCAAGGCGGCGAAAGTGACCGAAGAGGACAAGGCGCAGGCCGAGATATTTTTCGCGCAAGGTAAAATTTCGTACGATGCGCGCAAGTATGACAAGGCGTTGGGCGAGTTTTCAAAGGCGTTGAATTTCAATCCCGCCTATGCCGACGCCTACTACCATCGTGGCACCACCTACTATGCCATGGAGAATTACGACGACGCCATTCGCGACTACACCACCGCTATTCAGCTCGATCCGGGCTATAAAGAGGCCTTTTATTGGCGCGGCAATTCACACTATGCAGTGCGGCAGGATGACAAGGCGCTGGCAGATTACAATGAGGCAATCAAACTCAAACCCGACTATGCGCAGGCCTACTATTGGAAGGGCCGAACCCACTACGAACTGACTCAGGAAGATGCCGCCATTGAACAATTCAACAGGGCCATCGCGCTGAAACCTGACTATCGCGACGCCATTTTTTGGCGCGGCCAGGCATTTTATTCAAAGAAAAAATTTGACGACGCCATCGTGGATTATTCGCAGGCAATTGTATTGAAAAACGATGATGCCGAGTCTTATTATTGGCGTGCCAATGCTCGTTTTTCGCTGAAAAAATATGACCAAGCGTTGGAGGATTTTAACAATGCCGTTACCCTACGGGCCACCTATCCCGAAGCCTACTTCTACCGGGGCAAAGTAAAATATAACCTGGCTCGCTATGACGAAGCGCTGGCCGATTTTCAAAAAGCAGCAGACCAAAAGACCAGCTATGCCGAGGCGTTCTACTGGCAAGCGGTCGTGTATTATCATCTGAAGAATTATAATGCGGCCATTGACTTCAGCAGCAAAGCGCTTGAGATTAATCCGCAACACGCCGATGCCTTTTACTATCGCGCCATCGCACGCTACGCGCTCAAACAAGATGACGAAGCCATTGCCGACTTTGACCAGAGCATTGCGCTGAAGCCTGCAGCGGATGCCTATTACTGGCGGGGGTTGAGCAAATACGATCAGCAAGACTATGCCGACGCCATCCCCGATTTCTCAAAGTCCATTGAAATTGATCCGTCGGGAGCGACCACGCACAACTATTACTACTATCGCGCCAATGCCTACTACGCGCTGAAAATGGATGCCAACGCCATCAAGGATTTTAATCAGGCCATTGCCCGAAAACCGGACTTTGCTGAAGCATATTATTATCGCGGACTTTGCAATTTCTATCAGGGCCAAAAGGACACCGCGCTGGCCGATCTCAACAAAGCGTTGGAGTTGGATCCTTCCAACACCAAGTACACGAACTTCAAAGCCGCCAATTTCAAATAGCATGCTGCTCTCTTTTCAAAAATACCAGGCCACTGGCAATGATTTTGTCATTTTGGATAACCGCGACGGCCAATACCGCCTGACGACCGCTGACGTGACAGGAATTTGCGACCGCAGGTTTGGCGTTGGTGCAGACGGGCTGATGCTGATCGAACGCCACCCGGAGGTTGACTTCAACCTCGTCTACTTCAATGCCGATGGGTCGCCCAGCCTTTGCGGCAACGGAAGCCGCGCTGCTGTACAAATGGCTGCTGGACTTGGTTTAATAGATGGTAAAGCTGTTTTCAACGCATTTGATGGTGTGCATGAGGCCGAAATACTAGACAATGGCAACGTGCGGTTAAAAATGCACGATGTGGCGGTCACCCGGGAGATGGAAGACGGCGTATTCATCAACACGGGATCTCCGCACTTTGTGCAATGGGTGCAAGATGTCAAAGACTATCCAGTCTTTGACCGAGGCCGGGCGCTTCGTTACAGCGACAGTTTCAAACCCGGCGGCACGAACGTCAATTTTGTAGAGAACATCGATCGCGATACCATTTTTGTGCGCACCTACGAACGGGGCGTGGAAAACGAAACACTTTCGTGCGGCACAGGTGTCACCGCTTCGGCGCTGGCAGCATCGCTCCGCCAAAATAGCTCTCCAATCACAGTCAAAACCCTCGGTGGCGAACTCCAGGTAGAGTATAAGTCCGGCCATGATGGCTCATTTACCGAGATTTTTCTTATCGGCCCTGCCAAAAAGGTATTTACGGGCACAATGGAACTATAATTGCACCTTAAAAAACTTAATTTTGCCGTGGCCCGGCAACGGAATTTCATTGAATCAAAGTCGGTGCAAAACTCAACTCATTAACGTAGCGCGATGTTAAAATTAATTGCCAAAATTTTCGGATCAAAGTCAGAAAAAGATATAAAACGGATGACGCCGTTGGTCGAAAAAACCAAGCTTGAAGGCGAAAAACTTGTTTCCATCTCACATGATGAATTAAGGGGAAAGACCGCCGAAATCCAGTCGTTCATCAACGACAAGCTCAAGACCATTGACGACCAATTGGCCGCCCTTCATCAGCAAATTGAAGATCAACCGGACCTGGATATAAACGAAAAAGAGAAAATTTTTCTCCAGATCGATAAAATTGAACTGGAACGCAATGCCGAATTGGAGCGGGTCCTGGTGGAGGTGCTTCCCCCGGCATTTGCCGTCATCCGCGAAACAGCCCGACGGTTTAAAGACAACGAATACCTGGAGGTGACAGCCACTGAATTTGATCGCGCCTATGCTGCCAAAAACGACCACGTGAAAATTGTCGGCGACAAGGCCCGGTGGCACCGGCAATGGATGGCCGCCGGCAATCTGATCACTTGGGACATGGTGCACTATGACGTTCAAATCATCGGTGGCATCGCCCTGCACGAAGGTAAGGTAGCGGAGATGGCCACCGGCGAAGGAAAAACACTCGTCGCTACCTTCCCGGCGTTCTTGAATGCGCTGGCCAAACGCGGCGTCCACATTGTTACGGTCAATGACTACCTCGCCCGGCGTGACAGCGAATGGATGGGGCCGATCTTTGAGTTTCACGGCCTCCGGGTCGATTGCATCGACCGGCACGAGCCCAACTCAAACGAAAGAAGAAACGCCTACAAAGCAGACATCTGCTATGGCACCAACAATGAGTTCGGGTTTGACTATTTGCGTGACAACATGGCACGCGATCCTGAAGAGCTCGTTCAGCGCGGCCATCACTACGCCATGGTCGATGAGGTCGATAGCGTTTTGATTGATGAGGCACGAACGCCCCTGATCATTTCAGGCCCGGTGCCGCGCGGTGATGAACATGAATTCTATGACCTGAAACCCAGGATCAATAAAGTAGTTGAGGCGCAAAAGAAAATGGTCAATCAGTTTCTTAACGACGCCAAGAAATTGATGTCGGAAGGAAATGAAAAGGAAGGAGGCTTGCCTTTGTTCCGCGCCTATCGGGCGATGCCCAAATACAAGCCGTTGATTAAAATGCTCAGCGAAACCGGCAACAAGGCTGTCTTGCAAAAAACAGAAAACTTTTACTTGCAGGACAACAAGAAAGAAATGCCCAATGCCGACGCACCGTTGTTTTTTGTGATCGACGAAAAAGACAACAGCGTGGAGCTGACCGAAAAAGGAATTGACCTGATCACAGGCGAAGGCGAAGACCACAACTTCTTTATTCTTCCCGAAATTGGCGTCGAACTTTCCAAAATTGAAAAAGACCCTACCCTGCCCGCCGACGAAAAACTGGAGAAAAAAGAAGAGCTGATTCGCGACTACAATACCAAGTCGCAGCGCATTCACAGCATCAACCAGTTGCTGAAGGCCTATACACTGTTCGAAAAAGACACCGAATACATCATCGTAGACGGAAAAGTGAAGATTGTCGACGAGCAAACTGGCCGCGTGCTGGACGGGCGGCGCTATTCCGACGGCCTACACCAGGCGATCGAAGCAAAAGAAAATGTCAAGGTGGAAGACGCGACCCAAACCTACGCCACCATTACCTTGCAAAACTATTTCCGCATGTATCACAAGCTTGCGGGTATGACCGGAACGGCAGAGACCGAGGCCGGCGAGCTCTGGGATATTTATAAATTGGATGTGGTGGTGATTCCCACCAACAAGCCCGTTACACGCGTAGACCACGACGACATGGTGTACAAGACCGTGCGCGAAAAATTCAATGCCGTCGTAGATGAGATCGTGCGGCTCACAAAAGAGGGACGTCCAGTGCTGGTGGGCACAACGTCCGTGGAAATTTCGGAGCTGGTAAGCCGGATGCTGCAGATGAAAAAAATCAAGCATCAGGTCTTGAATGCGAAGCAACACCAGCGGGAAGCGGAAATTGTAGCCGAGGCGGGAAAACCTGGCACCGTGACCATTGCCACGAACATGGCGGGCCGTGGAACCGACATCAAATTGACACCCGAATCGCGGGCCGCGGGCGGACTTGCCATTCTGGGCACGGAGCGTCACGAGTCGCGCCGTGTGGATCGTCAGCTGCGCGGACGTAGCGGGCGGCAGGGAGATCCAGGTACCTCAAGCTTCTATGTGTCGCTGGAAGATAACCTCATGCGCCTCTTCATGCCAGAGCGCATTGCCCGCATCATGGACCGGCTGGGATTGAAAGAAGGAGAAGTGATCCAGCATTCGATGGTCACCAATTCAATCGAACGCGCTCAAAAGAAAGTAGAAGAAAACAATTTTGGTATTCGTAAGCGACTGCTCGAATACGATAACGTGATGAACTCGCAACGCGAAGTCATCTACAAACGCCGGCGCAACGCCTTGTTCGGTGAGCGCCTCCAGTTGGACATCCTCACCATGCTTTACGACACGTGCGACGAAATGGTCGCCAACGCGAAGGCAGGCGAAAATTTTGAGGCCTTCAAGTTGAACGTCCTCAGCGCACTTGGTGTCGACTTTCCGCTTACCGTAGAAGAATTTAATCAAACCGACCAGGCTGTGTTAAGCGAACGGTTGTACGAAGAGGCGCTGAAACAATACCAGCATAAAAACAAATTAATCGCCCAAAAGGCGATGCCGATCGTCACCGACATCTACAAGACCCGAGGAGCAACCATCGAAGAGATTCTGGTGCCTTTCTCCGACGGCATCAAACAGATCGGCGTGGCGGCAAACCTCAAAAAATGTGTCAGCTCCGGCAACGCAGAATTGATTAAGTCGATGGAGAAAATGATTACGCTCAACATCATCGATCAAAACTGGAAAGAGCATCTCCGCGATATGGACGACCTGAAGCAGTCCGTCCAAAACGCTGTTTACGAACAGAAAGACCCGCTGCTGATTTACAAGTTCGAAGGGTTTGAAGCCTTCAAGCGCTTTATCACCAAAGTGAACGAGGAGACCATTTCATTCTTAATGAAGGCCGAAATACCTGTGGAGGCACCCGACGAAGTGCACGAAGCACACGCCCAAAAACGGCAGCGCTTGCGCGAACAAAAAGATGAGTCGCGCTCACTGCTACAGGGTGGCGGGCAACCCCAGGCTCCACAGGAGCAAACGGAAGAAAAAGTAATGCCCGTACGGTCTGAAAAAATTGCGAACCGCAACGACAAAGTAAGCGTACAGTATCCGGATGGCCGCGTACTCAAGGACGTGAAGTACAAGAAAGTGGAAGACGACATTAAAAACGGAAGGTGCATCGTCACCGAAGGATGAAATCCATGACCACATCGGCAGCTATCGCAGGCGCAGCGACCCTTGCGCTCTGTGGGTTGCTGTCGACGCCTGGCTTCAGTCAAAAAAACAAACCCTATCGGGAAGACCTCTCCGCACTGCGGCCAAAAGTCGTCGCCCGCGGAGAAGAAACAGCCAAAGACACGGTAGTCGGTGCCTCACCTGCCGCCGTCGCGCCCACACATGCCGTCAATGCACGGGTGGATGCTGTGCTGGACAGCATCGATCAATTAAACCTCACACGAAAATTTATCGACGGTTTCACCATCCAGATCTATTCCGGACAAAAGCGCGAGGAGGCGATGAACACCAAAAAGAAATTGCAAGAGGAACTGCCCGACTGGACGGCCAATCTCCTTTATCAGCAACCAAAATTCAGGGTCACGGTCGGCAAATACTTTTCGAAACTGGCGGCGCAAAAAGACTTGTTGAAATTAAAGCGGCTCTTCTCGGCTGCTATTCTGGTACCAGAAAAAGTAACAATCAAATAGCGTGAAGCTCAATTATTGGGCAGACACCGTTTGGTTCCAGTCATACACCTTCTCAGAAATTTCGGTGAGCAGTGCCGGTGATTTTTCGAGCGCATTGCCCACAACAATCATGTCCGCGCCGGCCTCAAAAGCATGCACGGCTTTTTGTGGCGTGTTGATACCGCCCCCCACGATCAACGGCACATCCACCGATTTTCGCACGGTGCTGATCATTCGCTTGCTGATTTCGCGTTCGGCACCACTGCCGGCGTCCAGGTAGATCAGCTTCATACCCAGCATCTCGCCTGCCATGGCCGTGCAGGCCGCGAGCGAATATTTGTCTTCTGGTATCGGTGTGGTATTGCTGATGTAAGCCACCGATGTGGTTTTTCCCGAGTTGATCAGCATGTAGCCGGTGGGCAAAATCTCCAGCTTGTTACTTTTCAAGATCGGCGCTGCCAACACTTGCTGACCGATAAGATAGTCGGGGTTTCGGCCCGAAATCAATGACAAAAATAAAATGGCGTCGGCCGAAGGCTCTATTTGCAGCGCGCTGCCAGGAAACAAAACGACCGGAATAGAAACATTTTCTTTGATCACCTGAATCACCTGCGACAAGTTGGTGGTCGTGACCAGGCTGCCGCCAACAAAAAAATAATCCACGCAATTCTCGGTGGCAAGGCGCAGCAGCGTCTGCAATTGTGAAGTATCACTGATCTTGTCGGGGTCAATCAAAACAGCGATTGACTTTTTCTTTTGCTTGCTACGCGAACTCAGCGCTTCAAGAATCTTCATGCTTTGTTTTTCTGTTTTGCAGGTATTCGGAAAGCTTTTCTTTGGCCAGGTCAAGTAAAAAAATGGTTGCCACATTCAAAACCTTGTCGCCTACCTGCGTCAACATCGATGGCGTTTCGTTGGCCTCCGTCTCGAGCTCATCCACATCGGCTTTCTTAGACTTGCGTTTTTTTGTGGAGGAAAGCTGGGTCACCAACAAATAGGTGAGAGCCAGTGCGCCGCCAATGACGAGGGCGTTCTTCAGCACGCTCTCTGTTCGGTCAGAAAGGTCCCGCAAGTCGCGCTCCATCTCCTGACGGTGCCGATCGGAAGTTTCGATTAGTCTTTTCTTTTCGGGATCCTGGGTTTCAAGCAACTCCATGTTATTTTCCTTTCCGTTTGGTCTGTTCCATTAAATACATCTCAAAAAAGTGACTGATTTTTTTCCTGAATAAGATCAGGAGCAAACCGGGCACGCCGTAAAGGCCCGATACGATCCAATAGCCGGCAAAGGGCGTCGCAAAGAAACCGTTGAGATACACAGCCAGGCCAATACTAAAAAAAACCAGAAAAAGCAGACCCAAGAGTAGGATCAGTGCCACCATCAGGCCATGAGAGACTACCCGTGCGACCTCCTCGCGAATTTCAATCTTGATGAGCGCCACGCGCGCCTCCAGGTATCCAGAGAGGCTTTCGACGAAGTGGTCCAACCGGAGCAATTTGAAAATCGAATCTTTCAGTTTTTCCATGCAAATCAATATGGCAATATAATGATTTTGACTTTCAGATGGGAACGAGGCCCGGACTTACTGATTCAGATAGATCAGCGAAAACGGCACCAGAAAAAACACGATCAGCAGGTACAAGAAGCCAACCAGCCGGTTGTGAAGGGTGAGTTTTCCCATGCCGGTGGCCAATTGGAAAGGAATTTCCTTCAGGAAGGGTGTGCGAAAGAATAATAAGATCCCGATGAAATTAAACAGGAAGTGCGTGAGCGCAATGCTGATAGCCGCGTTGGAGTTGAAGGTGCTGGCCATAAAAGCCGTGACAGTCGTGCCGATATTGGCGCCCAAAATAAAGGCCGCCGCCTGCCGCAATTTGATGATGCGCTTGGCCACGAGCGGTACCACCAACGATGTAGTTACCGTGCTAGACCGAATCGCTGCCGTGGTCACCAGCCCCCAGCCAAACGACTTGTAGGGATTCTTGAAAAAGAAGCGTTGCAATTTTTCTGGCGAACCAAATCCCAGCATGTTGGAAATGAGTTTGCGAAAGAACAATATCGAACCATACAGCAAGATCACAGACAACCCACCCAGCACATAGCCGTTTCCAATCACGCTGGTGATGAAATTGATCGGGCCGCTGAGTGTGGGTCCCAGCAGTTTAAAACTCCCGACGGGCTGTACGGACGGTTCGTGAAAAAGGTGGATCGCAATGAATTGGGCCATCCGCGACAAGAACTGAAACTGATATTCCAACGGAAACAGAATTAGCGCGGTGAGGATCTTAAAAAAACCGTGGTAAGTGCCTGCCGACACGGCGCGGCGAAACTCTTTCTTCTGGTTGATAAAGCTAAGCGAAACGATCGTGCTGGTAATCGTGGTACCAATGTTGGCGCCCATGATGATGGGAACAGCGCCGGGAAGCGTGAGCGAACCAGACGCTACCAATGCAACCGTCAATGAGGTCGTGGCCGAACTGCTTTGAATAATGGCTGTGACCAAAAGGCCGATGAATAGCCCCGTAAATGGGTTTGAGGTGGCCAAAAGAATCGTGTCCGTCACTGCCGCACCAAGGTGCTGCAGCGAAGAAATCATCAGATCAAGTGAGAACAAAAAGACAACCAGGCCGACAAGAAAGTACAGCGCACTTTGCAAATAGTATTTCCAATGAAAACTACTGCCGGAAACATCTGGTAATTCATCCTCCCTATCCATTCGCTTTTGTAAAGATACACGCTGCGCCGACTTGCCCGCGTGTTCAAGCCGATGGCCGTATTATTTTTTCATTAATTCATTGACCGCCAGCCACGCCATCATGCCAGGACCTATGCGCAAGGCCTCTTCGTCGATGTCAAAATTTGAGGTGTGCACGAAGGAGGTAATGCCGCGGGCATCGTTTCGCGTACCCAGACGGTAAAAGGACGCCGGTACCTGATGCGAATAATAAGCAAAATCTTCGGAGCCCAGCGTCAGGTCAATGTCCACCACATTTTCTTTGCCCAGGTATTCTTCCGCCGCGCGGCGTATCCTGGCCGTCAGTTCGCGGTCATTCTCCAGATAAGGATAGCCGTGCGAAATCTCCACGATGCATTTTCCACCCATGCTTTCGGCAATGCCTTCGGCCATTTTTTGGATTTTTTCCAATCCCTGCGCACGCCAGGTCTCGTTGAGCGCTCGAAAGGTTCCAGCAATCTTTACTTCATTAGGAATAATGTTGGTCGCGCCTTCAGCGATCACCCGCCCGAACGTGAGCACGGTGGGTTGCTTGGGACTGGCATTGCGACTGATCACCTGCTGTAGTCCAATGATGATGTGCGAGGCGATGACAACCGGGTCAATAGCCAAATCGGGCGAGGCGCCGTGTCCGCCCTTGCCCACCACAGTGAGATAAATTTCATCACTGCTGGCCATGTACATGCCCTCACGAAAGCCGACTTTGCCAGCAGGCACCAATGGCATCACGTGCTGACCGAGGATGGCCGCAGGCCTTGGATTATCCAACACTCCTGCTTTGATCATAAGCGAAGCCCCCCCCGGATTTTTTTCTTCACCGGGCTGAAAGATGAGTTTCACAGAGCCTTCAAATGCATCTTTTATTTCTGTAAGGATGCGGGCCGTCGTAAGTAGCGAGGCCGTGTGCACATCGTGTCCGCAAGCGTGCATGACCCCGGGATGAACTGACTTGTAGGCCGAGGAGCCTGTTTCCTGGATTGGCAAGGCATCCATATCGGCGCGCAACGCAACTACTCTTTGGTTCGGGTTTTTCCCTTCAATCAGAGCCACCACGCCGGTGCCGGCGATTCCCTCAGTGGGCTGAAGCCCAAGCGATTTGAGCTTGTTCGTTACAAATTTTGCAGTTTCATATTCTTCATATGACAGCTCAGGATGGGCATGCAGATGTCTTCGCGCCGTTACCGTTTCTTCCGCATAGCGATCTGCCAGTTCCTTGATTTTGTCCAACAACATTTCGGTTAGTCTTTCAGTTGTGCGATGAGCTTGTCGATCAAGCTATCTACTGACAAGCCCTCTGCTTCGGCCTTGAAATTGCGGACGATGCGATGGCGCAATACTGGCTTGGCCACGGCGCGTACGTCTTCGATATCTGGCGAATATTTGCCATGCAAGAGCGCATTGCATTTGGCGCCTAACACGAGGTACTGCGAGGCTCGGGGTCCCGCGCCCCACTCCAGAAAATCGGTAGCCAATCCGGGTTGACCCGGGCGAGTCGCAGTGGTGAGTCGCACGGCGTAAGCAATCACATTGTCAGCGATGGGTACGCGTCGCACCAGGTGTTGGAACGCCACAATATCCTCCGCCGTCACTGTTTTGTTAATGGTTGCGGTGGTGTCGGCGGTCGTCCCTTTTACTATTTGTAATTCTTGCTCGTAGGTCGGATAATCCAAATAAATATTGAACATGAAGCGGTCGAGTTGTGCTTCGGGCAACGGATACGTGCCTTCTTGTTCAATTGGGTTTTGCGTGGCCATGACAAAAAACGGTTGGGGCAGGGGATACCGGTTTCCCGCAATGGTGACGGCATTTTCCTGCATAGCCTCCAAAAGTGCCGCTTGCGTTTTGGGTGGCGTGCGGTTGATTTCGTCTGCCAACACAATGTTGCCAAACACCGGCCCTTTCACAAATTGAAAGTTGCGTTCTTTATCCATAGTCTCAGCGCCCAGGATATCCGACGGCATGAGATCAGGCGTAAACTGAATTCTTTTGAACTGCAAATCCATCGCCTGTGCCAATGTTTGCACCAACAGGGTCTTCGCCAGACCAGGCACACCGATCAGGAGGGCGTGACCATGACAAAATACAGCCGTGAGCGTGAGGCGCACAACTTCGTCTTGTCCGACGATGATTTTGGCGATTTCTGATTTTAACTCTTTATACGACTGGGCAAGGGCATTGGCGGCCTCCACATCATCCACGAAAACTTTAGCCATGTATTTGATTTCTTTGGCGGTGAAAATACCTTTTTATCCCGACCCGGACAATTCAAATATTCAGCGCTACTCGACGAGTTTGCACGTGTTATAGGCTGGATCGATATTGATAAAAACATCTTGCCGCGCCTTGATGAACCACTTGTTGATGGCCTTGTCTTTCTTTTCTGCCAGCGCAGCCGATTGAATCCGGTGCCAATCGTCTTTCAGGTTGGCCTGGTGCGGCGCTACCTTGGCTTTGAAATAAATAATCCGCATGGCTTCTTTTTGTTTGTCGGTGCGATAAGGTTGCGGCTTAGAAATGTGTCCGACTTTCATGGTATCGATGGTCAGGTAGACGGCCGGGTCGATCTGTTTCAGCGACACACGCACGCCGCCATCGGGGTCGGTCATGAAGCCCGAGTGGCTTTTCGTTTCGGTGTCGTCCGAGAACAGTCGTGCGGCTTGCTCAAATTTAATACTGTCCTTCATGATTTTTCGGCGGATGCTATCCAGAAACAGCCCGGCCTGCCGCACATCTTTGGCGCTCGGCACCGCGTTGATCAGGATGTGGCGCGAGTTGTACTCGTTTCCGCGGCGGTCGATGAGCTGCATGATGTGAAAACCAAACGGCGACTCGAACGGATGTGAAATTTCCCCTTTACGCAGCTTGAATGCCATTGCTTCAAACTCGGGCACCATGGCGCCGCGGCCTACGTAGCCCATTTCTCCACCGTTGGCTTGGGCGCTGGGATCTTCCGAATATTTTTTGGCCAGCTCATTAAAATTTTCGCCATTCAAGATGCGATCGCGCAAACCCTCCAGACGCGCCTTGGTTTGTTCTTTTTGCTCGTTATCGATTTTGGCCACGCGCACGATCTGCCCGATTTCGGCGTCGGCATCGTAGTAGGGCAAACTGTCAGATGGAATCTTAGTAAAGAATTTTTTTACCTCCGACGGTGTGATTTCAATCTCCTTGGTGATGCGTTGAGTCATCTCTCGTGCCAGCAACTGCTCGCGAATCTGATCGCGCAGCTCGATCTTTATTTGCTCCAGCGTCTTGCCGTACTGACGCTCCAGTTCCTCTTGTGAGTTGCCGTAGTTTTGAAGAATCACGGACATCCGCTGACTTGTATTTTGATCCACCTCGGCATCGGTCACCACCACGGAATCAATTTCGGCCTTGGCTACCATCAGTTTGTTCATCACCATGCGGTTGAGCAACGCACACTTGGCCTGTTCCGAGCCCACATTTCCCTCCGTCAGGTAGTTTTGATAAGCAGCCTCCAATTCAGATTTCAAGACAATGTAATTG